>LKMJ01001099.1_pt1 | contig 23159 bp, 38 predicted proteins | sample 643391 | NCBI WGS metagenome assembly LKMJ01 (sample SAMN04112250, study PRJNA286221) | soda lake metagenome | biome: soda lake; feature: Kulunda Steppe; material: water; isolation source: sample PL-Br10 brine of Picturesque Lake | place: Russia: Kulunda steppe | collected 2010-07
GGGGGGGGGGGGAATGGCGTGGCAAACGAACCGTGTGTGTGCGTGATGGGGAGCAAGGGTAGAATATTGAAGACATGCAACAGCGTAAGGAATGATGCAGCTCATGGTCTATGCAGTCGCGTGCCCTCTGTCGCATGGCTTTTGCGCTTTGGGCGAGCTGGGGAACTTCCTTGAAGGTAAGGCCCTGCGCTCAACCTTGCTTCTCAATATTTCTCTATCTCTTTGAGGTAGTATCTCTCTACATCAAGGACTAAGTTGTTCCTTTCTTTCCTTTCTGCCAGTCCTTTTCTCTGGAGGCCCCTGATATTTTGCATGCTTTGCCTAGTCAGACTGTATCTGATCTCCTTTTCAACGGCACAACAGACTCTGCCAATTCACCTCGGGCGCTATGGACCACTTTTTCTGAAGACCAGCAACAAACCAATCAGCCTAACGACCAGGGTCGACTATCCACCCTCGCAACCTGTGGATTCGGGGTTTGAACATCATTAGAGGCTCACAACCGGCTAAGCTGCCCTCGTTCGGCGGATACAGCCTTGAAAACCTTAAATCTTAAACCTTATGACCAGGCTGGCGGTTCACCCTAACTTGTAACTTGACTGAAGGCCTTATCCTCGTAATCCTTGCTCAATAGTTGGCATTATTTGCAGCCCTCATAAGCTGCACACATTCGACTGTGTGACCCTTACCTAACTTGTGGTGATCCCTTGCTATTATGGAGGCATCTCTACAATGGTGTTTACCGTGGTGCATGCTCCTCACTTCATGCATGCCACAGGGAAACCAAGAGAATGCCACAAGAGCTGCTTGTATTAGGCGCAGCTTTTGAAGTGGCTAAGTGACTGTAAAGCAAAATCTACTCAGTTCCAATTGCTGCTAGGACTGAAATCAGGCAAGTTAAACAAGCTCATGGCTGTCACTCTTCATTCAAACCGAACACCGCCTGGTCCCCCAATTCCTGCCCTTTCAGCCCCTCTTTTACAGCCTTCTCGAAGAAAGCCTCCAGTGTTTCATCTCCATAGCTGCAGGTTGGCACAACAGCATAGGGTGAGTCACAGCGAGTGTGGAGCTCGGGGCCCAACAGCAGCGCAGAGCAGCTGGTTAGCAGCAACTCTAGGAAAGACAAAGCCTGGTGTCTGAGGTTCGCTGGAAAAACTGAGCTGGCTCTAATGCAGGCAAGACTTACCACCAATACCCCTCCGATTGCCACTTATCACAGATTTTCCCAAGGCAAATTTAAGGGAGCATGGCACGTCCAATATTCCCCTCTCAGTCATGTCCACAATGCCGCATTAACAACATTCATGCGCAGGTGTCAACCTCATCATCCATTCTACACATTCACATGGTAAACAATTTCATGGTTTGTCGCCCTTGTGCTACCAGGTCTGATATGCTCTTGCACAGGCATGTCATTGGAATCAGCACAGCGCTTCACTTACTTCCACCATCGTGCTGAGGGATAAACAACAGCATTCAGCCACAGACATGAAAAGGCACCAAAAGGGATTTCAACAAAGCAGCGCGCTCTCATACATAGGTGAACCCACATGCGTGTGTGCACACCAGCAGACACCCATGCGCGCGCACACACACCACACACACACACAGCTTGAGTACCTTCCATTACCATACGCAGCGCAGACCCACCTTGGCGTTTCATCTGCAAGGTATTGCTGCTTGACAGGGTCCCACACCAGCATACTCTCCACTGCATAGTACCGCCCAATCCTGCCAAACTCAGCAGCATCCTGCGCAGGCAGGGGTATGCATGGGCGCAAATGTGCAAACAAATGTTAATGCCAGAGGCTTACCCTCTCCTATCATCTTCCAGCTATTAAGTGTCCCTGCATCAGGACGCTCACACTGCCCAGCTGAAGAATGCCTTCCCATCATACCAATGTCCATTGCAAGTTTTCTAACAAAATGAATTGTGCTAGTGAATAAATAATCGTTGTCTTGGTGATAGCTGGCCTTCTTTTTAAAAGCAGTAACTCCCACATTTACAGAGAAGGTCAGCCACAGCATACACTTAGCAGCGAGTGTAAATGATAATGTTGGTGAGTTTGAGGGCATGCTGTGGTCCTAATCATAGACCACACTAAGTTAATGATGTGCGTTAAATACAAATGCAGCGCCTCAGCTGAGCCTGATATTTTTCACATTAAAGGACTGTTCCTAATGCTTACGCTAAAGGCGTAAATTGTCCTTTCTTTGAGTGCCCTGGTCTTCCTAAGTGAAGATGCAGATGAAATTGCTGCTTGCCTACGTCCACTGCAAACGGAGAGGGGGACAGGCAGACAGGCAGGCAGGCAGATGGAGTGCATGCAGGCGGGTTGGCTGCATACTCCCAACACATGCACCCAGGTGGCTGACCCATGCCTTCCAAGCTTGCAAGAGTGTGCAGTAGTAGCCGCAGCAGCTGCAGCAACGCCAGCCGGGGACCTCCTCTCCTGCCGTCCCTTTCATCGACGTACCTCCAGCTGCGCGGGGAAAAACTTGGCCAGGAAGTCCAGTATACCGATGATGCCATCCATGAGGGCCACGGGCACGGGGAATAGGTTCTGGGGCCTGCCTGTCAGGCGGAACAGGATGTCCGCCTGCTCGCGCGCTGTGTACGCCTTGCCTGGCCCGCCAATGGGCAAGACCTGGTTGATCTGCATGCACACACGCACACAAACAGCGCGCGCAGGCAGTGCGGATGGTGTGACCAAGCGCCATTGACAAGAACATCCAAACTTGGTCCCTGCATACACGGTGGTCATCACCTGGCAGCCTGCAGCATCAGCAGTGTCCTGCGAGGGGGCCTGCAGGCCAGCACCACAGGCCACGCCCGGCAAAGCAGCCTCCTCTCCCGCACGCAGTCCTCCTGACATGGGGAGCATTGCTTGCAGCGGCACACGCAGCCAAGGCTATGTACACAGCCTAAGTGCGCGCAGCAACCTATTCAGTATGGACGGACAAGCACTGGCGCAAGCGCCCACCGTGTGTCAATAGCAACAATGCCCTTGAGATTACTCTCACTCTCACTGCAGGGGGGCCATCCCATTGCACTGGGGACCCTCACCCCCGCTCCCCCTCGCACCAAAAGCAACGCGCACACACATACAGGCACCCAGTTCTACATGCGCTTGCAAGTGTGCTTGCGAAAATCTTGGCTGGGCCCTCTGGATACACCTGTCCAAAACGCCAGGCATGCCCAACTGCTCACGACAAATCGCGCGCATGCACAGACAAGTGCAAGCACGCATGTGCACACACACATAGTCAGGAGCGCATGTACAAACGCGCACGCACGCATGTGCATGCACGTACACACCTTGTCTCTCTGGGTCACGCAGTCGGCAATGAAGGACGCAAGGTTGGCCTCGCTAATGGGCTTGCACGCTGCCAGCTTGCCGTCGCCAAACATCACAAAAGGGGCGCCATCCTTGACCAGCTGCACTTGGCCTGCCACACTCTTGAAGAAAGCGGTGGGCCGCACGATGCTGTGCGTGATGTCCGTGGCCGCCTGCGCGCACAAGCTCCCAGCAGCGTAGGGCTCAGTGACTGTGCGGTGCCTGCGAGATCGGCACTGAGGGACTGCATGGATGCAACACCCACATGCGCAACCAAGCAGCCGTAGCGCTTTCGTGGGTCTGCAGCGCACTGCCCAGGTGTGGCAGGAGGTGCAGGGCGTAGTTCTGAGCGGTATCACACATCCGCTGACATGTGCGCATAGGGTCCTGAGCTGTGCGCCTGGTGCCATCCAGATCTCGATACCTTAGCGCATCACGTCCAACAACAAGGAGCATCTCTGAGCCATGAGGGGTGCCCGCTATCGCTCAGAGACTCAGAACAGGCACCCAGCACTTAGCGGAGTTAGGCGGAATGTAGCACAAACAGCGCTCGGAAGCTAGAATGATCGAAGGAGCGCGCTTTCACCTTCAGTTCGTTCTCAAGTTTCAGCTTGGCGCGCTGGAACTCAAGCTCAGGCTTCTGGACGCAGATAGCGCTTAGCAGGACAAAGTGCGAGGAGCCACTGGCGCGCGCAGCGTCTAAGCAGTTCTTTGTCGCTTGGTAGTCGATCAATCGGCTGTCCTTGATGCCACCTGTGGCCACGCCAAAGGTGCACACGTTTAGAGGATTTATTTTGGCTGTGTCCTGTCTCCTGCACCTAATGGAGCACAGGTAGATCACGGGTGCAGATGCAAACAATGACGTGCCACACGATAAGTAGAATCCTCAAAGGACGCGTGAGCATGTTCCGCTGAACCAGTTGGGGTTGTAGGCTTTACTTCAAGCCTGGCTAAGTATATCATGTCTCACCTTGTACCACTACAGACTCTGTACACTACATACTACAGAGCATGATACGTGGTCAAGTGCAAGCTACCCGGCATGTACTGAGTGTCATAAATCAAATAGATTCGAACATTTGCATCATAAATCAAGTAGATTGGAACATTTGGGAAGGGAGCCTGTTCACATACCCAGTTCTGCACACAATTTGACAATGCTCCGAACTGTGGCGCAAGCATCCGATACGCAGAATCCTTCATCTGCCAGGCTGTCTACCCTCAGCAATGCCTGCTCTTAGGTGCCCAACCGTACCTGTTCTGCTGGCCAGGCAGGACACGACGACATCCACTTTATCCTTGAACGCCACACTCTTCAGGGACTCCATGTCCAGCACACTGCCAAAGCGCACATCCACACCCTCTAACTCCTGCGTGTTTGTTCGAGCAGAACCAACACGCAGAGGTTGAGAAATGGATGGACATGTACGCGAGGCAGAGGTTCCCCTCGGGTCTCTATTGCAAGCATGCCATGTCCTGCACTCTGTCTAGCTAAATCATGCCTAGAAGAGGGCAGAAGGCTGCAAGCAAGCAAGTGGAGTCCGGCACTTGCACTGCACCATCACCATAGGCTGTTCACCTTCTTGATGTCCTCCTTGCCCATCTTGCCCTTGATGCCGGCCTGCTCCCGGGTGAATGCCACCACGTTGTACCCACGCTTGGCGAGCTCCTTGGTCACAAACTTGCCGATGTAGCCTGTGCACCCAACCACGAGTACCCGGACATCTTTAGGATCCCGCTCCCGATAGTCGTCCTGCACGCCGGGTGCTGCTGCCCGGCAAATTGTGTTGGACATCAAGGAGCTTGAACGGGGCGGGGACAGCACAAAGGGGGTCCGCTTGCCCCTCTCATCGCTGCTGATGAGTGACGTTGATGCTGATACTAATGGCGATTGCCGAGTCACTGAATCACTTCCAAAGGCACATGAGCGGGTGCAGCAGGGACTATTTGTGCTTGGCCGGGCTGCAGCAGGCACAGAACTGCTGCTGCTGCTGCTTGCTGCGGCCCTTGAAGGAATTCCGGAACGCTGCAGAAGCATGCTTTCGAACTTAAATTCAATCGTTACCAGTTGATCACAACATAAGGTGGTCCAAAAAGCCTGTATTTATTTATGAAGTAATTTTCTGCGCATTAATTTTATTACCAATCATTGCTGCGCCAATGCTTCTGCGGTCATCTCCGACAAGCTGGTGTGCAAACGCGCCTTCCTCTCACCCCTGTGCTCGCTCAGTGTACCATCTCCACCCTGCTGCCCTTCTCCAATACCATTTGATGCTGCTGTTGCGGCCTTAGACCGCCGCTTCCTTGAGCTACTGTTGGCTGCGGCAGCGGCGGCCGCTGCCACAGCAGGGTGCTGCTCCGTAGTAAGGGGCCTGCAAATCACCAAATAAGCGACCAACACTCGCAATTATCAAGTCTTTGGGGGAAACAGAATATAATGACGCCAGAAACACACATGATTCAAGCAAGACAAGGGAATACCCCGTCTCGCTCTGCACAGCAAAGCAAAATCTGCAAACTCAGAACCGAGACCGCCAAATCAGCCTAGCAACCTGGCTGACGATCAAACCTAAGCTCAAAGCTTTAACTACTGCAAGGGCCAGCATCCCGGCGTGACCCCCAGCACGGGATGCGCAGATGAGTGTACGTGCAACAACGCGAGCTGTGATGCTGCGGAATTTGGGTACGAGAGCATTCCCTCTATGGCGAGTCTTGCGAGGCTGGTCATGCCCTAGGGCAAGTTCGATGCAATCCAGGGCGAAGAGCAACCTGCTGGCTGAGGCCTCTGCCCTTGAGAGTCATCAGGGCGGCAGGAGCAGCAGCAGCAGCAGTACAGTGCCTGGACCCAGGGCCTTCAATAACAAGCAAGACTAGCCTTAGCTCACCATCGAGGCTTCAGATCTACCCAGAAATCATCATCCCCAATGGCAAGTGCCTCAGGTGGAGGCTCGTGCAAGCCCAGGGCCAGCCTGCAGGTACGCAAAACCGCATCAGCCGCAGTTTGTTAGCGTGCAAGGTCGTTGCAGCCTATTAGATTGCTGCTTACAAATGCATTGCAGCTTCTTGCTAGCTCCTGAGGTGCTCATGCATGATCATTGTGATGCAAAGCAAGGACCTCTGCCCAAGATCCTTCAGCCAGACTGAATCTCGCATTGATCACAGCCCCTAGCACCCCTGTGTATAAATGCACTTGACAGCACACCAAGTCTGTCCGAACGCCTGCTTGCTGCAAGAACACAATCTCGCGACATATGCTCTTTTATCTTTAAAGGTTTGCAGGGGTGAGGTTGCAGAGATATTGTGCTCTTCTTAGCTGAAGGTTAAAGTAAGATTTAGCTTGCAGGCCATGCCTTTGCTGCCGTGCAGCTAAGCAGCCATCGTTCGGCAGGTCCTGTCATGTAACCCTTACCTTGCACACATACTGGGCAAGGTTCTCCAGCATGAGAGGACCTTCCCTTGGAGGAGCCGAGCATGAATTTAATATTAAACTTATCAGAGAGCAGTAATTCAACTCTACAGGGGCCCGCACTGGGTGGAATACACATGTGCGTGTGCATGCATACTAATGCAATCATACGTCATATGCAGCTCGTGCACACACGTCTTCACACCCACATATGAGTGCATGCGTTCACTTGCGCACCTCTCATGGCCGGCCCATGCCACCATCACGCCATTGTCCGTGCACCACTTGGGCGGAGGCAGCACCAGCTCAAGCCCCTCCTTGACAGAGAGCTGCAGGAGCTCTCCCCGAATGTGCTGGTTGCAAGCTACGCCGCCCGCGACTACGATATGTCTGCAGGTGTGCAAGGAAAGCTCCAGCGACATGGGCTTCGTGTGCTTTGCCCCAGCCATGGAGTGCCTTCTACGAAAGCTTTTGTGCGCTGCTGCCATCTGCTCATACCACACTCAAAACCGCGCACAGTGCACCACTGTCAGTGGGTACTCTGTGTGTTGGTCCTGCAGACGCTGGTGGGTTGTAGGAGGCCAAGCCATACACAAAGGAGAAATAAGCCACAGCATTGGGCCATTGGCACCTTTTTAAAGCCAGTGTCCCCTATCACCTCTTCTGAACCATGAGATGTGGCAGAGGTCCACGAAGAGGGGGGGTGCGCACCCACCCAAGCAAAGGGCCTAGGGCTGTGAGTGACACACCTTCAATGAGCCTCGTCATTCTGTAAGCCTTTGTGCCTAGGCCTATCAAAGGACAGGTGCCAGGATTATTCAGAATGCAGGGGAGCGCCTTGCCATGAAGGCTGTGACTCAGATGAGGCCTTGCGATGCGCCTTGCGACGTAGGCCATGACGCAGAATCATCTGGGGGATGTGCAGGACTGTTCAAGGGAACGCCTTGTGGTAAAGGCCGTGACTCAGATGAGAGGGGATATGCAGGACTGTCCAAGGAAATGCCTTGCAATGAAGGCCGTGACTTAAATGAGGGGAGATGTGCAGGACGCCCAAGTCCTGCAAGGGGGGCTCTCACTGACACTTAGAGAGTCCCCACTGAGCCCCTGCGCCCATATGCTGCGTGGTTGCCGCAGCATGGCCATCGCGCATCCAAGAGATTGACACTCTGGGAGTCCCCACGGAGCCCCTGTGCCCACATGCTGCGTGGTTGCCACAGCATGGCCGTCGCGCGTCCAAGAGATTGACGCCCATGTGCTAGGCAGGGAGGCAACTGTGGAATGGCGAGACAAATGTGCAACACCGCAGCGCCTGCGCTCGTCCTAGGCCTCCAGCGAGGTGTGCTTGCGAGGTCCCATCGGGCCAACTTACAAGGGGCCCCAAGTGTCAGAGCTCACCTGAGTTCGGGATCACTTTCTTTTGCCCACTTGATGGCGCACCCCAGCTTCTCTACCAAGTGCACCGTGGCCACATGCTGGAAGGAGGCAGCGATGTTGGCCCTCACCTGCGCATGGCAAGGCAGCAGCTCACCCCTCTCACTGGGCTGCCTGCTATGCTTGCTTGGACGTGTCAATTGGGATACTGCTGAGACACGCACAACACTATCTCTTACCCCCCTTAACCACCCCCCCAACACACATAAGCGCACACAAAGGGGGGGCAGTATGACATGCAGGGCGCACTTTGTTAACAAGCCGTCCTCATACCCACAAACCTTTGAGGAGGACAAATTCTCACCCTTAGACAAGATGCAGCTTCCTGCGTGAGAGAGGGCTAAGGTGCTCCTCAAACTTCATCCCCAGCACTGCCTGGAACTCATTTGGTGCTACTCCAGGGACCACACAGTCCTAGCCATTGAATAGAATGAGTCGCAGCTGCTATGTGCCGTGGTATGGCAGGCGCGCTTGCGCTTGTGGCTGGGGCGCCTCACAGAATGCAAGGCACATGTGCTCGCGGCTGAAAACAAGTAGCAGCAAGAAGGCACAGCTTAGGCCTTTGACAGGCAAAGTGTTAGAATAAGCTCACCGCCCTTGAGCCTGCACCCTATGCTCGCAGCCAAAGCAAGCAAGCTTCCCACATGCGCAGCTGCCCATCCACCTGCACCACCCCTCATCAACTTCAGGTCTTGTGGGGGTCAAATACCTGTGGCCGTTGTTGGAATGGCCTTGAGACCCTCCCAGCCACGCACTGAGCTTGCTGCGGCACTACCAGCCCAACCAACTTCACCCATAGCCCCTCCCAGACTCCCCTCAGTGCCTGGGGTTGATGTTGGTTACCCCACCTGATGCAGAGCATCCCTGCCGCTTGCAGATGGCAGGGTGTCTGCCTCAGCCGTGCTGGGAGCCCCTGCTACAAGCCTGTCACAAGCACCGTCTTGCACGCTTGACTGGGCCTCATGCGACTCCGCGTGGATCGTCCTTGAAATGGGCAAGGGGGGAGCTTGTGGGGGTTGGGGGGCGGATGCGACGTCAGCGCGTGCGCCTTGTGTGCCCAGACTGAAGCTGGGGGTGGGTCCATTAAAGGAGGAGGGCGCTGAGGGCGAGGGGAGGACCAGGGGCGCGCCGGGCATGCTGCTGGGGTGTGCGTTGTTGATGTGCGCGTCAATGGCCATGCGCACAGAGGTCTTGAGGCCCGCAAATGAGAAGTTGGCGTTGTTGTACTTGCGCATGGGGATCTTGAACCTGCGCAACGAGAGGGGGGGACCAGCAGTCAGCAAGTGAGCAGGACTACCCTTTTTGGACGGCTGTACAGGTCCAGGTGTGACAGCTGTACAGGTCCAGGTGTGACAGCTGTACAGGTGTGACAGCTCAGCACAAGACCTTGGCCCAGCACGGGCAGAGGGTGCAGGGAGAAAGAACAGGTGTAGGCACTTACAATGTATTTGGAAAGCAATTGTTGACTAAAATTGAAGCAATTGAAAGAAAAATGAATTACACTGAATTCTCCCTGTTGGGAGACCCCCCATAAAGAAAGTGATTTGTCTGCCTTGACATAAGAGCTAAATTTCTGCGTTCCCAGATGCAGGAGCATTATGAGAACTAGCACCAGAAACACCAGCTGCACTCTCCCAGATGCAGGAGCACTCTCTCAGATGTAGGAGAGTATGTAAACAAATGGGATACCTGTAGGATGTCGAATTTTTCAAGAAGGAGGATTTCTGAATTTAAGTGAGTAAGTACTGCCGAGAAGCCTTTGTATGAGCTAGGCATAAGGCATTGATCTGGGGTGGACAGAGGCGAGGGGGAGGCCCTGGTGGTGCACTTTTGCTGCAATGAGAGCTCGGTATAATTCAGGCAGTCCTATCGCAAGCAAGGGAGCTTAGCGTCAATGAATTGAGAGGTTAGAAGTGTGGAGAAGCCAAGACCGTGAGAGGGACAGGGGGAAGGAATGCGCCCGTGCTCTTTATCGTGGTCAGAAGTCAGTGGGGTCGTAGCCAACGGGACTTGTAGGTAAGCCCCTTTGCCTATCTGTGAAGCCTATGCTTAGTATTAGGTGCGGCACAAAGGCACCTCCAAGTTGGCTTAAGAGGCAGCGGTTGGTCGAGGTGGTCACCTATCTTAGGTCAGCGCAGTTGGTGCCTAAGAGTAAGCAAGACGGAGGATCATAGCTGATGGCTTGCGTGCTTTTGGCTTTCAATGATAAGCATGGTATAACCACACGTGGATTCCCAAAAGTATTGCGAGAGGGAGAGACATGCCTGGCCTTGTGATGCAGCCTTGCTATGTAAGCCCAACTCACTTGAAGCTGTGTGGGTCACCTTCGCGCGCAAGCTTTTCCAGCGCTGCACCCCCACTTGGCTTGAGGTCCAGGGACAGCAGGCGGGCCACCTTGTCAAACGCCTCACCTGCGACAGTCGCAGCAGCAGCAGCAGCAGCAGCAGCAGGCACACCACCTTGTCAAACGGCAGTAGCAACAGCAGCAGGTGCGCCACCTAGTTGAACAGCAGCAACGACAGCGGCAGGGGTGCCACCTTGTCGGGCGCCTCACCTGGCAATCACAACAGCAGCAATAAGAGTACAGGCTTTATTGCAGAAGATGGGCCACCAAGCCTTGCCATGGCAACATGCAAGAGCACCTCAGCACAGCTGCGGCAAAGGGTCAGGTGCCCAGGCAGGAAATCACTAGGAGGGTTGCCGGAGGGATGAAACTTAATTGCTCGCACCTCTTATCACAAGCCCAGTTTTCAAACCTTTAAGGTCATTGCCTGTAGACAGGTGCTTAAAAGCAAAGGATATACAATGGGCAGAGGCCAGGTGCACCTGGTATCAGCTCCTCCCATGCAGGCAGAGCACTCAGGCGTTGAGTGCTGAATCACAAGTGCCCACGGGCAAAGCAGCCGCTTCTGCCAGGCACAACTTCAGCCTTTGTTAGAGATCACTTTGACAAAGGGGGGATTGGAGGGGAGGATATCAGGACGCTGGCCTGATGCTCTTGCGATCAGAGTGGCTTCGCTGCCGGAAGGGGACCTTTGGGATAGCCCTGGTGCAGTGCAGGGCATGAGCTCAAGAGACGCACAAGGAGTGAATGCTAAGCGCCAACGTCATGTGCATCATTTGCCAAGGGCGCACGCTTGCGTGCCACAGATTCATTAGATAAGACATCTGATTGTGGCCCTGAGGGAGGCTCCCAAGCTGTGAGGAGGGGTTGGTTGTGGCGGCTAATTGGCCATTCCAATCTGACACTTGCTCTGACCTTGCCAACCAATCTGCCTGGATGAGCGGAGGTGGCTGCTGTGCCCATTGAGACACCTGGATCAGCTGAGGCAGATTGGTTGGAAAGGCCTGTCAGTACAACGCAAATGGCTCTGGAAAGGCTTCAGAGCAAAACAGTTGCTATGCCAACTGGATCAACTAGTGCACCCCTGATTGTTCTGTCCCATTTGAACTACTCCAGCCCCCACTCGCACTATTCCTCAACACTGCAATGTCATACGGTATGACTCATACCGCAGCATGCTCAGCGCAGACTCTTACCAGAGGGAACCAATGGGAAATAGCATACAACATAAACAGATGGGCAGCCCACACAGCAGGCGTCCTGTTCAGGGCCACCATCATCCCAGGGCCACCATCATCCCAGGGCCACCATCATCCCAGGGGTTGCATAAGCACATTCTCTGCTGGGCTCCCAGAAAGCGAGCACATGTCATGAATCCAGCTTGGCCCCCTCTACACTGTCACCCACCCCCAGCTGGATGGACTGGGGTGGGTATGCCGCCAGCACACGGAGGCAGCTCAGCACTCAGGAGCTCAACGACTCAGCAGCTCAGTGAGAGACAAGGCTCCTCGTGGGTGCCAGGGCTCCTCGTCGGTGTCTGCCAGCACATGCAGGGGTATCTTGCACAGTATGCGCCAGGTAGCAACATAGCAACACAGGAGGATGGGTACCCATGCACTCACCCACTCACACAAATACACAAACACTTACCCAGCGCGTCATCCACTGTTGTGCCCAGCTGCACGTACTGCCCCACGCCCTGCACCAGCACCACAAGGTTGTGGCCGCCAGACACAAGCAGGCACAGGAAGGGGAAGGGTACGCCGCAGCGGGCGGCATCCTCCAGCGCCACTGCTGTCCCGCTCAGAATGCCCGGTGTACTGGGGTCAGCAGGGGATGCAGCCGCAGGCGACAGGCTGGTTGGAGGTACAGGCTGGTAGGCGTCAGCCAGGCGGGCCACCAGGGCATGTGCCTCCATGTGGTGGACGCGCACGAGGGGTAGGCGGTGCTGGGCGGCAAAGACCATGGCTTTCACCACGCCCACCTGCATTTGTGCGACCGGTTGAAAGGCCAGCCCGGACAGGTTAGAAGGTGGGGTTTAGGCCGGCCATGCAGGTCCCGCCCGATTAGTCGTGATGTGCCAGGCCTCGTACCCATAAATTGCAGCAGCAGAAGCAGTAGCAGCGGCTGCAGCGGTCGCACAGGCACGGCCTGCCTTGCATGAGCAGCAGTTGTCAGCCTAGAGGCGGCTTCACTGAGGTATGGGGATAGTGGTAGCCATGAGCTGGCTCGCGGCCCTTGGTGCTGCCGCCCTGGGCTGTACCCACATGATCTGGCCTGGTATCCCTCTGCATTGGTTTTGCATGGGCTGCCCCTGGGCAACAGACGCTGTGGGCTGCGCCTTGTGTGAGCTACGGTGCTTCCTATGGGACCGGCACAGGACAGAGGCACAGTCACCGCCAGATACGCAGCAAGCTCGCGCTGCTTGCAATGAGCGCCTGCAATCCATGATGCAAGCTCGCCCTTTGACCCAGGTACGGCACAGCCTGAGGGCTAGATGCGCTCTAGCGCACTCCCAGCACCTCCGCCTGCGGCCTCGCAGAGCCCGTGAAGCAGCAGGCGCGGCACAAGAGCGGTGCGCCTCACCCGAAGACACAGGCTGAGCCCGGGCCCCACAGTGACTGCCACGCCATCCAGCTGCGATGCTTGCATGCCCGCTTGGGCCAGGGCGTTCTCCACTACCCGGTCGATGGCTGCCTTGTGGGCCTCCATGGCCAAGTTCGGCACTACGCCACCTGGAGGGTGCCACAGGCAGGGAATGGCCGCGGGTGGAGCATATGTGTCAGCACATCAGACAGGCGATCACTGTCATGACTGGCGCCCAACCGACATTGCCCCACAGTCTGGGGCCAGAAGCTGATGGTGCTGCAAAGATCCATTGGACAAAACCCAGATCATGCAAACGCTGTAACCACACACACATTCCAGCCTTTCCATCCCAAAGATACCACAATGGGCAGCTGCACTGGAGCACAGCTCCAAGTCTAAGCATATTGCATGTCCTGTGCTGCAGATCTGGTGCACACCAAGGCCACAAGATAGCTCCTAGCTAGGGCCCCTGCTCCTCGCGCCAAACATAGCCTGGCCGCACAGCTGTTGCGGTGGAGCCAGATTGGTGGGCCCATGACATTCCTGGCATCGAAATTTGACCTACCCCATGGTGCATGGATGTCAGCCTGTCCGGCAATGTCCTCGCCGAGCACGCGGCCCTCACTGGTTACTACTGCAGCACCCGTATCGTCACAGCTACTCTCTATACCCAAAAGTATCTTGGGGCGAGTAACAGTGTCTTGGGGGCTGGCTGCAGCAGAGAGCAGGAGGCAGGCACGTGTTGGTATGTTTCTGGGCCAAGCAGCTCGCCATGTTCAGCAGGATGGGAATGCTGCAGCCAACCTTGCATGGCCACAGAGGCCTTTCTTCTGCATGAACACAGACAGTTAGCATGTGGAGCTCCATAAAGTAGCCCAAGCCGAGGGGGCCTGCCCACGTAACGGCCAAAGGCTTGCACACCACCATGCATGGTTGGTCACCCTATCAATCAATACATTAAATATAACAATGATTATCCGAATTTTTTTTAATGAAATGTAACTGAAGAGAGGCTGATATTGCTGTCCCGCGATTCCCTTGATGAGGGGTCTCTCCAGGCATGCCTTGCAAAAGGCAGCCACAGCATGGCTGGAGGGAGCCCTGTCTGAACAGCAGCGGTGGACGAGCTGCTTGAGCGCAAGGAGTGCACCAAGCTTTGCCTTAAATCAAGTAAATCAAGGCACTCCCTCCACCCCTGCAACCAGGCCACTTTCCACGTCATCGGCCAGCGGCTATGCGTTTCACGGGTGTGTGATGGCTGTCCATGACACAAAACATTCAATTATGCATGCAATGTATCTAACAGACCGCAGCTAACAGACCATGCCCATCCCAATGCCTTTAGGTTTGCACGAGTGCTGCGACAGCCCGCGCCAAAGTCCCTGGTGTTCAACAGGAAAAACCTGAAGGTAAACGATCATGAATGCCTGCTCTTGATGCCCATGCCGCAAAGCATTCTTAGCATGCCAGCAGACACAAGCAGGAGGTGCCTCACCTGCACTTTAACTTGGCTTGCTCCATGGCTGCATCAGCAACAGTTTTGGCAGATCTGATGCACAAATTGACAACTTATTATTCATTTATGTTCCTTCCTTTGCTGCATTCCCTTCCCACGCAGTTGTATTGATCATGGTGCATGTTACTCCCACTTGTGGCGCTGCAGGTGTGGCTGCGCTCCAAGCTGGATGTGGGTTTTGCGGGCCGGCTGCTGCAGCTGCAGCTGCAAAAGGGCAGCGAGACTGCAGCGCACAAGCGGGCCCGGCAGCTGCTGACCCAAGCCAGTAGCCTGAGCGACCTGAGTGACTATGTTGACCACCTCGGGCCGCATGTTGCACCAGAGCTGCTGGCAGGCGCGTGTGCGCATGCCGCCAATATGCTGCAGGTGCGTCCAGTCGCGCGCAAATGTGCGCATTCCCTGCCTGACTGGAAGCACGCGCTTGCGCGCACGTGTGTGTATGTGTGTGTGCGAGTGAGTGTGTGTGCGTGCATGTGCGTGTGCGTGTCCTCACTGAGGGTTTGCCGCGCAAGCGGGCTCTGCTCCAGGGTGACGAGCCTGACTCACTGAAAGCGGGCCTGAACCCCCCCTTCTCTCCCCTTCTCCCGTGCGCGCCCCTCGCAGACGAGTGCAGCAGCCTGCGCCGGGACGTCACGTCCTGCCCTGGAGCACAAGGATGCCTGGCCTGTGCTGGGGCGCGCCCTCCAACACTTGGAGCCGCAGCTGGGCCAGCTGGCCCCGGACGACATGTCCGCGCTGCTGTACGGCCTGTCTCGCGCGCACTTCCCACTGCCAGGCCCCACCAAGGATGCGCTGAGCAAGGTGAGGTGGCTGGCGCCACAAGGGCTTTGATGCATACAGCGTGGTGTGTGCGTGTGCGCCACCAGGGGCCTCTGCTGCCACCGTCCCCGGGTGTGTGCAAAGTACACACATCACTCCACGCAGGCATGCAGACCTGCCTGCCGATGCCGCCATGCCGATGCGGACGGCTACGCACGCCTGCCTGCCTGCCTGCCGCTGCCGCCCTTGCAGCCTGTTGTGAACACCCTGCGCACCACAGGTCCCTTGCATTCAAAAGCAGGTAGGTCGTGAGCTGAGGGCTGCCCGCCCTCAAAAACGCGAGTGCAGAGGGACCTCGGCTGTCCCTTTGCTCCGCCTCCTCCCAGCATTGCTCAGCAGCTTGCTGCTCCTGAGCAGCCGCCTCTGCAGGCGGCGCAACAGCTTAGTTCATCGAGGAGGGAATGTGGGGGGCACGAAGGGGGGCTGGCGAGCTGGGGCGCAGGCGTGCGCACTTGCATCAGCCTGAGAGACCCGACAGAGGCCCTGCATGCTGCGTGCTGCACACTAAGGGCCACCTGAGGTGATTCATCCTGCTCCAAAAACATTGTTATCCTTGACCACGTCCTCATGATTCACAGGCCCGGCCGCCGCTGCACGCTCAAAGCCTGCCCACCCTAGCCGCGCAGCCCCCTGCAGCAGTCCGCGCACGCACAGCATACACACTAACCCTGCCCCTCCCCCTGCCCACACGCCCCTTGCCCCCTACCAGGAGTTGTCGGCGCAGATCACGCCCTCCAAATCTGCAGAGCTCCAGGGCCGCGCGCTGTCCAGCCTGCTGCTGTCACTGGCCACGCTGGGGCTGCGCGAGGCGCAGGGCGGCCAGCTGTGGCAGCAGCTGACCGCCGCCGCAGCGGCTGACGTCGCCAGCATGGATGTGGCTCACCTGTGCCAGGTAAGACACTGTGGCTTCCTGCGCGCCCGTCCCGAGTGCAGGCTGTAGGCTGTGGCTTCCAGCCTACTTGCTCCCAAGTGCGGGGGCTGGCTTGTAGGGTCCTGCCCAAAGTATGGGCTGGTTGAAAGTGGACCTGCCTTGTGCGAGCGCTAAGGCGGAGATGCTGCCTGCTTGGACGTTGTGGGCAGACAGGGCTGTATGCGCGGCTGGATTGCAGCTCCCAGTGTTGCTGATGCTGATGCTAATGCTGATGCTCCCGACGGGGATGATGCTCCTGACAATGATGATGAGGGTATTTATGGTGATGATGATGATGATGATGATGTCAGTGACTAACCGGGTGGTGCACCTGCACCAGCAGCGTCTGCAGCTGCAAACGAGCTGGGTGCTGCTCTGGCTGCGGGCAGGGAGACACACTCTCACCCCTAGCATCGGCAAATGCGAGCGTTCAGGCTTTGTGTGGATGTCCATACATCTGCATGGCAACAAGGTGTGCTGCTGCGGCTGGCTGCCTGAGCGGTTTGTACCCCAGGCTCTGGACACCGCTGCTCAATTCCTGTTGGCCATATCTCATGCAATGCCTTCAAATGGCAGCTAAGCCGTGTGACTCTATGGCAGCCATATGTGCAGCGGGTGCAGCAATCATGGCAGCCATATGTGCAGCAGGTGCAGCGATCATGGCAGCCATATGTGCAGCAGGTGCAGCGATCATGGCAGCCATATGTGCAGCGGGTGCAGCGATCATGGCAGCCATATATGCAGTGGGTGCAGCGATCATGGCAGCCATATATGCAGCGGGTGCAGCGATCATGGCAGCCACCAGGTAGAGGTGTTCATGGCAGCCAGGGTTGCAAGTCAAGGCCGCCAGTGTGTGGTCTGTGTCGTAAGCCGGTGGTTGCCTGCAGCACACGCCGGTGAGGGCGAGTGCGCATGCGAGTAGATGTGGGCTCTTTGTGCACGCGTAGGCTCGTGAGCATGCATTTGAGCGCAAAAACCCTTGCAAGCATGTTTGAGTACCTGCATGCGAATGTAGAGGGCTGGGATCACCCCACACAGCATGTCACCCCCACAGTAGATTCTTCACCCAGGGTCCACGATGTAGGTCACCCCCATTGCTGCAGGTCAACCCCCAATACACATACACGCACGCGCGCACATACACACACACATGCACACATGCACACACACATGTCCACACGCAGATCATCCAAGCGCTAGGTCGGTCAGGCGACCACAGCAACCCGCTGTGGCACCCATTGCTGCACGCTCTCAAGGCGGGCACGCCCACATGGATACAAGCCAAGCCAGACCTGCTGGCTGCAGCGCTGCACCACATCGCAGTCTCAGGTGTGCGCATGTGCCGGAGCGCCCACCACCACATGAATTGGCACATGGGCCCACATGCCGCACGCACCCAGGCGCACCTTTGCAGCAGCACGACTTGCGCGTTTTCGCGCGAGCGCACGCCACATACCTCCGCGCATGGCCTGACGCGTGTGTATGGGAGTGTAAAAGACAAATACACCACTTGAGCGGTGATCAGCATAGCAGCTGTGCTTGTGCAGCCGGAGAAGCAGCTGCCCGCCATTCTCTGCCATACAGTTACTCTGTCTAACGGCGCAGGCCATCCATACCTGGTCTGTGCACAAAACTTTAAGCAAAGCAGGCAAGCTTTGTGCATACCACACAAACACACGCATGCGTGCACGCACACACGCACACATGCGCGCGTGCGCATGCGTACTGTTGCTCGCAGGGAACTCCAGGGTGATGCAGCACGTGGGGTCGCCCGGCGTGAGGGCCTGGCTGACCCGCCACAGCTTAGCCCTGCTGCCTCAGCTCCCGCCCCGCTCACTGGTGCACCTTGCGCAGTTCTGCGCCGTGGCTGGCAAGCAGGTGCGCTCACGTGCACTCCATTACCTGCTGGTGGTCTGTTCGCTGCTGCCAAGCGCTCACTGGTGGGTTTGATAGGCCCCTGGAGCACCTTGAGCAGTTCGGAGCCATGGCTGGCAAGCAGGTGCGCTCACATGCACTCTGTGCCCTGCTGATGGTCTGTTCACTGCTGCCAAGGGCTCACTGGTGGGTTTGATAGGGCCCTGGTGCACCTCGCACATTACTGCACAGTGGCTGGCAAGCAGGCGCGCTCACGTGCACTCTGTGCCCTGCTGATGTGTGGACCTGCTGGAGCGCATGATAGGGCCCCTAGTGCCACGGCTTGATGCACGGGCTGCTCGCAAGGTTGATGTGCACATGCACACATGCGCACACACATGCAAGCGCGCCCGCATAGATGCACGCATTATTTTCACACTGATGTATATGCACACACACCCGTGCAAACATACGCTCACAGACACACGTATGCTCACACACACGCGCACACGGACACGCACGCACGCACACACACACGCACACACACGCGAGCACGCACACACAAACACACACACACGCACGCTCACACACATGCACACACGCACACACGAAAAAGCTGGCGGGACTGCATATGCAGCAACATGTGGCTGCCCGTGCAAGATCCCTGATGCTGATGGTCACGGCAGAGCTTGGGCAGCATGTACCGAGGTGTGTACGTGTTACAGCATGGGCATCTGGCATTGTGTGGTGTGGCATGATGAGCACGCTGCTATGCAGACTAGTGTTGAGTGGTACGCTTTGGAGGAGCATGCACACAGCATGCGCATGTGAGGGGGGGCCTGTGGGGGTGGGGGTGAGTGACAAAGCACAGAGGGCACAGCGCTGTGACGCCAGGAGGTACGCACTCACCCAGCAAACTTGGTGGTGAGCAGTATTAGTTTCAAACATTTGAGCACTTTTGAATGTACGTCCTGCGGGTTGCGAAGACAAACATGGGGCCATTTACTGCTGGAGGTAGGGCGTTGGACACCCAAGTGCTTGCCGCTCCCTGGCATGATGTGCAGCAGCACGCTGCTATGCGGACTGAAGTGTTGTGTGGTACGCTTTGGAGGTGGGGCGTTGGACACCCAAGTGCTTGCCGCTCCCCCACCCACTTCCGCGTTGCTCATCCACGTTCCTCAGCTGTGGTTAGGGAGATACGTGCTGAGCTTCATAAGGGTGCAACACTCAAGCGCTCATTTTTTTGCTGTCTATCAGGGCTGCAGGTGCCCTGTGCAACGGCCCGCCCTTGGGCGTGCACGCAATCTTACACGCTCGCATCCCCAGAAGACTTGATGCGGGATCTGCCTTGGAAATGCATACCCATGCTGGCCCTCTTGGGGTCTCTTCATACCCTGCAGTAGAGCCTGTTTGTCTCTGGCAGCATGTGTGTGTGTGTGTGTGTGTGTGTGTGTGGAGGGAGGAGGGGGGGGGGGCGTAATAGCTTGTTTTTTCCTCTGCACAGGCACGCGCACGCACACACGCACATCCAGTCCTGATCTTGCACACAGCCTCTCACACCCGCCCTCCCTCCTGGCCCGGGCCCCTATGTGTGCACCCCAGGTTGGGCCCGCATGGCTTGCAGTGCCTTTCACCAACCTCTGTGCATGCGCCTCTCACACCCGCCCTCCATCCTGGCCCGGGCCCCTATGTGTGCACCCCAGGTTGGGGCCGCATGACCTGCAGGGCCTTCTTGCAGCCCTCAGCGCCGCAAACATGCTGAGCGACCCCTTGGTGCGCATCGTGGCGGAGGTGCTGCGGGCACGCGGTTTTGCAGCCCTGGGCCCGACGCCCGCCACCACTATCATGGCGCAGCTGGCGGATTTGCACTTTTATGGGCAAGACCTGTGCAGGTCAGTGCGCGCAAAGACACAGATACAGACACAAACACTTACACAGGCTTGCACTTTTATGGGCAAGACCTGTGCAGGTCAGTGCGCCCAAACACACAAACACAGACACAAACACATACACAGGCTTGCACTTTTACGGGCAAGACCTGTGCAGGTCATTGTGCCGAAACACACACAGACACAAACACATACACAGGCTTGCAGACTTACGGGCAAGACCTGTGCAGGTCAGTGCGCGCAAACACACACAGACACCGACATATCTATAGGCTTGCACTTTTACGGGCAAGACCTGCGCAGGTCAGTGCGCCCAAACACACGCACGTGCATACACAAACATGCGCGCACGCACACACACATACACACACACACAAGCTCATTCACAGAGCCAAGTACACATAAGATCAAATGCAAGTGCATCATTGCACATTCAAACTGTCAAAGTGAGCATGCATGCATGCACACAAGGCCCTGAAACTGTCAGGGCTATCCTTATCAGACTTATAAAGCAGCTCATGATGTACTTGTTGTGCCCCACCATGCCCATTGCCTCATTATTGTAGCTCATGTGTGCTATAAATTATTAAGCCGTGCAGCTCAAAAGCTTCTATCGTATCAGAGTGCTTGAACTTGTGGCAGGCAGAATGTGTCTGCCTTTTATTGCACCCATTTGCTTGGGACAGGACGCACTAATGCTAGTTAGGAAGTACTGCTTGGATGGTCTTGCACTGAGCGCAGTACTGGGAGATCTTGCTTAGAGCATGCTTTCCGAGTGATTGCTTGGATGTTTTAACACATGTAGAACTTGGTTACAACTCGGGGAACATTTCTGCTCAATGCATGCCTGCTGCATGCATGCTGCAATGCTGCCCAAGTGTGTTTGCATACGCACTGCAGTTCTGGGTGGGTTAGGTGCAGTACTCATAAGGGCTTTGTCTAGACGTGCCTGCATCTGGGAGAATGTCCAGCTTCTCCCTCATACCACAGCGCTGGCTGCCTGCCACACCGCTTCCCAGTACTTACAGTGGACTAAAACGTGCCTTGCTGCCATTGCAGGTCTTTGCTGCCTCAAGCTCAGGCCGCCCTCCCCTCCCTCCCGCCTGCCGCTCTAGCGAATCTTGCGTGGGCGTATGCCCACATGGCATCGCCCATGGAAGCCTACCAGATTGTGCCAGCAGCTTCTGCTAGGATCCTTGACGAGTGCGTGCAGCACCCGCCGGCCCCTGTGCTGGCACGTGCATGCATTGCGTGCACCTCCCTGCAGCATGATGCACAGATGCTGAGCGCCAGTCCAAGCGCAGGTGCTGCTGAGAAAATGCAGCTAGATGAGTGGGTACAAAGGTTAGCAGGGCTGGCGCTGCTGTTTGGAAAACAGCTGGCAAGTGTTGATCGCTTGGCAGCGCACTTGGAACCAGGGTTGGCAGCCAAGTTGCACAAAGCTATGCCTGAGCTTCTGGCTGCATAGTTTGTTTCATCAATGTTCAGATGTTGTCCAAGCTCTTGTAGGGTGCCACACTGAGGTAATGCTGCATTTAAACCAGACTAGCGGCATGGCTGTGATAGTATTTGAGCAAATGTGGTGTGTGGACTGACTGCAAATAGCAACAGTGTACACTAAGCGGACAACAGGTTGCCCGCGATGAGACTGCAGAGTCTCTGATACCCTTATCCTTCCCTATACCTTCTCTCTCTGTTTAGCCTGTGGACAGGCACGGTCAGCGCTGGCAGCTGCTGTTGGACGTACTCACCCTGGACTGGGTGGACTGGACTGGACTGGACTGAACTTGGGGCGCTGCTACGCCTGTTGCCCCCCAAGGGCTAGGAGGTTCCACTCCTTCCTTGGGTACGCCTTACAAGGTCGCTAGCCTAGCAAAACCTTGTTTGCTCATGAGAAACAAACAAGGTATCACTGTGAGTTCATCTTTGAACTGACGAAAGGATCAAATTCTCCACCAACTGACTCGACTAACCTTTGGGTAACGATGCAGCACAAATCTGGCACTGCACTCATCTGGCATGACAAGGTATACAAGGTAGGGTTGATCGCCAGCCTGGTCGTTAGGCTGATTGGTTTGTGCTGGTCTTTGCCAGCCAATAAAATAATCCGTAATGTCCGAGATGAAATAGCAGAGTTTGTTGTGCCGTCGAGAAAGGAAATCAGAGACATTCTGCTCCGAGGGAAGGAATGCAGATTATAAGGGGCCTTCACAGAGGGAGAAAAAGGAAGAAATACAAGGGGTGTACATGGGGGGTTTGTCACGCCAGATAAGTGCAGCACCAGATTTATGCTCCATTTGCATGCACAGTCGGTTGTGGTAGTTGACTGGGTATTTATGGCTTGTTTTGCCTGCATTAATTCGTCGCTTTGCACCTCCAAAGTAGCTTGTCTCCTTTCTACCTTGTAACACTTACGGGTTAAGGGAGCGGCTATGGAGCGAACAAATACTATTAGCGCTAGTAGCTAGTAGCGTGACATTGTAAGCAGCTGCAGCCAGCAGAAAGTTCAGCCTAAGGGGAGGGGAAAGGTTGCGATGCCAGGCACAGCTGGAGGAGGGTGGCTTCAGGAGCAGCCGGGGTTTCCACACGCTGGGTAGCACCTGAGAGCCATCTTATCCAATGGTGGGTGTCAGGCGGATGTGTGGAGGTGACTAGCTTCGCCACGCACTGGGCGTCGCCCGGCTCCCCACCCACCAATTTGCAAAGCGACCGTGTTATCCTGCTATAATGCTTGCCTGATGCGCGATCCTAACGTGTTCCAGCACATGATTGCAAGCCAATTCAGGACCATCAAGGTTCAGTGGTGTGGCATAACGCTCCATTTGAGCAGGTGGCACAACAGGTGCGCGTGCATATAACAGATGATATGGTGACTCCTCTCTTACAAAAAGGAATGCACATCGAAGGTTCATAAACAAATAAGTCAAAAAGTTAAGGACTCACACATGCGAGCCTTACCTGACCACATACTTCAAGCACTTCAAACATACGCTATGGTGACCAAGGACAGAACAGCATCTGACTCAAGCTTTGGCTCTTCATTCAAAGAGGTGTGGAGCAAAA
>LKMJ01001100.1_pt1 | contig 23155 bp, 21 predicted proteins | sample 643391 | NCBI WGS metagenome assembly LKMJ01 (sample SAMN04112250, study PRJNA286221) | soda lake metagenome | biome: soda lake; feature: Kulunda Steppe; material: water; isolation source: sample PL-Br10 brine of Picturesque Lake | place: Russia: Kulunda steppe | collected 2010-07
CGTACATCCAGTTCACATCCAGGGCCTGCTCGTTAGCGGCATGGTGGAAATACTGGCGATAGGCCAGAGGGAAGCGCATATCCAGGTGATCCCAGGCCTGGGCCGCAATGGTTCCGTTAACGCCCTGTTCGTACCAGCCCCAGCTTTGCGCCAGTCGTGACGCCACCAGAACGGCTTCGGGCTCAAGATCTCTGATGGCGCGCTGCCACTCCTGGCGTGCATGCCCCATACGGCCCAACTGATAGAGCTCATAGGCGCGCTGAACAGCGGGCATGCGGGTGATGTCCGCAACCTCATCATTGCTGAAACTGTGGCCCTGATGATTGAGTTGGTAGGGCGCTCCAAGACGATCCGCTGCCATGAAACCGTAGAAATTGCGTGAATGCGCTACTTCCGAGAAGAGTGTTTCCGCGCGGCCGGTTTCTCCCATTTGATCCAGAGCCCGAGCGCGCCAGTAGCGCCAGCGAGAGGAACTTTCCAGTTCATCCGGCATGGTATCCAGGGTTTCAAGCACGCCCTCCCAGTTTTGATGGCGCAAGTGGACCCGGGCCTGCCACTCCTGAAGGGCACGGTCGTCATCCAGCTCCGCAGCGGATCTTAGCCAGCGGGTGGCATCTTTATCGTATTTGACAGCCAACATGAGCCCAAGGTTTCGCTCTACAGCCAGGCGCTGTTCGTCCGAAAACTCAAAAACAGCCCGGTAATGCGGCCAGATTTCCTGAGCCTTTTCTGGTGAGCGGCGCGAATAGCGCGTCATGCCGTGTGCCACCAGGTCGCGCATCCGTTCGCTGTTTTCATTGAAGTCCTGCACGCGACGCAGGCGCTGGGGCTGGCGATGAACGTGTTTAAGCGCAATGCCGTGTTCCCGATAGTCACTGGGCAGATACCGGCGCAGGTAGCCGGCCAGTCCGCTATTTCCCGCCTCCAGCGCCAGGAGCATCCGCTCCCAGACGAGGTCTGCAGTCAGACCCTTGTTGTCGCGCCAGTGATCCAGCAAGGGATCGCAGGCCCGCGGCAGGGAGCGGCCAGTACGCCAGATGTCGGGCATGGCCTCCATAACACGCTCATCATCGTCAGCGCGCAGGTGTGCTCGCAGCGCCAGGCATTTCAATCTGGAGCTACCACGATCACCTTCATGGTGTTGGCGCAATGAATCCCATTGGCCACTGGCGCCTAGATGGGTCAGCCACTGCTGTTGGAGGCTGTGCGCCTTTGGAATCTCACTGTGTCGCTCGACCAGGTCCTCAACTTCGCTTGGCGCGGCAATAAAAAGGCGCTTTTTGAGTGCGGTGAGCTCAAGGTAAGGCTTAAGAGGGTAATCCTCCAGCTGTTCAAGCAGCTCATCGTACCGCTCAAAAGCACGCGTCTCCAGGGCCTGTTCAGCCTTACGGAAAAGCTCGCGCTCATTGTTTCGTTCCTTATGGACGCGCTCGGGAATGTAGATGCCGTCTGTCTCAATCTGCAATTGCAGTGATGGGTTGGGCAGAGAGGCGAGCGCGCCCCCGGTCACCAGAAGCATACCCCAGACGAGCTGTCGCGCTGAGCTGAAAATAAACGTCATGGTCTGTTGCCGAGAGGTTGAGGTTGATCCGGACCGTCTTCCGACGGGTCAGTGAACAGTTATAGCAGACCCTGATGACTTCTGTGTAACAGTCTGGGGAAATTTAATTTTTGCTGTGTGGTTATCCGTCATTGCTTGCAATAGTGGAGATCCAGAAAGGCCATAACACATCGCAATACAAACAGTTAGAGATTCAAGGCTGTGTTTTTTGACAATACACCTGCTTTAACATAATATACATTATGCGTAATACCGGATGTCTGAGCACGAACATGTGCAGTCGCCCCTCCATTTCAAATTCTGTCTTTTACTTATCGCCGTATCTGAAAGGCATCCCCAGGTGCTGATCAAGTAGCTCGCTGGTGTTCCCCGGTTGGGTCACCGTCCAAACCTCGCTACACTCGGGTGCAAACAACAAATTCGTTTGCTCAGGAGTTTGCCGGCATGAATAATTTTTCCTTCAGCACCACCAGGACCATCCTTCATGAGGTGGGCGGCGCCAAACGACTTGCCGAACTTTGCCGGGAACTAGGGGCGCGCTCAGCGTTGATTGTCAGCGATCCGGGTATCATCAAGCTGGGGCTGCTCGATTCCGTGCGCCCAATGTTTTCAGAGTATGGCCTTGGGTTGGAGATTTTCTCTGATGTCGAAGCCGATCCGCCTGACACCAAGGTTCGGGCGGCAACCCAATGTGCGATTGAATGCGGAGCGGAGGTAATCGTCGGCTTCGGCGGCGGGAGTTCCATGGATGTGGCGAAGGTCGTTGCACTGCTGGCCTCAGATGGCTGCAATCAGACTCTGGAGGAACTCTATGGCGTGGGCAATGCTCAGGGAACCCGGCTGCCGCTGATCCAGGTACCTACTACCGCCGGGACCGGTTCCGAAGTGACGCCGATTTCCATCATCACAACCGGAGAAACCACCAAGTCCGGCATTGTATCGCCCATGCTTCTGCCAGACATTGCTCTGCTGGATCCGGAGCTGACCCTGGGGCTGCCGGGCCACGTCACAGCCGCAACAGGCATTGATTCCATGGTCCACGCCATAGAGGCCTACACCAGTAAACTACGCAAAAACCCTGTTTCCGATGCGCTGGCACGCGAAGCCCTGCTCAAACTTTCCGGCAACATCGTGACGGCCGTGCACCAGGGCGATAATCTGGAAGCCCGCTCAAATATGCTGCTGGGCGCACTGCTCGCCGGTCAGGCATTCGCCAACGCGCCTGTGGCGGCCGTCCATGCCCTCGCCTATCCACTGGGCGGTCACTTCCACATTCCCCATGGGCTCAGCAACGCCCTGGTGTTGCCTTATGTCCTTCGGTTCAACAGTGACGTTGCCGCCCCACTCTATGAGGAGCTGGCGCCACTGGTTCAGGCGCCTGATGGGAGCCCTTCACCGGATCTGATCACTGGGCTGGATCATTTGATTGAGGCCTGCGAACTGCCAAAGCGCTTACGGGATATGGACATTCCCGAGGACTTCCTGCCAACCCTGGCGGCGGATGCCATGAAACAACAGCGTTTGCTGGTGAATAACCCGAGGGACGTTAGCGAAGCGGACGCCCTTGCCATTTACCGACAGGCATACTGAGGTCTGCATGAGTGAGCAGAAAACGCCAAGCCGCAACGATTTCAGCGTTTTTCAGCCGGTTACCACGCGCTGGAAAGATAACGATGTCTATGGGCATGTGAATAACGTCACCTACTATTCCTGGTTCGACACGGCAGTGAATCGTTACCTGATTGAATCCGGCGGACTGGATATTTACTCGGATCCGGTTATTGCTTTTGTGGTCAGCTCTTCATGCCGGTACTTCAGCCCGATCGCCTATCCGGAAACCATCGAGGTTGGACTCCGCGTCGCTCACCTCGGCAACAGCTCAGTGCGATATGGGCTCGGCGTGTTTCGCCATGGTGAGGATGCCCCTTGTGCAGAGGGTGAATTTGTTCATGTGTTCGTTGATCGAACGTCCAACAACTCATGCCCCATACCTGATCCAATCCGGAGGGCACTGGAAAAACTCCGGCATCAATAAAAGGTTGTGGTCTACATTTGTTTCAGGAGACAATGTCGTAGGTTGCTACCCATAAAGTATTTTTTATGAATGGGCTTTCCGGGCGGACTATAGGCTGTGGATTAGAAAGGCGCGAGTAAGGATAGTTCCCGCCTTACGAAGAGGGCGGACATGACATACGACGCACAAAAGTTTGGAGCCAGACTTCGACAATTGCGCAAGGAGCGGAATGTCTCGCAGGACGAGCTGGCATTGCGGGCACAGATTGACCGCAGCTACATGGGACGGATTGAACGGGGTCAGGTGAACATCACACTTGAGAAAGTCTTCAGGCTGGCAAATGCACTGGGTTGCAATGTCAGAGACCTTCTTGACTGGGACATGATCGGCTAGACGGGCATGACTGTGGTGCTAAAGATCGCTATGCTGGCGGCTGAACGCAACATGGTGGACCCCCTGCTATGCCCAGTTTTGAGGATATTCGTCCCTACCGGGACGATGAAGTTAACGAAATTATCCAGCGGCTTATCCGCAAAGACGACTTTCTCAGCCTGATTGGCCGTTTCCAGGTCGAATGGCTGCACCGGCTGGCACCGTGGCTCGTGCGGCTGTGGGTACGCATCTACCTCAGACGAACCTTTGGTCAGGTGAAAACGGTGGATGAGCTGCAACAGCGCCTTGAACCCTACGTACGGCGCGTACTCACCTCCACTACCGATTCGATGACCTGGAGCGGACTGGAACATCTGGATCCATCCAGCTCCTATCTGTTCATGTCCAATCATCGAGACATTGCGCTTGACCCTGCGCTGGTCAACTACGCGCTTTACCGTGAAGGGCTGAGTACCTGCCGGATTGCTATTGGCGACAACCTTGTCCAGAACCCTATGGTGGCGGACATTATGCGCCTGAATAAGAGTTTTCTGGTGAAGCGTAATCTCAGTAACCCACGGGAGATGCGTAACGCGTTCCTGACGCTCTCCAGCTATATCCGCGAATCCATCGCCGACGGGCATTCCATCTGGATGGCGCAAAGAGAGGGCCGCGCGAAGGATGGTATCGACAAAACCGACCCCGCCATCATCAAAATGCTGCACATGAGCCACAAGCGGGACAAGGTCTCGCTCGGGGAGGCTGTGAGTGACCTTCGTATCGTGCCCGTCACGTTGTCCTATGAGTTCGATCCCTGTGACGCGGAAAAAGCATACGAGCTTGAGGAGCGTGAACGAACCGGACAATATGCGAAGCGTGAAAACGAGGACATCGAAAGCATTGTAAAAGGAATAACCGGTTTGAAGGGGCGAATCCACATTGCCTTTGGCGACCCCTTGGGCAACGCCTTTGAGTCCGCCAGTGAGGTGGCCAAAGAGCTGGATCAGCGAATTCTTGAGCAGACACGCTTCTATCCGGTGAACTTTGTCGCAGCAGAAAAGCTGGTTACCCGCAATGTTCTGCAGGCCTTGCCTGAGGGACTGGCTGAAGTACTTCCGGCGAAAGAAGAGCGCACCAGAGCTCATGCCTGGCTCGATCAACGTCTGCAGCCGCTTGATCCGGCATTGCACCGCTGGATTCTCGGCATATACGCTAATCCCCTGCTCCGGCATTACTCCGCGGTGCCACAGGAGCTGATGAATCAGGAACATGAAGACGCCAACCAGGGATAACAACAGCATGAAAGACGACGTAGTACTCATCACAGGCGCCAGCTCCGGACTGGGTGAAGGCATGGCGCGGGAGCTGGCCAGTAAGGGCTGCAGGCTTGCCCTTTGCGCCCGACGCATGGACCGCCTGGAGGCCCTGAAGCAGGAACTGGAACAGGCCCACCCAGAGGTGCGCGTCAGCATCCAGCCTCTGGATGTGAATGACCATGATCGGGTGTTCGAGGTGTTTGAGGCCTTCCGTCAGGAGTTCGGGGGCCTGGACCGGGTGATCGTCAACGCTGGCATCGGGAAAGGCCAGCCTCTGGGAACCGGCCACTTTGAAGCCAATCGGCAGACCGCCGAGACGGACTTCGTTGCCGCACTGGCTCAATTTGAGGCCGCCATGGCCATATTCCGGGAGCAGAAGCGAGGCCATCTGGTGGCAATTTCCTCCATTTCCGCGCTTCGTGGTGCACCGAAAAACATGACCGCCTACGGTGCAACCAAAGCCGGACTGGCTGCGCTGGCCGAGGGACTTCGTGTGGAAATGCGCAAATCCGGTCTTCCCATCAAGGTATCCACCCTGTTCCCAGGCTACATCCTCACCGCCATCAATGAGGACCTGAAGAACGCGCCCTTCCGGGTTGATCTTGAGACCGGTTGCCGGTCTCTGGTCAGCGCCATAGAAAAGGAAAAGCGCGTCGCCTGTATTCCGTCCTGGCCTTGGGCTCCGATTGGCTTTGTGCTCAAACGCATTCCTGAAGCCTGGCTGACAAAGGTCTTCTGAGCACAAGCAAGCTCCGCCGTTATATGATAAGTTACATCCTGTTCATTCTCGGCGGAAATGCGGTGCCATGAAGCACTTTCAAAACCTTCTGATTTCAGGCCTGCTGATATTGGCCAGCGGGGCCTATGCGTTTGACTCATCCATTCCTGATGCCCCGGAGGAGAGCGCTCAGCAGGCACCTGCTTCCGCAGGAATTGTTCCTCTGATTGAGCAAGCCGATGAGCCTCTCCCTGAGGTGCTTACCGCCAGCCGGCTGCGGCAACCAAAATCCCGGACGCCAGGCACCGTCACCATTCTTGAGGGCGACTTGCTGCGCTCACTCGGCATCCTCAACCTGTGGGAGGCTTTCCGCCTGGTGCCCGGGATGACCGTGGGCTATGTGGGCAGCAACAACCCGGTCGTGACCTACCACGGCACGGTTGCGGTCGAGCAGCGCCGCCTTCAGGTGCTGGTGGACGGACGTTCCTACTATAACGCCAGCCTGGCGGATGTGGACTGGAATAACATACCGGTTGCCATGCCCCAGGTGGAGCGCATCGAAATAACCCGCAGTCCCAATGCCGCGGCCTATGGTTCCAACTCCTTCCTTGCCGTGATCAACATCATTACCCGTGCTGCAGAGGACACTCAGGGCGCTGAGCTGGCCTGGAGCGAGGGGGTTCGCGGTAAATCCGGGCACCGCACAGTACACGGTGCTGCCGGTGAACGTTTTGGCAACACCAACCTTCGCGTCAACGCGACTCGCCGGGAATCCGATGGGTTTGATTCGAGAACTGAGTCAGATGACAGCGGCGAGCCCCAGCGGATTTCCAGAAACGATGGTTATGAGCTGCAAACTCTGGGCGTATCGTCCGCAACGGATCTTAGCGCCCAGGATGTGCTCAAGGTGCGGGCGGGCTATCACGATGTGTATCAGGAGCGTGACCGGGAGGAGGAAGGCTCCATCAGCGTGGGCGAGCTGGGCCTGGATATTCCGTTTGCGGCGACCGACCCGGATACAACCGGCGAGGACTGGTATTCGCAGGTCTCCTGGCAGCACGAAGCCAGCCCCAGCCACTCTTTTGAATTCATGGCCTACTATCAATCCCGTGACCGTCGTAAGTCCTGGGATATCTGTTTTGATGACGATGAAACCATTGTCATTGATGAAGCCTTTGAAGGCGAGCTTCCGGCCACCTGTGGTGAAATCAACGAAGACCTTAGCGAGAGTCGTGCCCATTTTGAGTTTCAGGAAAATCGCGATCTTTCTGATTATACCCGCTTGATGTACGGGCTGAGCTACCGCGAAGAACGCTACGAGTCCGATACGTTTTTTAACGGCAAAGGGAATAATCACCTCACCCAGGTCTTTGCCAACGTCGAACGCGAAATGACCGACTGGCTGACTCTGAATGCGGGCGGTATGTGGGAGAAGGACCGCAATAACGGCACCTTTTTCTCGCCGCGAGGTGCGCTGAACGTTCACCTCTCCCCCTCCCAGACCCTGCGGTTTGTTTTCTCACGAGCACACCGTCTGCCCGACCCCTTTGAGCGTTCAGCGGACTGGGCCTACCGACCGGACAACGTACGTCCTGACGAGGCGGCTGAGGTCGTCGAAGGGGTTCGCCTGGAAGGAGACGGAATCAGTTGCTGCAGTCAGCAGAACGAATTCCTCAATCCATTGGAGGAAGAAACCATCACCTCTAGAGAGATCAGTTATCTGACTCAGGTGCGTCGGGGCCAGGGGCTGCTCAGTGCCGAGGTCAAAATATTCCGTGACAGTCTCACAAACCTGATCTCGGGCGTGACCAACATTGATGAATGGAACCTTGAAAACAGTGTCGATGTCACTCAGAAAGGGATAGAGCTCGAAGCGACAGCAGATTTTCCGCGCAACTATTTCCGGTTAACCTACGCCCACCTTGATGCCGACGCCGAGTATACCGGTGATCTTGCCTTGCGGGAGGACGTTCCCGAGGCAATGCAGAGGTCCCCCAGCCGGTTTGTAGACTTTGAAACGCGCATGAACGCCCGTAACAGCGGAAGCGTAGCCTGGGTTCTGCGCCTGCCCCAGCATCTGACCGGAAGTGTCGCCTACTATCTGGCCGACAGCCTCCGAGGTAACCAACAGAGATATCGTTACGAGCGGGCGGATTTCAGACTGGGAAAGGCGTTTCATTTCCCGAATTCAAGCTTAGAGCTTGCCACCGTATATCAATACTATGTGAACGATAATAGAATCTATCGAAGCACAAACAATCGAAAGAACCGCAATCATTTGTTTGCGGAGGTCAATCTTCGTTTTTGACGGACGTGCGTTATGGATGACTGCAGGACAGCAAAGCCGGGAGGTCTGCGGCGTTTTGCCATCGCACTTGTTGGGGTGTTTTTCATCATACATCCCCTCTCCGCCAAGGATCTGTCACGCGTCTATATTGCTGGTGGCGAACGTACCGCGAAGGATCTGGTCAGTTCTGAAATCCGCGCCCGTTTTGATGATCAACTGCAGGTAGCCACCTACTCAGACGACACCCCTGATGATGCACCGGTCATAACGATTGGGGAAGCGGCGCTCGCCGAGGTCCGGGCGAATAACGCTGATCAACCAGTGGTGGCGCTTTTTGTCTCGTCCATCGACATCGCCCGGGGAGATTTTGACGACGACAGGCGTTTGGCGGCCGTGTTCAATGAGCCCCCGCTGGTACGCCAGGCAAAGCTGGGCGAAATTATCATTCCCGGTGCCCAGAAAGTTGCCATTCTCGCCTCGCCGGATCGGGCCGGGGATTACGAGGGCCTGATGATGGCACTTGAGGCCGAAGGCCTTTCAGCCCGCGTCTTTGTGGTGCCCTCTTCTGATCAGTTGATCCGCACCCTGTCCAGGGCGCTGTCCTATGGAGATTTCATTCTTGGCACCATTGATGATGAAATCTACAACCGAAACACCATCAAACATCTTCTGCTGACCAGCTATCGGCGGAATCGGTTGGTGATTGGCCCAACAAGGGCTTATGTCCAGGCCGGCTCCGTCGCCTCTACCTATTCCTCGCCAGGCCAGCAGATTGAACACGGCCTGGAGGCACTGGCCCTTTTCAGGGACACAGGCGAACTCCCCGATTCTGGGTATCCGACCGAGTTCAGGGTTTCGGTCAACCAGCAGGTGGCGCGCTCCATGAATATTCCGGTGCCCACCGAAGAGCAGCTGCTTGAAGCACTTCAGCAGCGGGAGGACCGGGAATGACCAAGCCACGGCGCAATCACTGGACCATTTATCGTCGCCTCCTCCTGTTGGGCACGCTCCCGGCACTGGCCATGTTTCTGCTCCTGCTGCTCTTTTTTACCCAGGCTCGACTCGACGATGCCCGGGAAAGCCTGTTTGATACCAGTCAGCTGATCGCCGATAACCTCGCCCCCGCTGTCGAATTCCCGGTCATCACAGGCGACAGAGTGACGCTGGAAGCACTTCTGGAGCAGACCATGGCACGCTCCAACGTAGTTGGTATTTCGGTGACGGATCGCGCCGGCGAGCTCGTGGGAAAGGTGGGTGAAAAGCACGAGGACGCTGACAACGTTCATCTTTTTGTCAGCGATATCGTGCAGCAGCCGCTGGCGTTGGTTGAAGATGATGTGAGCTCACTGGACTGGGGCGCCACAGCTGCACTCGACGATTCCATAAAGACGCATATTGGACAGGTTCAGGTCAGTGTTTCCGAGCAGGCGCTGGCCGAAGAGCAGCGCGATATTCTTTGGACCTCGGCAGGTATTGGACTCATTCTCTTCGTTGGCACTCTGATTTTTATCGGGCGACTTGCCTACCGTCTGAGTGTTCCCATCGAGAACCTGGCGGCGAGTATTCAGGCATTGCCGGACGGCGATTTCCGCATCGAGCGCCAGCGAACCGGAGTGGCCCGGGAGCTGGAATCACTTCAGGATGCGACCATACGGATGGCAGACCGGCTGCGTCTGGCTGAGGCCGAGCGCGCGATCAGTTTCCAACAGATTGCTGAGGCCAAGGAAAAGGCTGAACAGGCGAGCAGTGCCAAGTCGGAGTTCCTCGCTATGATGAGCCATGAGATACGCACCCCTCTCAATGGCATTCTGGGTATGCTCCAGCTTCTGGATGAGGAAACAGTATCCAGCACGCAGAGGGACTACCTGCACACCGCCAGGCAGTCCACTGAGGACCTGCTGGTGATCGTGACCGACATTCTCGATTTTTCACGCATTGAGCGCGGTCGTCTTCAGCTCGCCAATGAGTCGTTCAATCTCAGGGAGTTGATTGAGAACTGTTTTGCTTCGTTCCGCCACGAGGCGGAAGCAAGTGGTCTGATCTATGAGTTGAATTTTCAGGGCAACTGGTCCGAGGGGCCGGATGCGGCCGGTGACCCCGCACGCCTGCGTCAGGTGATAGCGAATCTGATCAATAACGCCATCAGATTTACGGCTGAAGGCAAGGTTAAAGTAGTGGCTCTCTGGACCAGACAGTCAGAAGCAGAAGGTGTTCTGACCTTTTCAGTGGAAGACACCGGTTCAGGCATCCCCACGAACCGGCTCAGTGATATGTTCAAAAGCTTTGAGCAGATGGACCGTTCCTCCTCCAGGGCCTTTGGCGGAACTGGGCTTGGGCTGCCACTGGTGCAGCGGTTGGTGGAACTGATGGGGGGGCATGTGGCAGTGGACACGGACCCTGGCATTGGCAGCGTATTCCGCTTCGTTGTCCCTTTGGCGCTCAATGAACAGGTTGCTGACGAGGGCTCTGTATCGCAGCTCCCCGATAAAGAAACAGGATCACCGGCTCACGGCTACGATGCTCTGGTGGTTGAGGATAATGCTGTGAATCAGCGGGTCGCTGCGAAATTGCTGGAAAAACTGGGCTTCCGGGTACAGTGCGCAGCCGATGGTGAAGAGGCCGTTCAGGCCATTCAGGATGAACCCCGGCGTTACAACGTGGTCCTCATGGACTGTCAGATGCCGGTCATGGATGGTTGGGAGGCCACCCGACAGATTCGGGCCTGGGAGAGACGCACCCAGAGACCGTCCACGCCCATTGTAGCGATGACGGCCGATGTCCTGGATGGCACGGAACACTCCTGCCTGAAGGCGGGTATGACCGCGTACCTTCCCAAACCCGTCCGTTATGACGACCTCCGTGAGGCTCTGCAGCGCGTAATCAGTCTTTAGGGCGCGGCTTCAGCGAGAGGAAACTTCACGCATCGTCACAAATTCCTCTGCTGAGGTGGGATGGATGCCAACGGTTTCATCAAAGGTTGCCTTGGTGGCTCCGGCTTTGAGGGCCACACCAATGCCCTGCATCATCTCACCCGCTTCCGGACCAACCATGTGCGCCCCTACAACCCGGTCGCTTTCGTCATCCACCACCAGTTTCATGAAGGTGCGCTCCTCCCGCCCGGTGAGCGTATGTTTCATGGGCTTGAAGTCGGTGCGATAGATTCGCACTGCGGCACACTCCTCACGTGCCTCTTCTTCTGTCAGACCCACGGTGCCAATATTGGGTTGGCAGAAAACGGCTGTGGGTATATTGCGGTAGTCCATCTGACCCTCAGCGTCTCCAAACAGGTGGCGCGAAAGCGTCATCGCCTGTGCCAGCGCGACCGGGGTCAGTTGGGGGGTGCCAATGACATCGCCCAGAGCATAGACCGAGGGCGAGGAGGTACAGAAGTGATTGTCAGTCTGAATATAGCCCTTGCTGTCGAGCTCAACACCGGCTGCTTCCAGATTGAGCCCATCGGTTAACGGGCGACGGCCCGTCGCGGCCATAACCAGGCCGGTGTGCAGGACGCTGCCATCGTTCAGCGTCACTTCAAAGTGTTGTTCTGACACTCTGGAAACCGCCTCGATGTTGGTTTCAAAGCGCAGATTAACCCCCTTCTTACGCACCTCGTCGGCCACAAAGGATCGGACATCAGAGTCGAAACCGCGCAGAAAGAGATCTCCGCGGTAAATCAGTGTTGTGTCTACGCCAAGACCTGCCAGGATGCCGGCAAACTCCACGGCAATGTATCCGCCCCCCCAGACCACAGCCTCCCCGGGGAGCTGGTCCAAATAGAACATTTCATTGGAGCTCAGCAGGTGTTCTTTACCGGGGATGTCTGGAATCCAGGGCCAGCTGCCGGTGGCGATGGCGATACGGTCGGCCGTGAGCGAGGTGTCACCAACCCCCACACACTGGCTGCTTTCAAGGCAGGCCTGTCCCCTGAACAGAGTGACATTGGCATTATCGAGCAGGCGCCCGTATATGCCATTGAGGCGTTCAATCTCACGATTCTTGTTGGCCAAAAGCGTCGGCCAGTCGAACCCCACCTGTTCCGGGGGAACCTGGAATCCGTAACCGGCCCCATCCTCGATTTCCTCGCGCACATGGGAGGCGTAAACAAAGAGTTTCTTGGGCACGCAGCCGACGTTGACGCAGGTCCCTCCCAGATCCGCCGATTCCACAATAGCCACTTTCGCTCCCATGGCGGCGGAGGTCCGTGCCAGTCGAACGCCGCCGGAGCCTGCTCCGATAACGACCAGATCGTATTCATTGCCTGAGGTCACTGATACTAGCCCTCTCCGTCAGATTTCAAGGGTGATACGGGCATCTACCAGCCCCGGTTCATCGGTGCGATCCACAACCACCTGATCCACACCAATACCGTATTCACTTTGCAGATGAGCCAGCCACTGGGCCAGATCCGTAAACGGCACGTCATCCACCCAGATGCGCATGGCGTCATCGCCACTGGGTTCAAACCGCTGTAGCGACAGGCCGGAATTTTCGGCGGATTCCGTGACCGTGCGCAGAAGCGAGCCATCACGCAGATTGTCCGCTCCGTCTTCTGAGGGTTCCATTGTGGAAATGTTCCGTGCGATGCTTTCCTGGCCCTGAATCCAGCCCAGAAGATCTTCGGCACTGGCCATCTCGCCACGGGCGTCTTCACGGAATTCCGCCACCGGTCGCCACACCAACAGATAGACCAGCGCCAGCGCCAGTGCGAGCGCCAGCAGTTTCAGCGCCCGCTGATCCCTCTGTGGCATCTGGTCATAGCGACTTCGGATGCTCTGTACGGTGGGATGTTGTTTAAGTTTCTGCAGCACGTGCTTCAGCCTCCCTGCGACAGTGTCAGGCGGCCACGCGTATAGTCCTCTTCATTGACTACGGAGCCGATGCGCGCCTCAAGGCCAGCCTCAGCGAGCCCGCCTCGCATGTTATCAAGCTGGGAAAAACTCTCTCCGCGCAACTCAATGATCAGTTCACCGCGCTGACGGCTGAAATTGATGGAATCGAATTGGATGGCTTCGGCGTTCTCGGTCTGCTCGTACTGGTGTCCAGCGTAGCGCAGCAGGGTCAGGAATTCTGTGCCATCACTGCCCTGCTCTGCCGCTCTGAGACGCCCCGAAAGCACCCGGCGGACATTGCCCGCATCGGCTCTCGTGTCATCCGGGAAGATGTCACGGTACAGGGACATGGCCTTTTCCTCGTAGCGTTCTGCCTGTGACTCGTAATAGAAAGCTTCCGCTGTCATGAAGCCCAGCTGGATGAAAAACGCAAGGCCGGCAATAATGGCTACTGGCCGCCAGCGCTTGAACGCAGCGCCTTTACCGTGTTGCAGGGCGAAACTGCCCTGACACAGATTAATCGGATTGGCGGTTCCTGCGTTGTGGCATTCAGCCATGAGCTGCAACGGATGTTGATCCAGTTCATGCTGGCTGACCAGCGCATCCGGATTCTGCTCCAACGCCGTCAGCTCCATGCGGCGCGCCTCAAGAGTATCGGGGCTGGCATGGATATGAATCCTGGGCGGGTTGTCACCCTGCCTTCCGGCAAGGAGTGACTCCAGGAAAACACCCAGCCCATCGGCGGGCACATCGTACCAGGCCCCATCACGGGCGTGGACGAGTGCCTGACCCTGTTCAATCAGTACGCTCCAGTCACATTGAGTGACCGGAATCAGCATGGCGTCGGCGTAAATGCCAACAATGGGATGTTCCCACTCCTCCAGCCATTCGAAGTGGCTTTCCAGAGTCTCATGGTCAATGGCGGCCACCTGCCAGTCACTGCCATGGCGCTCGCCCAGCGCCAGATGCATGCGCTCAATATCCTGAGCCAGCTGCTCCTCCACAGCGAAAGGCAGCGCCTGGTGGATCATGCGTTTCTGGCGGCCGGGAATACGTGCGCTGCAGTGACTGACATCATAGGCTGGAATGATGCCGATCAGCTGGAGATTGCCGGCATGGATGTCTTCCAGCGTCTTCTCTACCTCGTCGCGGCTCTGGGATTGGCCCTGAGCGGCGTACTGTCCGCTCAGGTCGAGCAGAACCCAGTCGTACAGGCGCTCCGGCTCCTTCTCGCTGTCCTCCGCCGTGCGCAGCTCGTCTGTCGGTCTCAGATAGAGAGTGTAGGCCATGTCGTCGTTGTCCTGTGCCCTATTCCGGGGCCTGAATGGTTTCTTTCGTTATGATGCCAGTTCTGCCCGCATCCCGCGATATGGTGGTGATCTCACCCTCCTGGCCACGGTGCAGAAACGAGACCAGACGATACACGTTATCACCCACGGATACCCGTGCGGCAGCCTCAAAGTACTGGCTGCGTACATCAAGATCTTCCTCATCCAGGCCCATGCCGGAGAACTGCGGCAATGCGAGGAAATCCTGGATATCGAGGAACGGCTCCTCCCGAACCAGCTCGGCAATACCCTCGGCTTCCTGCTCGGAAATGCGTTCATGCAGTGAGCGAATCACCTCAGGTGAAGCAAAGTTGACGTTGATCGATTCGTTACTTGAAGGCAGAGCCGTGACATGCGGTCGCAGTGCCTCATAGTCCTCCTGGGAGATGCGATCCATCAGCCGCAGCTCCGACACATGGGCAAAGCGCTGGTTGGCCGCGCGATATGGCGGATCCTGAGCCAGGTAGTCACCATCTTCCGCACCGCCTGCTCCCGTGGCCTGGCCATCTTGATCGATCCAGTCTATAAGAACCTCAACACCAATCGAGCGGATGTCCAGCGCCGCCAGAAGCCTTTCGAAGCGTTCCCGCGTCAGCTCGTCCACTTCCCCGTTTTCATCGACAAGGTTGTTCAGGTTAAGACGCCCCTGCAGGTCGTTGATCTGGGCCTCTATCGCCCCGACCTCTACTGGCAGGGCAACTGAATACCGGGCCCAGTCCTCCATCTGATGATCGGCGGGCTGCTCATCCTCACTATCGCTCTCCCAGTCGCGGTAGAGAAATTGCCTGGCGAAGGCTTCGGCGCCCAGGGCCAGACTCTGCGCTTCGGATTGCTGCAGATAGTGACCACCGCCGTGAATCATGATGCTCTGTCGCGACATCATCCCTGCGGCGAAAATGGAACCCAGCGCAAAGGCCAGCAGCACGATGATCAGTGCCACGCCGCGCTGCCTGGCAGGAAGCGTCATGGCTGGATGCCCTCCTCCGGCTCTCCTGCATCGCCCTCATCGCCAGCCCCATCCTCAGGCATCTCCTGCGGTATTGCCTGAGGGTCGAACCCGCCCAGGTCCACAACCCGCCGGATGACGCCGAAGCGTTCATGCTCAATGGTCATCTCCACCGCCCGTGGTAACCCCTGGGCAAGCGCTTCATCGTCCTGAGCCCCTGCCTGCTCATCCTCAGGCCAGTCGTCAATCCAGTTATCGCCTTCGCCCATGAAGCGGAATTCCACACTCTCCAGGTCCTCAAGCAGGGTCTGCTCGCGGGCTTCGGAATCCTGGGCGCGGTCCAGAACGACCCAGTAACGCCGGGTCAGGACCTGATCCAGCTCATCATACTCCCAGGCGACCCGCTGCAGTTCGCTGCGTCGCTCTCCCAGCGGATTACGCCATCCCTGGCGGGTCAGGCGCAGATCGGAGTCAGAAATGCGGCTGGACAGGGCTGGGCGCCGATCCCCGAATCCGTCCCGGACCGACCGGTTCAGAGCCTGGAACACGTCCCGCTCAAACAGAGTAACGGCGCGCTGCACCCGCTGGAACTCACCCGAGACACGATCGACCCCGTCACGGGCTGCCAGAAGGGTGTTCATGAGCTGCCACACACCCAGTGCCAGCATGGAGGTAATGAACACCGCCACCAGTATTTCCAGGAGAGTAAAACCGCGCTGCTGTCTCATCAGTTCTGCCCCAGAAACCCGCTGAATACCAGCTGTCGCTGCGCTTCCATCTGCCCTTCCTGCACCCGGTAAAGCGTGAAATCGACCCGTCGCATGGCCGGGTCCTCAGTGGCACTGACGCTGCGCTCCATTTCCCAGTCGTAGGGGCCGAAAGAAATTTCCTCATCGGAGTCACCGGTTCCGGGCATTTCCTCCTGCAGGCGCAGTTCGGCCATCTGGTTCTGTGCAATCCAGGTAGCCATGGTCTGGCCCTCAAGGCGGCGGTAATGATCCATGTAGCCACTGGCCACCTGCTGGATGGTTGCGGCAAGCAGTCCAAAGATCATCAGGGCAATCATCACTTCGATAAGGGTAAAGCCTTTCTGGGGCACCACAGGCTCAGGCCGTCGCATCACCGCCTCCGCTCGATGTCTTCATCGCCAGGGCGTTGCCATTGAGTCGGGTTGGCGCCGTCACTATAGAGTACATGCGGATTGTCCTGGTCTTCTTCCCACCACAGAAAGAGATCGAAGGCCGTGGCCTCTCCACTGGAGAAGAAAACAACATCGGGCATTGTGTCGGCATCATCGTCGCCGAGTCCGGCATCACCGCCCAGATCGGTTTCGAGTTCCGTCTGCAGCCACTCCGGCAGGGATCCGCCACGAAGTCCGCGCCCCTGCTGGGGCGTCCAGTCCTGCTCTTCGGGCGAGAACTCCAGAAAGCGGTAGCCCTGCTCTTCTATCTCAAGTCCAATCTCACGGTTGGTGGAGACCGCCCGGTCTTCCGCCGCCTGTATTTTCAGATAGAGCGTACGGGTGACCTCTTCCAGCTCACGACGCTCTCCACCCCCACCAATGCTCAGCCCGACCAGAGATACCAGAAGCCCCAGCACCACCATCACCACCATGACTTCGATGAGGGTGAAGCCGTGACTGAAGCGCAGGGGCCTCACAGCGTCAGTCATCCAGGTCCCAGACGCTGATCTCGGCATTGATGCCATCGCCACCGGAGCGGCCATCGGCGCCCAGAGAATAGAGATCGTAAGGCCCTTCAGAGCCGGGGCTGACATACTGGTACTCATTGCCCCAGGGATCTTTGGGCACAGAGTTCATGTAGCCATCCGGGTTCCAGTTACGCGGCTCCGGGTCCCCTGTGGGTTCCTCCACCAAGGCTTCAAGGCCCTGTTCCGTGGAGGGATAATGGTTGTTATCCAGGCGATACAGATCCAAGGCATTGCTTATCTGGCGAAGCTGCGCCTGGGCGCTGGTGACACGGGCCTCGTCACCCCGCCCCATGATGTTGGGGGCAACCAGGGCCACAAGCAGGCCCAGAATTACCATGACCACCATGATTTCAATCAGCGTAAAACCGCGATTCTGTTGTTTTGTCATCATCATCTTCATTCAACCCATTAATTGGCTCATATCCATGATGGGCAACATGATGGCCAGCACAATGACCAACACGACTGCACCCATTACCAGAAGCATCAGGGGCTCAAAAAGCCCCACCAGCGCCGTGATTTTCCCCTGAAGGTCCTTCTCCTGGTGGGTCGCGGTGCGCTCGAGCATCTGATCGAGCTCCCCGCTGGCCTCACCGCTACCGATCATATGAATCATCATCGGCGGGAAATAGCCGGTCCGCTCCAGTGCGTTTTTCAGTGAACCGCCTTCACTGACGGATTGCGCCGCTTCGCGCACCCGATGCTTGAGGTAATCATTGGAAAGTACTTCACCCGCAATGCGCATCGCTTCCACGAGCGGTACGCCACTGCTGGTCAGTATACTCACTGTGCTGGCATATCGGGCGGTATTCAATCCCCGTGACAGACGTGAAATGAATGGGACATGTAAGAGCCATCGGTGAAATCGCATTCGGAAATTCGGCCGGCGCAGCGCCATCCGAAACGCAATAAAACTGGCCACCAGAATCAGCAGCACCAGCCAGCCCCAGTCGACAAAGAAATTACTGATGGCCAGCAAACCCTGGGTCAATGGCGGCAGCTCCTGCCCACTGCGCACAAATACATCAATGATGTCCGGTACCACATAGGTCAACAGGAAAACCACAATGGCAATGGCTACGAATGTCAGGATGACCGGGTATATGGCGGCAAGCTGGATCTTCTGCCGCGCTTCCTGTCTTGATTCGGTGTAGTCGGCCAGGCGATTGAGTACGAGGTCCATGTGTCCCGCATGCTCACCGGCGGCAACCGTTGCACGGTAAAGATGGGGGAAGGCGCTGGGGAATTCAGCCAGGCTGTTGGCCAGCGTATAGCCTTCCAGAACCTTGGCTCGAACCGCCAGCATCATACTTTGTATACGTGGCTTTTCAGTCTGACTGGCAACCGCCGACAGCGACTGTTCGACCGGGATACCGGACTGGATGAGGGTTGCGAGCTGGCGTGTAACCAGGGCCAGATCGGCTGCGGAAAGCCCCCTTCCGAAGCTCAGTGTACGTGACTGGCGCTGCTTTTCACTGCTGGGGTGGACCTCCAGCGGCGCCCAGCCCCGATCACGCAGCTGCTGGCGTACCACGCGGGCACTGTCCGCCTCCAGTACACCTTTTTTCTGTTTGCCTCGGCCATCCAGGGCCTTGAATTCGTACGCTGCCATTGATCAGTCCCGGTGGGTCACTCGAAGAACTTCCTCCACCGTGGTGGTCCCGTCCAGAATCTTGCTGACGCCATCAGCGTGAATGCTGGGGCCTCGCTCCCGGGCTGCGCGCTCCAGATCCATCTCACCGCACTGCTGGTGGATGAGGCTGCGCATGCCGTCATCAATGCCAATGATTTCATAGATCCCCATCCGCCCCCGGTAGCCAAGCTGGTTGCAATGATCGCAGCCCTGGTGGCGGTATATGCTTGGCGGATTCGCTGGGTCCTGCTGCAGGAATTCACACTCCTTGGCGTCCGGGGTGTAGGGCGTTTTGCATTCTGTGCAGAGTACCCGCACCAGGCGCTGCGCCGCGATGCCAATCAGACTTGAGGAGATCAGAAACGGCTCGATCCCCATGTCCATCAGGCGCGTGATGGCGCCGGTGGCGGTATTGGTGTGCAGTGTCGAGAGCACCAGGTGGCCGGTCAGACTGGCCTGGACGGCGATTTCAGCGGTTTCCAGATCCCGGATCTCGCCAATCATGACCACGTCAGGGTCCTGCCGGAGGATGGCTCGCAGTCCCCGGGCAAACGTCATATCGACTTTGGGGTTGACCTGAGTCTGACCGATGCCGGGCAGATTGTATTCGATCGGATCCTCGACCGTGAGGATATTGCGCGAGCGGTCATTGATTTCCGTTAGTGCCGCATAGAGCGTGGTGGTTTTACCCGAGCCGGTTGGGCCTGTCACCAGAATGATGCCGTAGGGCCTGTTAACCAGATCTTTGACCAGTTCCAGGTCGCGAACGGTCATGCCAATCGAGTCGATTTCCAGCAGGCCCGCCTCCTTGTCCAGCAGGCGCAACACCACGCGCTCCCCGTTGGAGGACGGCATGGTGGATACACGGATATCCACCTCCCGGCCACCGACGCGCAGCGATATGCGTCCATCCTGTGGGATGCGTTTTTCTGCGATGTCGAGCTTGGCCATGACCTTGATCCGTGAGACCAGCAGTGGTGCCAGCGCCCGCTTGGGCTGCACCACCTCACGCAGGACCCCATCAATCCGAAAGCGGATGACCAGGCGCTTTTCATAGGTCTCGACATGGATGTCAGAGGCGCCGGTCTTGATGGCTTCGGTAAGAATCGCGTTGATCAGCCGGATGACCGGTGCGTCGTCCTCCTGTTCCATGAGATCTTCGGTTTCGGGCACGGAATCCGCCAGGCTGGCCAGATCCATCTCATCGCCAATGCCCTCAACCATCTGCATGGCTTCTTCAGAGTCATTCTGGTACGCCCGGGTCAGGATGTCGTCGAACTGTTCCGGTTCAACTTCCTGAACCCGAGCGCGGCCTCGGCTCAGCCGAGTCGCTTCGGCAATGGCTCCGGCCGGTGCGCCTGGGCGCACCAGAAGCTGCAGCTGACCCTGATCGTCTGGGGTCAGTATCACGCCATTGCGTTTTGCAAAACTGAACGGCAGCCGTGAAACCGCCTTGGTGTCACCCGCCGTAGCGGTGGTCTCAGTGCTCAAGGGGAGCCCCCGGTTATCGATTTGTGCGGTGAATCCAGCGCCTAAGGTGTTACGGATTCCCGGATAAGTTAGTATCCTCCAGTAATGAAGGCAATATGAAAAGGCCCATCCTATTAAAGGCGTCGAAGTTTTATGGACCGACTGTACAATTCCCTGCCTCTGATAGCAGCACTGGTGATGGGGGCAGCGCTGGTAGCCGCTTCGGGCTGGCAGGGGTATGAACTCTGGCAGCAGTGGCAGAGTCCGGCAGATACTGAGGCGCGTTCCGGCCAGGCTGCCCAGACGGACAGTTCACCGTCACTGGAGGTGTCGCTGGAAGAGCTCAAGCTGTTCGGCACCCCCGGCGAGGAACCAGTCGAAGACGAAGTTGTGGATACCGAGGATCTGCCGGAAACCAATCTGCAGCTGACGCTCAGGGGGGTGATGGCGGGTCGCGAGGACAAGCTGACCAGTGCTTTGGTTGAAGGCTCGGACGGTGACACCGAAATGTATCGCCTGGGCGAGGAGTTGCCGGGAGAGGCACGCCTGCATCAGATTCACCAGCGCCGTATCATCATCGAGCGCAACGGGGAGCTGGAAAACCTGCACTTTCCCGAGTCGGAGACTGATGGCCAGATGGCCGTACGCGGAAACGACAATGGCAGTGCTGAGACCACCGAAGAGCCAGATGTCGATCCTGATACGGATGGAGATGCCGGCGAGGGTCAGGACGATGCCGTCCGTGAGCGATTGGACGAACTTCGGGAACGGCTCGGAGACTGAGTTTCAGCAGTTGCAGGGGGTTAGAAATGCGTCGTTCAAGCATACGCCGGCCTCCGCGCCAGGCGGCCCTCACAGCTGTACTACTGGCATCGCTTGCTGGCGGTCTGGCCGCACTTGAGCTCAGCGACAAACTGCTGGATTACGTGCAGGAGCATTTTGGCGACTCCGCCCGGGAGCGGCTGGTTGGCTGGGAACAGCTGGTCGCGGAAAAACAGGATCTGCCGGAGCTGGCACAGCTTGAGCACGTCAACGCCTTTTTCAACCGCATTCCCTTCAAAAGCGACCTGGAGCACTGGGGCCAGGCCGATTACTGGGCTACCCCAGTAGAATTCCTGGCGACCAACGGCGGCGACTGCGAAGATTACACCAACGCCAAATATATGACGCTGCGCGCGCTGGGCGTGCCTGATGAGCGACTGCGCATCACTTACGTGGAGGCAACCCAGCTTAACCAGGCCCACATGGTGCTGGCCTATTACAGCGAGCCCGACGCCGACCCGCTGATTCTGGATAACCTGATTGATGATATCCTGCCCGCCTCCGAGCGGGACGATCTTGAGCCGGTCTATTCGTTCAATGGCGAGGGCCTCTGGCTCAGCCGTTTCGGTGACGGATCCAGTCGAATCGGCGATGCCGACAACGTCGATCAGTGGGTGGATCTGCGCGACCGGATGATCACCGACTTTCGCTGACCTAATCTTCCTCAGCCCGGTAACGTCTCTCCATATCAATGATCAGGTCCTGAAGCGAATCCACATCGTGGAAGTCACCCACACCCAGGCTCCCATCACGCACCATGTCGCTGCCGCTGTGGTCGCCATGGAGATACTGCCAGGTCACCTGCCCCGGGTAGATCAGATCGATGCTGTGCCACTCAAGCTCCTCCGCACTGCGCGGGTTCTCAGAGTAGACACCGATGATGTCACCCTCCTTCGTCCCCAGGCCCAGTGTCTGTGGCAGTGACACCCGGTGCCAGCGCTGACCTACCTGCCCGGTATGAACGGCGAAGGCCACACTGTACTGCTCTCCATCCTCCAGCGTTTTGCTGTCGCGGGGGTTGGGGGCTTCCAGGCTCCGGCTCAAGGTTACCCGCCAGGCGCCGTCCTCATAGCCGCCGTCGGCGGCAATGGCGCCACGGCTGCCATCAGGCGTCTGCAGAAAGCGCTGAGGAATCACATCGCCTTCTTCCCAGTCATGATCGGGGTCAAAGGCAACAGAATTATCCTCGGAGAGGTAGTAAGGATCATCCTGGTCGTACTCCCTGGCAATCAGTCTGTCCCAGTCCAGGGATTTCTTCCCGACCTGCTCTTCATCAAACATGTAGGCGGGCTGCTCGGCTGAGTCGTCCCAGTTCGTGGTGTACATGCTGGTGCCCTCCGAGGCGAGCCGGTACTCCAGCACATAGCCGTTGTCGGCATGGCCCATGGGGTGGCTGCGGTGGGCACGCCACTGCCACAGATCCAGAAACTCCCCTTCCTCGCGCATGCGCTCAAGCTCGTCCTCGTCACGCACCTGATCCCAGGCTGTATCGGCGGGGTCGTCGTAATCACGGCTCTGGGGAATGTGCTTGCGTACGTCACTGCGCCCGAGGCGATCGCCCAGCACCGGATGCGCCTTCACTTTCTCGGAGTCAGCAGCGGAAGTCAGTGAACGGGTGCCCTCATGGACCGTCATCCAGCCTCCGTATCGACCAAAGCCCTCGACCGATCCATCGTCCAGCATCATGGAAATGCGATCCTCATAGAGGCCGTGCTCATCCGGTCCACGACTGCCGCTGCCGTAGCGTACCCAGTCGCCGTCCTCGTAACGCCAGTACTGGTGATACCAGCTCGGATCGTCCGTCTCGAAGCGGTAGTGCAGGTAAATGCGCTCGTCGTCGTAGGTAACGGCTACATCCAGTGTTTTCTGACGCTCGGTCTCCGCCGGAATATGGATGTTCTTTTCCGGTATCTCCAGTGCGGGCTCGCCGGCAACCAGCGCCATTGGCCCCATCAGTACCCCACTGATCAGAATCTTTCTGTTCATAAACACACTCCCTGACAGTTTGAGTCAATTGTTGCAGATCACCGAAGTAGCCGCTATAGCTGCTTTCAGGCCCAAACACGCCTCCCCCTAAAACCTGCGACCGACACCCCAACACTCTCCCCTTCCTCCTCACTCCTTGCTCCTCACTCCTTGCTCCTCACTC
>LKMJ01001101.1_pt1 | contig 23151 bp, 19 predicted proteins | sample 643391 | NCBI WGS metagenome assembly LKMJ01 (sample SAMN04112250, study PRJNA286221) | soda lake metagenome | biome: soda lake; feature: Kulunda Steppe; material: water; isolation source: sample PL-Br10 brine of Picturesque Lake | place: Russia: Kulunda steppe | collected 2010-07
GCACTCGCAGCGAGTTCGACAGCCAGTGCAGCCGTCTCATTTTGCTCGTCCAAAATAGGGTTTACCTCGACAACGTCCATCGACCGAATGTCCTCATGATCAGAAACGGTCTCGAGTGCGGAGTGTGCCTCTCGGTAACTGACTCCTCCTCTGACGGGAGTCCCGACACCCGGTGCTTCCCGTGGGTCGAGCCAGTCGAGATCGAGACTGATGTGCACCCCGTCAGTACCGTTCGTAGCGACATCGAGGGCATCTTCGACGACGGCGGTGATGCCGCGCTCGTCGATGTCGGACATGGTAAAAGCCGTCATCTCGCTTTCGCGGACGAGCGTTCGTTCTCGCTCGTCGATACTTCTGAGGCCGACGTAGGCGATCGCAGACTCTTTTACCCGTGGGGCGTGAGCCCACTCGAGGTCACCGAACAGGCCGCGCCCGAGGGTCGCCGCGACGGGCATGCCGTGGACGTTCCCGCTTGGGGAGGTCGTCGGCGTGTTCAGGTCGGCGTGGGCATCGAACCAGATGACGCCAAGGTCGGTTTCCTGGGCGGACCCACGCATGCTCCCAATAGCGATCGAGTGGTCACCACCGAGAACCAGGGGTGTGGCTCCTTCGTCTAGTGCGGCCGCGACAGACTCTGTGAGCCGCCGATTTACGTCTTCGACCTCTCGGAGAAATTTGGCGTTCCCGCTCGCGGGCTGGTTGGTGTTTGGGTCACGTTCCTCAGCGCGAGGGATCAGTAGGTCACCCATATCAGTACAGGTGGCACCAGCACGTTCGAGTTCTTTTGCGAGACCAGCGTATCGAATCGCTGACGGTCCCATATCGACGCCACGTCGGTCTGCACCGTAGTCCATTGGTGCGCCAATGAGGTGGATATCTCGGCTCATAGTCGGAACTCACCGGGGAGACGGTCAAGAGTATACCGACTCGGGTTCGCGAGCGGCCAAATCCATGGAACTTACGCCGGAAGGTTTAGGTTTAGATGAGTCTAATCGAGGAGTATGATGCTGAGTGACGTCATGGAAGATTATCTCAAGGCGATCTATCAGCTCCAGCAAGAGCACGAGGGGCGTGTCAAGACCTCTGCCATCGCCGAAGAACTCGACGTGACGGCCCCCACCGTCACAAGCATGCTCGAGAAACTCGAGGAGCGTGGACTCGTCGACCGGAAAAAATACCATGGTGTCACGTTATCCGATGAAGGCGAAACCGTCGCCCTCGAGGTTATTCGTCATCATCGTCTGCTCGAGGCGTATCTCACTGAACACCTCGATTACGACTGGTCGGAAGTCCACGAGGAGGCAGATCGCCTCGAACACCACATCAGCGAGGATTTCGAAGAGCGGGTCGCCGCCGCACTGGGCGATCCAGCGGTCGATCCACACGGTGCCCCGATCCCGGGCGCCGATCTCGAACCACCAGGAACGCCGACAGGACAGACCCTTTCGGAGTCGACAGACGCCACCCACGTCGTCGTCAAGGAAGTCGCTGACGACGACGCGGACGTCCTCTCGTACCTCGCCGAGCATGGCGTCGAACCCGGCGTTACCCTCGAGATACGTGAGGTTGCACCGTTCGGCATGATTACCGTCTGTCCAGTTGGGGACGACGACGGAACCGAGGTATCCCTTCCAGTAGACGTCGCTCGACATATCCGCGTCCGCGAAGACGTGCCGGTTGAATCGTGATTGACGCTATCGACGTGATTTGATGATCCACACACATATACATCTCCGAACAGAGCTGCAGATAGACCGAACGATACTCAGATTCCATCTCGAGCAGGTGATGGGTTGATGACCAAAGTACACACGTACGGGCTCCCCCGATGGATACTCGCTATCGGGCCGGTTGCGATTCTGTCAGCCGTCTTCATCACGATGTACGTCACGTCGCCGTTCGGGAACGTCGACCAACTCGCCCAGGCGGGGACGCTCGAGGTCCTCTGGATGCTCACCCTCATTGGGTTGCTCGCAGGTATCGTGCCTGTCGCCATCGGGATGCTCTGGTTTCCGTTCATCAAGGGTCTCGATCATCGCCTCTTACACGCCTTTCTCGCGCTCGCTGGTGGCGTGTTGGCGTTCATTGCCGTCGAGATGACCGAGGAAATCGTCGAGAACGCGGCTGCCGTCGAACACGCTGTCGGAGTGGCTGGTCTCCGACTCGAGGGCACGATACTGGCCGCAGTGGTCGCCCTCGTCGGGGTACTCGGCACCTTCGCCGTCATGGATGCCGTAAGCCGATGGCGTCAACGAAAGATGACTGAGATCGACCGGAGTGGCCTCGAAATCGCCTATCTCGTCGCCCTCGCGCTCGGACTCCACAGCATTGGAGAGGGGCTTGGTATCGGCGTCGCCTTCGTTCAGGGTGATAGCGCGCTCGTTACCCTCCTCGTGCTCGCGTTCATTTTACACAACGTCATGGAAGGGCCCACCGTCGTCGCGGCTGTCGCCCGGGACCGAACGACCCCACCGCTCAGACACTTCGCCGCCATGGGCGTCATCGCCGGCGGCCCAGTGATCCTCGGGGGCTGGATCGGTACGCTCGGGGAGGCTCCACTCCTCGCCGCGTTCTTCTTCGCAATCGCCGTCGGAGCCATCCTGCAGGTCCTCCTCGAGGTTGCCGACCTAATCCGACTCGATGCAACCGTCCTCACCCGGCGAAACGCCTCGGCGTTCGTTGTGGGGTTCGTCCTGATGTTCGTCCTCGAGGACGTGCTGACGGACGTGTTACTCGAGGGGTGGCTTGCTCCTGTGTGAGTTGGGACCGCCCTCGTCCGCAGCTATTCTATGATCGATGAGTGCACAGCAAAACGGAACTACTTACTACTGCCGTGAGTAATACTAATCATACGAACGTCGTACCCGCTTGACCATCGGATTTAAGCAAATCAATTACGAAGGTTTCAGCATGTCATCAATCGAACTAACCCCGAGTCAAAAGAAGATTTTGCGCGCACTCACCAACCTCCACTCCGAAGATGAGGATGCAATTAAGGGCGAAGAGATCGCCGAACAGGTGGACCGCAACCCCGGAACCATCCGCAATCAGATGCAGAGTCTGAAGGCCCTGCAGCTCGTCGAGGGTGTGCCCGGCCCAAAGGGTGGCTACAAACCGACGGCAGCCGCCTTCGAGGCCCTCGAGATCCAGCAGATGGACGATCCCGCAGCCGTCCCCCTGTTACACGACGGCGAGCCGGTTGAAGGCGTCCTCGTCGAAGAGATCGACCTCTCGAGCGTGCACCATCCAGAACTCTGTCGCGCAGAGATTCACGTCCAGGGCTCGACGAGTGCGATCCACGAGGGCGATACGGTGACGGTCGGCCCGACCCCACTCTCGAAACTCCTGATCGAGGGCGAACTCGACGGGAAAGACGACACGAACAACATCCTCATCTTGCGTATCAACGACATGATTGCGCCAGCGGAAGAGCCCGCTCACTGAGAGCGATCACGGCGCCCCATCCTTTTTCACCGTTTCGAGCGGAGCATCGGCTGTTTGGAAACAGGTGCGAAAAACAAACTCGCTGACCGGTTTAGTCGTCAGTCTCGTCTGTTTCGAGTATCTCGCCGTCTTCACCAGGGTCGTCCGCTACCGTGTCTGCGTCGTCCTCGAGCGACGCCGGGATGACGTCTACGCTCGCCACTGCATCGTCTGTGTCGACGTCCATTAGGGTGACCCCCATCGTGTTTCGGCCGACCGTCGAAATCTCACCTGCTCGCGTCCGCATGATCTGGCCGCGCTCGCTCATTAGCACGAGTTCGTCGTCTTCGGTCACCGCTTCGATGGCGGTAACGGGGCCATTGCGTTCGTTCGTCTTGATGTCGATCAGTCCCTTGCCGTACCGGGATTGGGTTCGGTAGGCGGAGAGAAGCGTCCGTTTCCCGTAGCCGTTTTTCGTCACCGTCAACAGGGCGTTGTCGTCGTCTTCAGCTGCCGACGCCAACCCAGCCACAGCGTCACCGTCCTGAAGTTTGATCCCATTGACGCCGCGTGCGTTTCGGCCCATCGCGCGGACCTCGGATTCGTCGAAGCGGATCGTCATTCCCTGTGCTGTCCCGATGATGAGGTCACGCGAGCCATCAGTGACGTCGACGTCGACCAGTTCGTCTCCTTCCTCTAAGCTCGCCGCGATAATCCCCGTCGAGAGGATATTGTCGAACGCCTCGCCAGCGGTCCGTTTGACGTAGCCGTTACGGGTCACCATCGTCACGTACTCGTCCTCATCGAACGCATCGGTGTCGACGATCGCGGTGATGTTCTCACCCGGATCGAGGTCGAGGATATTGACGGCTGATTTCCCGCGTGCCGTTCGACTCATCTCCGGGATTTCGTACGTCTTGAGCTGGTAGACCTGGCCGTGAGTGGTGAAACAGAGCAGGTAGTCGTGTGTGTTCGCCCGGAACACCGTCGTCACGCGGTCGTCGTCTTTCACATCTGCTCCGATGATTCCCTTCCCGCCTCGTCGCTGAGCGTCGAAGTTTTCGATCGGCATCCGTTTGACGTAATCGTCCTCGGTCATGACGACGAAGACGTCTTCCTGTGGGATCAGGTCCTCGTGGGTGACCGTGCCCTGATCTTCGATAATCGAGGTTCGCCGATCGTCTGCGTACTCGTCTTTCAACTCGAGGAGTTCGTCTTTGATGACCGAGAACAGCGCCGACTCACTCGCCAGAATAGCCTCGAGGCGTTCGATCTCGGCGGTCACCTCTTCGTACTCGGTTTCGATTTCGGCGGACTCGAGCGAGGTCAAACTCCCGAGTTGCATCCGGACGATGTGTTCGGCCTGCGCTGGTGAAAAGTCGAATGACGACTCGAGTCCAGCACGGGCTTCGTCTCTGTCTGCCGAATCCTGGATCAACTCGACGACGTCGTCGATGTTCTCGAGTGCTTTCAATCGTCCCTCGAGGATGTGGGCGCGTTCTTCGGCTTCGTTCAGGTCGTACTCGCTGCGACGGCGGACGACCTCTTTTCGGTGGGCGATGTACTCTTCGAGGGTCTCTTTGAGCGTCAGCACTCGCGGTTGGCCGTCGACGAGGGCCAGATTGATGACGCCGAAGGTGCGCTCGAGGTGGTTCTCGAGGAGTTTGTTCTTGACGACGTCAACGTTCGCCCCGCGTTTACACTCGACGACGACTCGGACCCCGTCACGGTCGGACTCATCCCGCAGGTCAGAGATGCCTTCGATGACGCCCTCGTTGACGTCTTCGGCGATCCGTTCGACCATCCGCGCTTTGTTGGCCTGATAGGGAAGTTCGGTGATGACGATTCGTTCCCGGTTGGCCTTCCACTCCTCGATTTCGAACTCCGCTCTGACACGCACGCGACCGCGACCGGTCGCATACGCCGAGTAGATTGCATCACGGCCGACGATGTTCGCGCCAGTCGGGAAATCCGGCCCCTTCACGTGCTCTATCAGGTCCTCGACCGTCGCCTCAGGGTTGTCGATCAGTTCGACGGTCGCGTCGATGACCTCACCGAGGTTGTGTGGGGGAATGTTCGTCGACATCCCAACGGCAATCCCCGATGAGCCGTTCACCAACAGGTTTGGAAACGACGACGGAAGCACGGTTGGCTCCTGGAGACGGTCGTCGTAATTCGACTGGAAGTCGACGGTATCCTTGTCGATATCCTCGAGCAACTCCTCGGCGATCGCTGCCATTCGGGCCTCCGTATATCGTGGTGCCGCAGCCGGGTCGCCGTCCATCGAACCGAAGTTCCCCTGGCCATCGACCAGCGGATAGCGCATCGAGAAGTCCTGGGCCATCCGGACCAGGGTGTCGTAAATCGCGCTGTCACCGTGTGGGTGATAGTCACCCATCGTTTCCCCGACGATCGAGGAGGATTTCCGGTGACTCGAGCGACTGCTCACGCCGAGTTCGTGCATGGCGTAGAGGATACGTCGGTGGACGGGTTTGAGCCCGTCCCGGACGTCCGGGAGCGCACGACCAGCGATGACGCTCATCGCGTAGTCGATGTAGCTCTGTTCCATCTCGTCTTCGATACGGACGGTCTCGACGGTTCGGGCCTGAATATCGTCTGGGTCTGTTGGGGGTACCTCTGAACTCATATTAGATATCGATCCATTCGGCTTCTGGCGCGTGGTCTTTGATAAACTGCTTTCGTGGGCCGACGGCGTCTCCCATCAACACGGAAAACATCTTGTCGGCCGCCGCAGCGTCCTCGACGGTGATCTGTTTGAGAATCCGGTTCTCGGGATTCATCGTCGTACTCCACAACTGTTCGGGATTCATTTCGCCGAGTCCCTTGAACCGCTGGACTTGCGTTGGGTTCCCGTTACACTTCTCGGCGACGATTTCGTCTCGCTCGGCGTCGGTCATCGCATCGTAGGTTTCCCCACGGTACCGGATCCGGTACAGGGGTGGCTGGGTCGCATAGACGTACCCGCCCTCGAGCAGTGGACGCATGTGTCGGTAGAAAAACGTCAACATGAGCGTGCGGATATGGGCACCGTCAACGTCGGCGTCAGTCGCCATCACGATCTTTTTGTACCGGATCTCGTCGATGTCGAACTCGTCGCCGATCCCCGCCCCGATGGCGGTAATCATGTTTCTGATCTCCTCGTTCTCGAGGATTCGATCGAGGCGGTGTTTTTCGACGTTGAGAATCTTCCCTTTGATCGGCAAGACGGCCTGAAACTCCGGATCTCGAGCCTGCTTCGCGCTGCCGCCCGCGGAGTCTCCCTCCGCGATGAAGAGCTCGGCTTCGTCCGGATCTTTGGTCTGGCAATCGGCGAGTTTGCCGGGCAGTGACGTCGAGTCGAGTGCGGACTTTCGTCGTGTGAGTTCCTCTGCCTTTTTGGCTGCTTTCCGCGCTTTCGCGGCCTCGACGGCTTTCATCACGATCGCCTGGGCCGTATCAGGGTGTTCCTCGAAATACGTCGAGAGGCCTTCGTGCATAGCACTCTCGACGATCCCTCTGACCTCGCTGTTGCCGAGTTTCGTTTTGGTCTGGCCTTCGAACTGGGGATCCGGGTGTTTGATCGAGATAACCGCTGTCAGCCCCTCACGGATGTCGTCACCCCGAAGGTTTTCGTCGAGGTCCGAGAGCAGATCGTTCGAACTCGCGTAATCGTTGACGACACGAGTGAGCGCCGTTTTGAACCCGGTTAGATGTGTGCCACCTTCCCGGGTGTTGATATTGTTCGCGAAGGCGTGAATCGAGCCCTGCAACTCCTGGGTCGCCTGCATTGCGACTTCGACCTGGATATTTTGATCGTCGTCTTCAAAGTAGATGATGTCCTCGTGCAACGAAGTTCGGGTCTCGTTCAGATACTGGACGAACTCACGGATGCCGCCCTCGTAGACGTACGTTTCCGACAGGGGTTGTCCCTCGTCGTCCGTCTCTCGTTCGTCCTCGAGGGTGATTCTGACACCGGAGTTGAGAAAGGCGAGTTCGCGCAGTCGGTTCGAAAGGGTGCTAAAGGCGAACTCGGTCGTCTCGAAGATCTCGTCGTCGGGCCAGAACGTGATTTCAGTCCCCGTCTCTTCGTCAGCCTCGAGATCGCGGACGCGTTCCATATCCCCTTGCGGTTCGCCCCCCTCGAAGGAGTGTGTGAACACGCCACCGTCACGTTTGACCGTGACTTTGAACCATTTCGATAGCGCGTTGACGACGGAGACGCCAACGCCGTGGAGCCCACCGGAAACCTGGTAGGACTTGTTGTCGAATTTCCCACCGGCGTGGAGCACGGTGAGGATGACCTCGAGGGCGGGGCGGTCGTACTCCTCGTGGGTGTCGACGGGGATACCCCGGCCGTCGTCGGCGACGGTTACGGCATCGTCTTCGTGGATCGTAACGGTGATATCATCACAGTGTCCGGCCAGTGCTTCGTCGATGGAGTTGTCCACGACCTCGTAGACGAGATGGTGAAGTCCTCGCGTATCCGTCGAACCGATGTACATTGCCGGGCGCTTTTGGACGGCTTCCAGCCCCTCTAGGACCTGGATTTGACCGGCTCCGTACTCATTCTCTTGAGACATACAAAACCTGTTTGCGGGTAGCGTACCAGGGGTAATAAAAGTCACGTACGCGCGCTCGCGCGCGGTAGCCACAACTTGTGGCACTCCCTTTCGTTCCCCTCCAGTGTGACCACTTTCGCTCCGGTAGCACACACCTTTTAGCCCCGCCGCGATAATGATCCGACGATGACGTCGCTACAGTCGACACTCGGCGACGAGCCGGGGATCGCTGAGGAACTCGCTGACAATCAGCGAGCGATCTCCATCGCCGAGTTCTTCGAGAAGAACAAACACATGCTTGGCTTCGATAGCGGAGCCAGGGGCCTGGTGACGGCTGTCAAAGAAGCCGTCGACAACGCCCTGGACGCCGCCGAAGAAGCCGGTATTCTCCCAGATATCTACGTCGAGATTCAAGAAGCAGACGACTACTACACCTTGATCGTCGAGGACAACGGTCCAGGGTTGACCAAACAATCACTCCCGAAGGTTTTCGGGAAGCTCCTCTACGGGTCGCGATTTCACGCTCGAGAGCAAAGTCGCGGCCAGCAGGGGATCGGGATCTCGGCTGCCGTTCTCTATGCTCAGCTCACGAGTGGGAAGCCCGCGAAAATCACCAGCCGAACGCAGGGGGCGAGCCAGGCTGAGTATTTCGAACTGATCGTCGATACCGACGAAAATGAGCCCGAAATTAGCGTCGAGGAGACGACAAACTGGGATCGGCCCCATGGGACACGCATCGAACTCGAGATGGAAGCCAACATGCGCGCTCGTGGGCAACTGCACGATTACATCAAGCACACCGCCGTCGTCAACCCACATGCCCGTCTCGAACTCAGAGAGCCCAAGGCACACTTCAAGTTCGAGCGAGCCACCGATCAACTGCCGGCCGAAACCGAGGAGATCCGTCCACACCCACACGGAGTCGAACTGGGGACGGTCATCAAGATGCTGGCAGCGACGGATTCGCACTCGGTTTCCGGGTTCTTACAGGAGGAGTTCACCCGCGTCGGCAAAAAGACCGCCAACAGCATTATCGACGAGTTCCGGGATCGCCACTACGGCCGAGAGATGGCCTGGTCGCCACCGGCGAGCCACGAAAGCGGCAATATCGCGGCTGCCGTGGAAAACGCGACCGCAAACAAGGGTGCGAAAGCGACGACGGATTTCGCCGAGGGAATCGCGGAGACGGTTTCGAACCGAGACCGGATCGCCTATCACCAACTCGAGACGATCGTCGGGAACGTTGCCGACACGGTGGGTGATGATTACGACACAACCTTTGGGTCCACTGTTCGAGAAAAGGCCCTCGAGGCGGCCTGGAACGCGGTTCTTGGTGTCGATGGCGAGGGCGAAGACGAAGCGGCGGTACCTGAACCCGACGCCGAGGACTCCCGTCTCGTCACCGACCTCTACCGGCTGAGCGACGACGCGACGTCCACCCGCAAGGACGATGAGATCATCCACGCGTTCGCCGTAAGACTTGCAGGCACCTTCGAGGATCTCGAGGATCGCCGACATCGCCTCACCCAAAAAGAGCTCGAGAAGGCAATCGACCGGGCGGCAGACCTCACCGAGGAGTACGACGACGTGGCATTCGGGGAAACGGCCCGGGAAAACGTCCTCGAGTCCGTGTGGAGCGTGATGGTCACCGTTCCGGACGACCCGCCGCTCGTTCGCGAACTTGCCGATTCCCGTGACGGCTCGAGCGACCTCGTCGAGGGGATGCGCGCGACGAACATTATGGCCCCACCGACGCGGTGTCTCTCGCCCATCACGGACGAGTTGATCGAGGCGGGGCTGAAAAAGGAGTTCGACGCGGACTTTTATGCTGCAGCGACCCGAGATGCGGGGGTTTCCGGTGGCGATCCGTTCGTCGTCGAAGCCGGCATCGCCTACGGCGGCGACCTCCCCGCTGAAGGCTCCGTCGACGTGCTCCGGTTCGCAAACCGCGTGCCACTCGTCTACCAGCGAGGAGCCTGTGCGACGACCGACGTGGTCAAAGGCATCGGCTGGCGGAATTACGGGCTCGAGCAGCCGGGTGGCTCAGGATTGCCCAACGGCCCGGCGGTCATCATGATCCACGTAGCCTCGACGAACGTTCCGTTCACGAGCGAATCGAAAGACGCCGTAGCGAACGTCCCCGAGATCGAAGACGAGATCGAACTCGCCATCAGGGAGGCCGCACGCGAACTCAAGCGCTATCTGAACAAGCGCCGCTCGATGCAAAAACGCCGGAAAAAACAGAACGTCCTCGGGAAAATCCTCCCGGAGATGGCCGAGAAGGTGGCCGAAGTCGTTGGCGAGGACGAGCCGGAGATCGACGACGCGATCGCCCGCATCATGAACAACGTTCTGGTCGAACGCCGGGTTACCGAAAACGGCGACACGGCACACGTGAACTTAGTCGTGGAAAACCACTCGAGCACCGGCGAACAGCTCGAGATCACCGATATCGTCACGGCCGAACCGTCCAATCTCTCGGATGGGGCCTCGGCCGTCGAGATGGACGGTGAGTGGTTCATCTCCTGGAATCCCGACGTCCCTGGCGGTGAGGAGGCAACCCTCGAGTACGATGTCGATCAAGAGGCGACCTTCGACGCGGACGTCAAAGGCGTCGATTCGGAGAAATTGACGGTGAGTTCATGATCGCTCGAGCCGTTTCACCGTCCCGAGAACGAACCGGTTGTCACGAGATCACGAAGCAAACCATGGAACTATGAGTGCAGATACAGACGACGCAAGAGCACAGTTGATCGACCTCGCCTCGCAGTTTTACGATCAGTTTCAACTGGGCGAGATTCCCCACATGGAGGTCCCGACACGGTCGAAGACCAACATCGAACTCGACGAGGAAGCCAACGTGTGGGTGTACGGGGATCGGACCTCGAAACGAAGTGCGAACTCCGTTCGGGGTGCACGGAAGCTATTGAAAGCAGTCTACACGATCGAGTTTCTCTCGAACCAGCTCGAGCAGGATCGCTCCTCGACCCTGCGTGAGTTGTACTACCTCTCTGAGAGCTGGGACAACAAGGAGGCACACTTCAACGACCAGGACGAGTCGAACCAGTTGATCGAGGACCTCGAGATCGTGAGCGAGGTCACGCGTGAGGACTTCCACATGCGCCCGGAGGAATCCGGGGCGACGATCATGGGGCCACTCCACCTCCGCGAACAGACTCGCCGCGGTGATCGTGAAATCCACTGCCAGGAAGACGTTGGTGAGGGCGGCTATCAGATCCCGAACAATCCAGACACTATCGAGTTCCTCGAGAGCGACGCCGAGTTCGTCCTCTGCGTGGAGACCGGCGGGATGCGCGACAGGCTCGTCGAAAACGGCTTCGACGACGACTACGGTGCGCTCGTCGTCCACCTCAAGGGTCAGCCCGCTCGAGCAACGCGCCGAATTACCAAGCGACTCCACGACGAACTGGATTTGCCCGTCACCGTCTTTACGGACGCTGACCCGTGGTCGTACCGTATCTTCGGCTCGGTTGCCTACGGGTCGATCAAATCGGCACACCTCTCTGAGTACTTAGCGACCCCACAGGCGGAGTTCATCGGAATCCAACCTGCTGATATCGTCGAGTACGACCTGCCGACCGATCCGTTGACGGATTCGGACATCAACGCCCTCGAGAACGAACTGACTGACCCACGCTTCCAGACTGACTACTGGGAAGAACAGATCGAACTCCAGTTGGAGATCGATAAAAAGGCAGAACAGCAGGCATTGGCGGCCCGAGGCCTCGATTTCGTCACTGACGAGTATCTCCCAACTCGACTCGAAGAGATGGGAATCTGTTAATTAGGCCGACTCGAGTTCGGTCTCTGTCGTCGATTCGTCGGTGCTGTCTGGTTTCTTTCTCGAGGTGTCCCGTGCTCCCTCGCCGTTCGCACACGACCTGCAGTAGGTGTTCGTTCCCTTGCTGGTCGTAATCGGAACGCCGAACAGACAAACATCTTCCCGATACGTTCGTTCGACGCCCCGACCGACGGTCCCATAACAGCCAGAACACGGCTCGTCGACGTCGTAGACGATGCGTTCATCGACCGAGTGGGTTCGCCCGTTGGTTGTGATGCCATGTCGGCGCTCCAGCCGGCGGCGGGCTGGCGGAAACATCGCCGTCCCGAGAACGAAGAGGAGGAGCGAAACCACCATCAGAAAGACGCCAAAGCCCGTGAATCCGACGCCGACGCCGATCGCCCCCACCATGATGGCGACGAACCAGGTGTATGCCGCTCCGATGATCGCAGCGAGTGACCAGCCACTCGAGTTCACATCAGTAGCCGCGCCCGATCCTGTTCGCTCCTGTGTGTGCTTCGTCGATTCGATACCTTCGGGCCTGACGATCACGCGTTGCACCGCGCCGAAATAACAGTACGCCGCGTACAGCGCGTTCCCGACACCCGCAGTCCACCAGATTGTGAACAGGGCGATAACGACGTGCGTTCCGGCGTCGCCGAGAGAGCGGTTGATCATCACGGCGTGATCGCCGAAATCGTGCTCGAGCTCCCAGCCATCGGCGAGCCCCTGTGAGATTCGACGCTCGAGCACGGCTCGGTCAGACATACTCGAGGGTGACTCGTCGGTGTCCGAGCGAGACGTCGATCGCTCGCCACCGGGTCGCTTCGGCGTGGAATCACGGTCCGGTGATTCTGGCCGACAATCGAATCCACACTGTGGACAGAAGTGACCGGGACCGACGAGCTCAGTGCCGCAACTCGGACAGTACGTGTACGACTGAGGCGGGTCGCTGCCCATTGGGTGAAAACACGTCGACTACTCAACTAAACCTTGCGGTCGTGTAATTCTAGTGGGATATTTCGTCGGTTACTCGTCCAGGACGACAGGGACACTTCGGCGGGCGACATCGAGGACGAACGCCTCCTCGTCGGTCTCGAGGGCTTCGAACGTATTGTAGTGAATCGGGAGGACGAGGTCGGGTCGGATGGTTTCGGCCCAGTCGGCGACATCGTGGCGGTCCATGGTGAAACTCCCGCCGATTGGGGGGACGAGGACGTCGACGTCGAGATGCTCGTGGTCGGCAAGGACGTCGCTGTCTCCGGGCCAGAACACAGTGGTGCCGTCGATGGTGACGCCGAAGCCACAGCCGGTCCCCGCGGGGTGGTATGGCGTGCCGTCGTCTCGAGTGTAGGGACCGTCCGGTTCGTTGTACGCGGGAAGGGTGAAGAGATCGAGTGGGCCGAGCACGAACGTTTCATCTGCACGGACGCGTTCGACCTCGTAAGGCAGTTCTTCGGGTTGTTCGTCCACCCGATCGATCTCGTCGGCGTCGATGGCTTCGTGGACCACAACGAGGGCGTCTTCGTGGGCCACTCGTCGAATGCCTTCGGGATCGTAGTGGTCGTCGTGGGTGACGAGCATGAGGTCTCCATCCTGGGCGTTGTACCCCTCGAGGACGCCGTAGCGTCCGGGGTCCATGTAGACGACGGCACCGGTTTGTCCCTCGAGTCTGAGGGTCGCGTAGCCGAGCCAGTCGATCTCGAGTGCGTCGAACTGTACAGTCATACGCCCACGTTGGCCGACCCGGTGGAAAAGCGTTGGCGTCTCGGCAGGCTCGCTGCTGGCGTGGTGTCTCTCTTTAGGGAAGTACCTGATTCTCGAGGTCCTCGTACCGCCCTGTCTCCTCGATGCGTTCGATATTCGACGCCAGAATGTCCGCGAGCCGATCGAAGTAGACCGGCGTGTACCCGGAATTGTGGGGCGTGATCTGGACGTTTTCGAACGTCCATAGCGGATGGGACTCGGGCAGTGGTTCGGGGTCGGTTACGTCGAGTGAGGCTCCACGTAGTCCATTGAGCTGGAGGGTCGACACCAGGGCCTCCGTATCGACAACCGGGCCGCGAGCAACGTTGATCAGAACCGCCGACGCCGGCAGCGTCTCCAGTGTTGAAGCATCGATAATCCCTCGCGTCTCCTCGGTCAACGGACAGGCCAACACCAGATAGTCAGTCCGTGCGAGTGCTGCGTGGATCTCATCGAAGCCGAACACTTCTTCGACGGGCCCACCCTTCTCAGGGGAGTATCGGACACCGAGGCGCTCGACACCGAACGGCTCGAGACGGGAACAGACCGCCTCCCCGATTGCGCCCAGGCCAACGACCGTGACGGTCGAACCCTGGAGTTCGTGTGTCTGATAAGACCGCCACTCACGGCGTCGTTGTCGACGCGCACCGACGTGGAACCGGCGAGTGAACGAGAGGATCGCGCCGATAACGTGCTCGGCGATATTTGGCCCGTGGACCCCGGAGGCGTTCGTCACCGCGACTCCCGCGTTCGACAGTGCCTCGAGGGGGAGATGGCCGGTGCCAGCGAATGCGCACGCGAAGAGTTCCAATTCATCAGCGTGTGCCAGCTGTTCCTCTGTGATCGACAACCCAGTGGCGATCTCCGCTTCAGCCAACAGGTTTCGTTCCGCTTGAGGGGTCTCGGCGACGCGAACGTCGACTCCCTCGAGCCGGTTTCGAAGCGTTTCGGCGTACGTCGTGATCTCCGTCCCATGCACATTTCCACGCAGGACGACGATCGGTGGCGTGTTTGTCATCGCTCATCATACGAAGAGAGCCGTGAAAATCGTTGAGTTCCCGGATTCGAACGAGCGTCAGGCAATCCGGACTGTCACCCGACCACAACAGTCATCACCGACGACTCGCATACTCCGCGCATGGTCGAGATCGACCCCACAACCTTGGGCCTCGAGTTCGCGGGGAGCGCCCTCCTCGGGGGCATCATCGGATACGGTACCAAGCGTATCGCAAAACTGCTGGCAATCATTATCGGCGTCCAGCTGGTCGTCTTTCGGTATCTGCAATCACAGGAGATCATCATCGTCGACTGGGATGCCCTCACCCGCGGCGTGATCGCGACCTCAGAACAGGCCGAACAGGGAACGACGTACCTCGAGTCCCTTGCCTCTACGGTCACTGTCGGAGCTGGATTCACGACTGGCTTCTTGATCGGATACCACCGCGGCTGATCTTGGAGTTTGGTGAGACCGACGCGATCGAAAAGCGACTACTACTCGGACTTAGCGCGTACTCAACTCGTCTTTATCGCTGACGATCTGGGTTTCGGCCTCGCCACTCGTGTTCTCGTTGACCACGTTGTAGAAGTCGTTTTGTAACCCTGCAGGAAAGGTAATCACCCCGATCCAGGAGCCATCCGGTTGCCACTCCTCACGTTCGAGATCACCGTACTGGCGGATCTTCGCCTGGGCGCTGCCGGCGTGTTCCGGTGGAATCTGGACGGCAATGGTGATCTCTTCGAACCGAATCGGAATAATCGGGCGAAGTGCATCGAGTGCGTCGTCGACCTGCTCACTCGCCGGTTCCATTGGATCGACAGTGAACCCAGCCTCCTCGAGGGCGTTTTCGATCCGTTCTGGTGGATGGGGCGCGTTATCCATCTGCGGATTGATCGCGTTGCGCGAAATGGTCGTGATCAACTCTCGGCGCTTTTGTTCTTGCATTTCACGGCGCTGGTCTGCCGTGATCTGAATCTCTCCTTGCCTGATGACCTCGGGAATAATCTCGAGGGGATCCGTGGTATCGAAGACGTCTTCCAGGTCGTTCTCTGCCGGTCGATCCCCAGTCGAGGCGTTGTCGAAGACGTCCTCAGCGGCAATGACTTCCTCGAGGTCGCCATCGAACTCTCCGCGTTTAATCGCCAATGCTGCATCAGGGTCGACTAGCACCTCGAAACGCGCGCCGTGTGACTCGAGTCGCGCGGTTACTGCCTCGTCAAGCGATATCATACCCGAAGATACCCACGGGGGATTAAAAGAGCTTTTCCCGCGAGCCACGCTTGTTGACTGCGTCTGGTCCCACCGCTGGCTGGTGAGGCTGTACGCAGTACCCGTACATAGAACGCAGTAAGGGCTTACTCGTCCTCTTCGTCTTCGCCCGTGTCGAGTAAGTCGTTCTCTTCGAGGTACGTCTCGATCCGGTCGTCCTCGAGGTGGTCGAAGGATTCGCTCTCGACGTCGACCGTCGCGAGGCCAACTTCGTTCGGGAGCAGCGAGCCGTCGTTGACCGAGGCCAGCGCCTCCAGAGCCAACGAGACGCCGCCGTCGAGGTCCGCTTCGGCGTCGTACTGCTCTTCGAGGAAGTTTTGTAGTTCGCCTCGGTCGGCACCGACGGCGAGGGCTTTCCACTCGTATGGCGTCCCCGAGGGGTCAGTCTCGAACAGGCGGGGTTCGCCGTTTTCGATGCCGCCGACGATCAGTGCCACGCCGAATGGACGCGCACCGCCGACCTGTGTGTACTGCTGGATGTGATCGGTGACGGTCTTCGTCAGGGTCTCGACGCCGATTGGCTCGCCGTACCGAAGCTGATTGACCTGGCTCTGTCGTCGAGCGAAGTCGATCAGCTGGCGGGCGTCGGCCACGTGGCCGGCGCTGGCGATGCCGATGTGGTCGTCCGCTTTGTGGATCTTCTCGACGCTCGAGTCCTCGAGCAGCGGGGAGGGAATGCGCTTGTCCACTGCAAGGACGACGCCGCCTGCCGTTCGAATGCCGATACTCGCGGTCCCACGTTTGACTGCCTCACGGGCGTACTCTACCTGGTAGAGTCGGCCGTCTGGCGAGAAGATCGTGATCCCGCGGTCGTACGCCTGCTGTTGGGCTTGTCCCTGCATAGTATCACTGAGGTGAAATCGCAATCGAGGGTTGTCGCCACACCGGAGCGGTCGGGCCGAGCGATGGCGGGGTGAATCGGCCGGCGTCGAATCGGGCTCCGATGTCGAACACTCTCTACCCGACGTTACCGGCGGCGTCCTAAATAGTTTACTTCCTCCGTCATCGCTTACCGCGTGGTGATTTTCGAGGCAACATTAAAAAGCCGACTCCGCGCCGCGGATCGTTCCGCTTACTTTCTTGACGAATACCCCCATTGAGAGACCGTCAACGCTCGAGAGGCACGCGATGGCCGCTCGAGCACGGCCGACTTCGCCATGGCGCACTCTCACAATTGCCTCCCCTTTGTTTCCGGCACGTCGAAACCGCACGACTCGTAAGTCTGCAGCGGCGCTGCCGGGATCACCAAGAAGGTTCTGGCCTGCGTACCAGACCTCCCGCTGGAAAGCCCGACGATCGATCGACATGTCGCCGTCGCTCTCGAGTTCGACGGCGAGGTACCGCCAGGTCGGTCGGAGGTGTTTGGGGAGGTGTTTCATCTGTCTTCAGTCGTCGTGAGTGAGGCCGCGTTCGGCCACCAACACGCCGACCTGATCGTGGACACGTTCGACAGCGGTGAGTGAGAACCCGGCGTCGGTAAACGCATCAGCGAGGAATCCAACCGTGGCTGGATCATCGACGTCTGGACTGTAAAACGGCTCACTCGGGTCCGGTTCCCCGAAAAACATCAGGTCGCCGAGGACGAACCGCCGGGGCTCGAGCGTGGCAATGACGTCGATAGCCGCCCGCTTTTCCTCATCGGCGAGGTGGTGCATGGCGAAGTTCGAGGTGACGATGTCGACCGCTCTGTCGTACTCTGGTTCGCGAAACGTCCCGTAGGCGAACGACACGTTCTCGAGGCCACTTTCGGCGGCTTTCCGCTCGGCTTCACCCATCATGCCGTCGCTGATGTCCCGGCCAACGACGCGCTCGGCATCGGGTGCTAGTGCGAGCGCGATTGCACCCGTTCCAGTCCCGAGGTCGAGGACGACGTCCCCCGGACCGGGGCCTGCGTGTTCGATTACCAGATTCGCACAGGCGCGATACTCCGGGGATTTCGAGTCGTCGTATTCGTCGGCCTTCTCGTCGAAGCGGGCGGCATGGTCCTCAACGCTGTGTTTCATATCGTCCTCGTTCGACCCCTGGCTCAATGAACGAATCGGACTGGATCCGTCGGTTCCGTTCGGCCAGGACTCCCCACTCGGCCAGCCCGGTTTCCACCCAGTCGGGATCGAAGCCGAGTTCTGCCCCCAGAGCCACGAGTTCTCGAGGGGCCCGTATCTCGAACGGGGTGCTCGGGTCGGCGCTCACGACGTATGGCGCGTCGTAGTACTCGACGATTTCGTGGAGTTTTTTCAACGACTGGATGGCCCGGACCCGTCGGCCGCCCGTCGATCTGAGGACAGGGGCGAACGAGAATTCGAGCCGAACCCCGTTTTCCACGGCGGCTTTGACGAGGACGTGGTTGATATCACCACTCCCGGCCATCGGGTGTGCCAGCACGTCGATTTTATCGGTTTCGACGGCAAATCGGTTCAACGCGTTGGTGCCGCCGTGCAATCCGAGTATCGTGTACTGCGGCCGGAAGTTGCCAACGGAGCCACTGGCCTGATGTGGGTCGTCGGCCCGAATTTCGAGTCCGTCGACGACATCCAGCGGCGTTTCGATGTCCGGCAACCGATCCTCGAGGGCAGAAGCGAGGCGTCCGGTGCTATGATTACGGATCACGACCCCGTCGAACCCATACCGCTCAGCCGTCTCGAGGACGTGCTCGAGGACCCCCGGATCCGCCGGATCGACGTGGACGGCCTCGTACATAGGTGACTCGAGGGATGGCAGGGTCTTGGGCGTTACGTCACGGCGTGTGCCAGCCCGTTGGGTATAGAAAGCGCGTGCTGCCGAAAATGGGTGTGCGACCGCTAGTTGAGGATGCTCTGTGCGACCGTCGCGAGTTGGCCGTTGTCAGCCTCGTCGAGGCGTTCGTCACCGATTTTCAGCCGGAGACGGGGACGGCCGACGTCGATGGGTACTTTCTCGGTATCGATCAGGCCCATGTCCTCGAGTTTGGTTTTCGTGCGGCTGAACGTCGCCTTGCTGGCAATTCCGACGTCCTCGCCCCACTTGCTGATGTCGTACAGGAGTGCTTCGTTCTTCGCGGCGACGAGCAACGAGATGGTCACCTCGTCGAGGCCATCGCCGTCCCCGCGAGCCGTCTCGAGGGAGTCGAGAATCGCGGTAAAGTCCGCTTCGGCGTCAGCACTGATCTCATCGCTGAGCGTCTCACGGACACGAGTAATGGGTGGTGTGCGCAGGTTGAAGTCGTCTGCGTCTTCCCACCGGTTGGCGTAGGTCTCGAAGGCGGCCTCGATGAACTCGGTGTCGTCAGTGACCAGGCCACCAACGCGGTCGCCAGCGTGGACGACGGCGACGACGTTGTCCTCAGTGATCAACAACGAGTTCTCTGGGGCTTGTTCGAGCGTCCGCAGTTCGAGGGCTCCGGCGTCGATGAGGTCTGCGGCGTTCGATGCGACGATGAAATCACCCATGACCTCTTTGAGGGTGCGTTCGTCGGCGAGCATGTGGACGGTCGGCAGCGAATCGTCGTAAGCCGTTGCAACGCTAACGAACTCTTCGATCGCTTCCCAAGATGGGTTGACCATATACACATCACCCGTGGCATCCTCGAGGACCGAGTCAAGGATGTCATCGATCTGATGATTGAGTAAATTCGAAGTCATGTTCTCACACAAACAAACGCCACCGACGTACTTAATTTTGTTGGCCGAACTGATGCCACAAGTTATCCTTTGGTGATGAAAGCGGAGATTCTTGTCGCTACTACCCGTGCTCTGAAAATCTCATCTTGGGTGACGTCATCGAGTAACATGGGTTTCTTCTCAGATTCGAAAATGGTTTTCACGCTATTTTGTCCGGGGGAGGACTCGATTACTCAGCCCTTGTTAAAGGCATGTCAAGGTGTCCCGAGTACGACCTTCGTCGACGGACTTCCCACTACTGTGGGACTATTTCTCATAGTAACAGTTAACATTGGTGAATACCATGTCTCCTTTCATATGGGCGCACTCGAAGATTGGGTTTGGGGATACGATGCACATGGCGGGGACCATGGTCACAAGCAGGACACCATGGAGGTTTCCTGTGGGCCACGCCGCGTGAGCACTTACGGCGGTCCCTGAGGCTGCGGGTCGAAGTCGTCACTCGGGTCAGCCGCCTGGTCGTCCGCTTGGCGAGAACCAGATTCCGCGTCGAACTGGTCTGCGAGTTCTGCCGACCAATAGACGTCGCCGTCGTAAATCGCTGCCAGGTTCGACTCCGAGAGGAACGATGCCAGGTCCGGCCGCTCGAGCACGAACGTGGCCGGTGATCCACAGAGGTAGCTGTACTCGTTTTCGGGGGTATGTGGGACGTAGTAGAGGCCCGTCTCTCGCGTCGAATAACACTCGAGGTCGAGCACATATCGCCCGTCCTCGAGTGCCTCTATCCGCGCCGTCGACGGCAGTGTCAGGTCCCCGCCCGTGAGGGAGTGCGTTCCATCGCCGACGACGGCATAATCTTTGCCCATCATAATTCGACGCCGAGCCAATCGCATGGCTCGCTCGAAACTGTAGCCATGGATGAGAAGCTTCGCGAACGTCGACCCAACCTTGAGCGCGTGCTCGTTGAGTACCTGTGTAAACGTGACTGCCCCGGCAACGCTTCCGCGGTCGATCAGGTCCATCCCCTGGTAAAACGAGCCGCAGGCGTTGAGAAAGAAGGTCTCTACACGACAGCGATCGATACTCGCAGTCGAAAGCCAGCCATCCGGACAGCGCAGTCCGTCCGTCTCACAATGGCCAATGTAGTGAACGAACGCGTGGTTCGACTCGAACAACCTGGCGAGTTCACTCGTGCGCAGGTTTTCATCGACGCGAACGTCGAGGTCCAGTTCCTCAGCACGCCGGTTGTAGATGCTGCCGACACGCTCACGCTCTCCAGCCATCTCGGGATCGTTCAGGACGACGCGGATGGACGTGGCTTCGGATTGTCGATTCAGGAACCGCAGTCGGTTTCGATACGCCGTCGTCGTCGATTTGAAGACGTCGATCGGGACGCCCTCAGCGAGCCACCCATGGACTCGACCACCTCGTAGCTCGGGTTTGACGATGTTGACCGATGCAACATCACCCACCCCTCGGTAAAAATCGGATAACGACCGCTCGACCAGCTCTTTCCCCTCGAGGGTCGACGTTTTGGGCCGGAATATCAGACTCAACCGATCGAGCAGGTACGGGAGTGAATCGACGTTTGAAGCCCCTGGCTCGACGTACGTCGAGAGGTGCCACTGTGGGAGTCGATGCTCGATGGCCGCATACGGGATCCCGAGATACGTTCGGAGCCGCTCTTGTGGACTCGCTCGATAACACTCGGCTGCGTCGATTTCGAGGGCGTCCAAGACGCTCGATTCGGCCAACTGGGTCCCGTAGGGGCCGGCGTTACGGACCAGACAGTCGAGGAAGAAGACGTGTCTGAACAACCGCTCGACGTCGTGCTCGAGTTCCGGGAGTGTGGAGAGTTCGTGCGCTGTTGCAACCTCGGGAAGTCGAAGCCGTGGCGTGATACCCGGTTCCGTTCGGATCGTTGCCTGCAGATAGTACGAAAGCGGAGCCGTGACAAACAGCGTGTCGTAGCACGGCGGGACGAGGAGTTCGATACCCGACGTAGGTGGTGTAAGCTCTCCGGGGGCGTCGAACGCCTCACCGACCTCGAGTAAGGGTGGATGCCCGCGAAGGGTTGGATACGTTCGGTCGGGGGTATCGGTCTTGATCGATGCAGAGAGCAAAGTCAGCCCTCGAGCGACCGAGGCCGGGTCTGTCGTCGTCGTGATCGTATGTGCAGGGAGCTCGTGGCGGCTCCGAAAGCCCAAAATCACGCGTCGTGGCTCGGGAAAGGAGATGATGATACTCGAGAAATCCGATGCCCGCTGGATGATTGCGTCCCCGGAAAACCGGAGATACGTCTTGATCTCGGCGTCGATGTCGATGACGTATTCACTCGGTGGGAGCCGACGCTCGGTGTCGTGTGGGCCGAGTTGATACTGGGTGTCCCGTCCGAGGACGTTCGCGTAGACGATTGCGTGGGGGAACTGGAGTGCTCGCGCGGTCACGGCCACCGTTTCGTCGACGGGGCGGTCGATATCGGGTCCTGGCCCGTCGATATCGAGATCGACTCCACCGACGTGCAACGTGGTGCTGTCGGCGTCCACGACTCGGAGCGAGGAGTCGCGTTCGTCCCACTCGATCATTCGATTCGGGATGTCTCAGCCAAACGAGTTAGGTGTATCGCCTTCCAGATGACTCACTCGTCACGGCCTCTAGCGCTGATCTACGGACGGAGCCACTCGAGAGTCCGGCACGGTCAGGGTGTGCTAGTCCCGCTCCGTTCTGGCCCAGCATTGCCGGAGAAAGGTACACTTATGCAGCACCCAGCCGGCCTTTCATCCATGGAACACGACCACGTTCGTGCGGTCGATACCGCTGTTGCTGACGCCCTCGAGGGTGAGATCGATCGACAGGAGACCACGCTGTCGATGATCGCGAGCGAGAACCACGTCAGCCGTGCCGTCCTCGATGCACAGAGCAGCGCGCTCACGAACAAATACGCCGAAGGCTATCCAGGGGCCCGCTACTACGGTGGCTGTGAGTACGCAGACGAGGTCGAACAGCTCGCGATCGACCGTGCCTCCGAACTCTTCGGTGCCGAGCACGTCAACGTCCAGCCACACTCTGGAACCCAGGCCAACCAGGCCGTCTACTTCGCCACGCTCGAGCCCGGCGATAAGATCCTCTCGTTGGATCTGACTCACGGGGGTCATCTCAGCCACGGTCACCCGGCGAATTTCGTCGGCCAACTGTATACCGTCGAGCAGTACGAGGTCGATCCGGACACGGGCTATCTGGATTACGAGGGGCTGGCCGAACAGGCCGCCGCCTTCGAACCGGACATGATCGTTTCGGGCTACTCCGCGTACCCACGTGAGGTCGACTGGGAGCGGATCCAGGCCGTCGCCGACGACGTTGACGCCTTACACCTCGCCGACATCGCACACATTACCGGGCTGGTCGCGGCAGGTGTCCACGAGTCACCGGTCGGCGTTGCCGACTTCGTCACCGGATCGACCCACAAGACCATTCGCGCTGGTCGAGGCGGTATCGTCATGACCACCGAGGAGTTCGCCGACGACATCGATTCGGCGGTCTTCCCTGGCGGGCAGGGTGGTCCACTGATGCACAACGTCGCCGGCAAAGCCGTCGGTTTTGGAGAGGCCCTCGAGCCCGAATTCGTGACCTACGCCGAGCAGACGGTCGCAAACGCTACCGTCCTCGGGGAAACCCTCGCCGAGCACGGCTTTTCGCTCGTCTCCGGCGGGACGGACAACCACCTCGTGTTGATCGACCTGCGACCGTCTCACCCGGACA
>LKMJ01001102.1_pt1 | contig 23138 bp, 35 predicted proteins | sample 643391 | NCBI WGS metagenome assembly LKMJ01 (sample SAMN04112250, study PRJNA286221) | soda lake metagenome | biome: soda lake; feature: Kulunda Steppe; material: water; isolation source: sample PL-Br10 brine of Picturesque Lake | place: Russia: Kulunda steppe | collected 2010-07
CATCGAGGATTTCGTGGTCGTCCTCGGAAACGTCGAGCTTTATTTGGATGTTTCGGACAACCTCCATATTTCATTATTATAGGTTGAGATACTTAAACTTATATATTATAGAGGGAGTTGGTTGGCTATTGAGCGTAAAATGTGTCATAGAGTGTCGGCTTCCTCCTCAGGGTCAAGCCCTGAGGTATCCGCCTTGATTTTTGATGAAGATCCAGAGGATGTTGTTTGTACTGACGCAATCGTTGAAGAACCCTATCAGTTATCTGTGGAATTCACCGGCAATGCACACCGCGTTTTAATTAACCACGACGATATGGAAGGTGAAGGGGAACCCGCATACGAACTCGAACTGTGAACTACAGTTCACTTTTTGACTTTCGATGTTTTTACTCGAAGTCTTCGTCCTGAAAAGCGTTGTACACGTCGGCTTCAAACTGTCCGAAAGCCATACGACGAAGGGTTGTTATGAAGTCATCCCCGTCAGTCAGCGTCTGAGGATCTCCAATTTCGTAGAATTCGCCATTGTAGTGACTGAAATCAGCGATAATGGCCCCATAATCAGCTCCTGACAGTTCTTCTCCAACAAACCATGAGTGGCCATCAAGTACCTCACGGAGCAGATAAAGCGGAGTGTCATCTGGGCTGTCTTCAACAGCATTACGGAGATAATGTGCCTGTTTTTGAACTTCATTGTTGTAGTCTTCTTCGCTTATCGTTTGCATCATATGTCTACTTTATTCTACCGAGGTGTGTTATATAATACTTTTGCTTTCTCGTGGTTGCGATAGAGGATACACACAGAGAATGTCCCGGGTGATTGACCAGGCTGAGACACACACCCCTCACTTCGAGTTATACCACATAAAGAAAGAATACTACATTAAGCATTGATTCAGCGTGTGATTTCTGTAATGATTCCCACTTACGAATTCTTTGGAACAGTCTACTAGAGGGTGACACAGTGTCTGTACCTTCAGTTTCGTCTGGGTGACAGCACCGAACAACGCCGCCACGCACCGCTCCGCTACCGCAAATAGATAGTTTTATAATAACGCGTTCAAAACAGTCCACCGAGTGATTTTCACGAAGAGAAACGAACGAACGGTTTCCGTTCGGTTCGTGAACGGACTCGTTTTTTCGTTGTTGGAATGTGGTGGTAATACTAGCATAACTAATTCGAAGTGAGGGGTGTGTGTCTTGTCCAACTACCAACCAAGTATCGTGAATTTGTCCGGGTCAATTTGCCCTGTTGAAAGATTTCACAACCTGATTGTTACTAACTCGAAATGGGGGGTGTCTTTTTTTGTGACACTCTCATCAAATTTCTAGACATATCTACTTTGGATAAAAGACGTTTCACAGATCCGGTTGTTAGTAACTCGAAAGTGGGTGTCTCTCCGAGTTTGAAAGAGTTGTTAAATATATCTGAATATCCATTTATCCCGGTAATTCGCGGTTATTAACTCGAAGTCTACTCCGGTAGAATTAAGACACTGGGATTTGCATACTCTGATTATGACACGGGAAAACGAAAGAGACGACCTCCTCAGGCCGGACGACCCGGCAGAGGATCCGTTGTTCGGCCTTGACGAGGGGAAGCCGGGAAGTGACATTTTCGCTCGGCGTGACTTGCTTGTCGTCGGTACTGTCCCTGAAAGCGACCGTATTGTCGGTCGCGACGACGAAATATCTAACGTCGCTCAACAGATCAAGTACGTCACTCACGCCGAGAAACCGAATCATGTCATCATCTACGGTGAACCGGGAACTGGAAAATCACTCGTCAGCCGTCACGTGGGGCAACGCGCTATCGCTTCAGCAGAAGCCCTCAATACAGACGCGGGACTCGCATATATTGAGTGTAACAGCCTCAATACACCGACAAAAGTAGCTCGAAAGACGTGTCATATTCTCAACCCTGAACATTCCGAAATTTCTATTCCAAAACGAGGAATTGGAGCAGATGAATACTACGAGTACCTATGGGACGTTCTGGAAGCCCACTATGACGGCATTATCTTAATCCTCGATGAGATTGATCGCCTTTCAAACGAAAATGAACTTCTCCACGAGCTTTCCCGTGCCACTGAAAAACAATCTACACAAGCACATATCGGCATTATAGCGATTACTAACAATATTGAATATGGGGAAGAACTCACCTCTGAAGTTAAGAGTTCAATGCGAGCAAAGGATTTTGTATTTACTCCGTACAGTTCAGATGAACTTGAGGCTATTCTTGAACGGAGGCGAGATGCCTTCCAAGAAGGAGTCCTTGAACCCGGGGTGATTGAAAAAGTGGCAGATATCTGTGCCACTGACAATGGAGATGCAAGAGCAGCCGTTGATATGCTTCGTAACGCTGGTGAGATTGCTGACGAACAAGATGATAAACGTGTTACACTCAATCACATTCAAAAGGCAGAACCAAAAGCAAAAGCAGACAAAGTGGTTCGACTAATCGAAGGAACACCTGACAGTGGGAAAATTGTCTTGTACGCATTGGCCAAAATTAGTCGAAATGCTGACGATGACGCTATGTTCTCGACGAATGAGATACACGAACGGTACGACCTCGCAGCTCGTGACATTGGCATCAATCCAGCAAGCGAACGAACAGTCCTCGACCGTTTACTGGATTATGACTATCTCAAAGTCACTCATTCAGTGAAAAATCACGAAGGATTTGGACGCGGTACCCGTCGTCTACACAGTCTCCGAAAATCTCCGGATGTTGTGCTTAATGCTGTTCTTCGAAGTGACCCTCGGCTTCGCAAGCTCGAAACTGGAACTGTAGAAACTAACTCGAAATGAGGAGTCCCCCCGGTTTTGCTGTTTTGATACCTCTCACACGGATAGAAGCGTGAATTAATCTGAGACTACTTTGATTCTGAAGTCGATTTCGATGGTGAACCCACCCCGCTGCTTGCCCCGGGGTCAGTTGACAACTTGAATAAGCGATTATTTGGTTTATACTCTATCATTTAACTTGAATTTTCACATCTGTCGTGGGCAGCGGAAAATCAATCTGTAGCGAAGAAACCCACCGACTTTGAACCACAACTTTGTTGTCGTTACACCTATACAATTGTTCGACTTATCATTATATGTGAGTAATTTAGCTCTGCTCGCGACAAACGACACAACCCTGAACGCTGTCGCTACAACAGTCTTCCAAAATGAGGGTTGGAACAAAATCAGAGCATCAACGCAGGGAGAAGCCATTTCAAAGGCAGTCAAATACCTTCCACAGGTGGCATTAATCGATTTTGAGTTGAAACATGGGTCTGTTGATGTTATTAAACGGATCTGTGATTATTATGGGTTAGAAACACGAGTGGTTCTACTTACCCCACCAGAAAAACTCGTTGTTTCCAAATCTCTTGGCAATGCAGGAGTTTCATCAGTAATTAAAAAACCGATTTCTAAACAGAAGGTCAGATCTCTTCTACGTGAAGCTCCTACCAATCCCGGGTTTAACGGCGAACATCGAGTTACGTTTATCTCTGCTGATGGTTCGAAAGAATATCAAACAAAACACGGCGTCGCAAAATATGTTGAAAGCCACGACTGTCCAGTTGTCACCGTCATTGATGGACATATCCCAGATTGGTTTCGCAAAAATGACCACGTCGTCGTTGGCCGTGACGGAGAATTGATCGATGCGTTTCAAATGAATGGTACACGCTCAATAAAAAATGCACATTCAAATCTGGGCGGGGAATTACATTTATTGTACCAAATGGATTGACTTCTCCCGTGCTGAAACGCGATGTTTGCCGTTTCTCAATACTTAACAATGAACGAGAACAAAAAATATAACAATGAAGGAAAGAGAAAACTCAACCACTGATAGTATGGATTCAGAAACACCCAATGATGAGGACATTGATCTTAACGAATACGTCTCCGAAGAGAGTCTTGAACATGTCGTTCGCTTCATCGATATTGATATGGAAATTGCTCCTTTCATTATTCCACCTATCCCTCTTGAAGAAGTTAGTGAAGTTGCAGGAGATACAGAATACAGTGGCCGTTTGTACGGTCTTGCCGATATCTGTAAAGCGTTTAACTATGCTGTCAGCCCTGTGATGGCATACTTCGAAGAGTACGATGAAGAAAACAAAGTGTGGATTGATTATGAGGAAGCACAGTACGATGTCAGTGATCAGTCAGTAACTGAAGTGGGAATTGCTGCTTCGCTTCTGCTTGGATCTTACGAAAGAGAACTGCTCCTCATCGCCAGTGACCTTGGTGTCGACGACAGAGAAGAATACGAACGAGAATCTGGTTACGATTACACAGAAGCAGTCCGTGATTACTTCGACTACGTGCCAGAGTATGACTTCGAAAAACCGATTCGAGAAATTGCTGACGAGACTGATTCCAGTCCTTCAGAGGTTTATAACGTACTTTTTGAGTATTTTGGTGAAGACGTAGAACATCTCAAGTGTAATGATCCTGAAGATATTGATTTCGCTAGTCTTGATGATCTTAGAGAATTAATGAAGGACGAAGAAAATTAATTCTGTGAACGACGGAATTCTCTCGCTGCTTAAAGATAGGAGAATACCCCCGAGACTTTAGCTCGAAGTGATTCACCAGAAAGGAAGTTAACAGACTTTGTAAATGAAAATATATTACATATATGTTAATTAACTACTATATGATTCCACGGCACCAGGTAGCACACGTGTTACTAAGCAAACAGGTTTTTCAATACACCGGAACAACGTGTATATAGCAATGAGACCTCGTTCACGCAAAAATGGGCCACCATTAAACCCATATCATAGGAATATGAACAGTCGGAGAAAAAACATTATTAATAAAAATCAGCGGGGAAAGAACGGACATCACTGTACTAGATACCACAGACAAACAAACAAGGGGATCCGTCTCTGTGATATAACCGCTATTGTAGCCTTCATTAGTTTCCCAATGATATTCATCTACCCAACGTTCGTCGTTTCAATTTGGGCTGTGTTATTATTGTATGCTCTCTATTCTCGATCCAAGATAACTATTTCTTTCAGATGACGTACATTTGTCTTGAAAGGTGTAATTCACAGAAGAACCGGGGCAGTTGACACCGAGTTTCCGAGTTCACCCCTGTGTGGTTAACTACCCATCCTATACACTTGACAGGATAGACTCAACGATTGAAGGCCGTGGAGAAGGACAAACTCAGTTAAACGCGTGGAGTTTTTGTTTGATTCTCAGTAACTTTTTGTAATTCTTCGTCAGGTTCTTCAATTTCTACTTCTTCACCGGTCGAAAGACCATCGAGCGGGTAATGTTCTGCGTAATGTTCAGCACAGTAATGTCTGTCTTCGACTAGTTGACGAGATACTTCGTAACCGAGGAAGTAAAACGCCTCGTAACTGCGGACGTGTTGGTCAGTTTGACTTTCACAACCGTGTTCATCACAGTCTGGCTTGTCTACTGTCACATCTGAACGTTCTTCTCTGATGACTTCGAACCGTGTTCCATTCTTTGTCAAAGATATGTTTGGTGTACGGATCCGAGAGAGGAGGCGAACTCCAATGAATAAGGCAAAACCAGATATCCATAGAGCTAGTGATGGTATTCCTGCCACAGACAAGTTGAGAACAAATAAGATAGTTGTCGCGGTGAAATAGAGAGAAATAATGTCTGATAGTACGCCGATTTTACCTTCTTTGGAGAGATACCGTGAGAGTCGTGTGTTGTGATCTTCTTCGAAGACTTCTTCAGTCATTCTTTTTCACCCTCTTCTGGAGGATCTCTGAAAAAAGCACCTTCATCAGCGTGTACAACTTCAAGGGTAGATATTTCAACATCAGTTGCATCAATGGATTTAGGGAATTCATCAACAGACCACGTTTCTGCAAGTATGCGATCTTCTCCCGGGTCAATGTAGGCGAGAACTTCGTTGTGCTCGTAGTCGTATGAGTAATAAGGATTATCGTCTTGCAGGAGTTCGAATGTTACTGTTGCTCGAAGTGGGTAATCAACATTGTTCTCAATCTGTGTGTAAGCATAACCGGAACCCGCTTCATCTGTTTCAGGTGGAGTTTCGACTGAAAATCCAAGATCAAGAATTGTCACATCATCATTGTCTGGTGTTGGATGATCTGGCCAGAACTCGTCATAGAGTATTCTCCCACCACCAGCGATGATGCCTACTCCAATAAGGTAGTCTCGCCGTTTCATAGGGAATTGTTTGAGATAAACGGTATTCAATATACGGATTCAGAAGGCAGGATGGGGAAAGTTTGCCACGACATCATCTTCGACACCACTGTATGTCTCAGTGTCTTCCGTCGCTTGACGTTCGAAATTGTAAAGGTTGAGACCTGCACGGGCGAGATGATCAGCGGCTTCATTATACCGTTCGAGGAGATTAAGACGGGAAAGCGACATCCCCAGCTCGTTGGCAGTTTCAAGTCTGCCTTGCAGTTCAGCGAGTATATCCATACAGTTATCGTAGTGTTTCTTATCCTCTCCGGTAATGGGGCGGTGTTCGAGGAGTTCTTCCAACATCTGTTCGAGTACTTCCGGGTCTGGACATTCCGTGCTGCGTAGGGCGTCGGTCATATCTGTGTTGTATATATTATTGTTCGGGCAATTTGAACGTACTGTGCGACTGGCTTGTGGACGGATCCTCTCTACTGATTCGAGAGGTGATTTTCGGGAACTGGAACTCTTCTGTTAAGAGTTGACCATTCCCGTTTACTCGTTCCGTTGCATCTCAGTTGTGTGTCTCATATATTAGTTACCTACTACTATCAAGAGGGGTTTATTAATACTTTTGGTTTTATTGAATCGAAATAATACGAAAATACTACAGGGGTTGGCTCTGTTGTTGGTGACTTTCAACAATCCACAAATAGAAACTGAATTTAATTTTACAATTAATTTCCATTCCAATGTTAAAAATGTATTTAATGTTTTACATTTTTTGATAAAGGTATTCATACACTCCCACTTCAACCAAAAGAAAAAAGTCCTCAAATAGAGACAGATGTATTCAGTTGGGAATCAAAGACACGTATACAAATGTACGATAGTGAACATTGGGAATGTGGCTACATCGATACTGGTGGATGTCGTCATCGTTACGTTCGGTATACGAAACAAGATGTCGATGAACCCAGACCAGTAGCTGCATTTTCACACGGATTCAGTGACAATTGGAAATGTTTACTTCCACTGGCTCGGAACTTCACCGAAAATTATGATTTGTTTTTCTACGATACACGGGCACACGGATTGACAGATGCACCCGATGAAGGCTACGATGGCCCACGACTTGCATGGGATTTTGCCGCCCTGTTAGACGAGTTACAAATCAAACCCCACGTTGTATATGGTCATTCGCTCGGTGCAGACACAGTTCTCCGTGCAGTGGAGTCGGATCTCATCGAACCTGATGTTGTATTTCTAGAAGATCACCCGGGACAAATGTTTGCGTCAGACATCATTGAATACGAGGAGCAACGGAGTAAGGTACAACAATGGGAATTAATGAATCACGGAGACATTCGAAGCAAATTTCTGGCAGCTGGAATAGATGAAGAGACGGCTGATACACTCGCCACAGCGCGGAAACAGCTCCGTCCAGAGGCGTTGAACATCTCTTATCGTGGTTTCAAACATCTCGATGAAGTCTGTGAGAAACCAGATGTACCCACCTTCTTACTGCGTCCAGATCCGGAAATTGTAAACTATCTTGATACCGAACGTGACGCAGAATGGGAACAAGCGCAAGAAGTCACAATTGAATATGTGGACGGAGCCGGACATACAGTGTTTCGAGACAAACCTATCCAAACACTGGAAGAAATCACAGCATTCCTTGCGTTTCACGACCTTCCTCAAATCAATATATCAACTGGTGGCAGCCCCGAGAAGGAAACAACTAACTCCAGTTCACAACAATCTAAAAACATCCCACAATGACAGAAGAACACAACACGTACCACGTCTCGTTTGAGTATATGACGCACGTCGGCACAACAGACTTCGTCGAGTTCACAGTGACTGCTCCTGACGAAGAAACTGCAATTGAACGAGGACGAAAACAAGGAAACCGAGACCTCAGTGACGCTGAAGCATCAGTCCGCAAATTGTAATTTCTTTCCAGCCTTTTATTTTGGACTCAATTGATTTTCACGCGGATATCCGTGTTCGAACCGTAGACTAATACTTATAACAAATCACATTGTAAATCCTCAGTATGGAGGATGAAATAAAGTGTGATGCGGTCGAACCAATCATTGATGCGACAGAAGATGATCCTGTGTACCTCCACTTGTGAACTCACCCCGGGGCTTGACCCCGAGGCGATTCACGATATGCCCGACCCAGAAAATCCAGAACCGTACGCTCACTGGCCAGCGGAACACAGGCCCGGTTAAAACTCATCACGTTGGCGTTTGTGCACCACATGCTGTACAGCGAATGATTTCTTCGCCTTGGTGAGTCTCGATGCGTGTATCAGGAAGCTCACACTGACTACACAAAACATCATTCTCTGCATAATCATTAATGTGCTGTTGGACTCTATCACTTCTGAACGATCCGACGAATAACGCTCTCCCTCCGTCAAGTTCAACTCCAGTACCTAATTCGTTTTGAAGATAAGTAATGACACGCTCGACATCTCTGTTTAATTCGTCGGCTACAGTGGAGGCATTCTCAAGGACGGTCTTGTTTCCTTCCTGTCGAACTGAGACTGTAGGTATATCAAACCGACCTTCACTGCGTTCAAAATCAGGTGTCTGTTCTATCGCTCGCTTTAATTTTTCTTCGTAACTCCAATCCATTGTGTCATCACTAGTCGGTGCTAAGGGAAAGTCATTGTTGCTTCACTTCAAAATTCCCAGAGAGAAGATGTATTTTCCACTCTACAGAACTTCACAACTCTTCTTCGTCTGATAATCGTTGAATGGTGTTATAGACACTATCAGCCTTTGCAGACTGTTCTTGGTTTGCTGCGGCAACATCTTCAGCTGCTGATGCAATTTCATCAGCTTGCTCGACAAGATCCATTACAAAGTCTTCAACTTGTTCTGTTGACGATGCTTGTTTATCTGTCGCAACAGCTACCTCCCTGATACCAATTGCAGTCTCATCGACTTTATCAGCGATATTTTGCAGATTCTCAATGGCATCATCTATTTGGTCAACACTGTGTTCAACTCGGTGACTAGTCTGTTCCAGATTTTCAACAGTCCCACCAATATTCTCTTTGATTCCCGTGACAATTTCATCAATCTCAGAAGCTCTCTCAGATGTCTCATCTGCTAATGCCTTCACTTCATCAGCAACGATACCGAATCCTTCACCTGCTTCTCCGGCCCGCGCTGCCTCGATCCCGGCGTTAATCGCGAGCATATTCGTCTGCTTGGCAATATCAGTAATCAAATCGTTAATCTCGTCGATTTGTTCCATCTTATTGTTGAGGTCTTCTACCCCTTCAAGCGAATCATCCGTAGACTGTTGAATTTCCCCCATCGCCTTTACCGCAGTATCAGCGGATTCACGCCCATCATCGGCCATTTCTTGCGCACGGGCACTTGTCTGGGCGATTTCTTCAGTGGTGGCAGACACTTCATCAATAGAAGCTGATAGGTTCGAAATTTCTGTAGCTATTTCCTCTGTTGAGTCATACTGTTTTCCGGCGAGTTCGCTAATCCGTCCCGTACTTCTTGCCACCTTGTCAGACGTATCTTGTAGTTCATCTGCCGCCGCTTCAACAGATTCACGAATCTCTTTATGCTTCCCAATCTCATTCCATAAATTCTCGTTATAAGAGTGCATATACGTGTCTGCGGCAACCTGCATATCGAGATTGATGATTTTGAGCAATGCAAGCATATCATTAACGGAGTCTTCTACTTCTTCTTGGACAATTTCTTCTACCTTAGATTCTACGTCTGAATTATTGCCGGCAGACATAAGACTATCAACCAATCCACTGTCATTTTCTACTTCTTCCACAACGCGTTCAGTAATGTCTTCAGTCATCTCATCTGCCACAAGAGGGAGAATAAGATCATAGTAAACTCCATATTGCCCGATATAGTGTTTCAGCGGCATATCTACCAAATCATGGAGTTTCCCAATGCGAGAGCGCCCTCCGAAGTAGTCCATCCCATACTCCCCGTTCGTAAGCGTAACCAAGTACCGGGCCTGTGTAACTTTCAATTGTTCAACAGTCCGTTCAGACCGGTTAATGACTGCCATTGTTTCATCACGAGTGGTCAAATTATCGTAGAAGTCATCCGCGATTTGTTCCCCGTTCTCTATGAATAATTCTTCGTATTCTGTGAGTCGGTTGGCGTCTTCTTCGGTGAATCCAACAAACTCTTTCCGTGTTTCAATTTCTTCTTCATCGAGCCCCATTTCATCCATCATTTCTTCGACATTTATCCATTCGCTAAGTTTGCTGTGTCCGAAATCATCTACTGCGTACTCTTTGCTCATTACTCTAGAATTTTATCGTTGGGTACTTTTGTATGTTGTTTGGCTCAGTAGAGAGTTTATCTGGTGACATCCCCCACCACCGTGAACGGCAGGGAAATCTCCTTGAGTCAAGTGGTCAATATGGTCACCGTGGATGTCAAAGCGGTACTTTACAGGCGGTATAGGAGAATACCCCCTGGGGGATGCTCCCTGCCGATTCACTGATTATTTCACGCTTTGAGAGGAATATCCTGTTTTTCACACCACTCAGAGTGTCGGACGACGACAAGAACAGGAATCTCAGGAAGGTTGAACACCTTGCTTAATGCCAATCGATTATGCGCGGTATTGTTAAAAATGAAATCACCGTTACGCCCAATGTTTACTGTGATTCCCCATTGGTCTTGTCGGAGATATGGTGGATCTGCTTGTGTTAATTGCCCGAGTTCGTACCGGGAAAGGAATCCATTTTGTCTGATGCTCTCAGCTAATTCTTCTGTTTTTTCCACTTCCCGCTCCGCATAGCCACTTACTTGATATGTATCTTCTCGTAACTGGTATTGCGTGATATATTCCGTGTCCTCCCACGGTACACCTTCTTCAAATCGACGGCGTATTCCACGGTATACGCGGTCAAACTCGTATGGTTTGACGTATTTGTCCCAGTTACCGCTGAGTACGACACCAGCATAATGATGAGGATTGAACCGAGCTTTGTCAGTACTGTGCAACGGAACACGGTCATAATTATATCGAAAATTTGTATCTGTCTCATCACATTCGACTTGCATCATCGTAATATCATTTGGATCTATCCATTGAAGTGTAATCTCGTCAGCGATAGATGGGTAATGAAAACTGACAAATTTTCTGCGCAAATCGTTGTACAGCCGTTTTTGTTCCAACCACCTAGTCGCACGATATTTTAACTTGGTAGGAAGAGATGGAAACCGGCGAATTGCAACCACACTACTTTTTACCGTCTGCTCTCGGTTGAACGTTACCGAATTTGACTGTGGTGCTTTCCACGGATGCAGTCCTCGGTGTATTCTCCTCGAGTCCCTGTGAATGAGGATGGAATTCTGATCCAACCGTGTCAATTACTGTTGAATTTTTCGAGACCTTCTTCAATGACTTCCCACACAGCACCGTACATCACAGTGTCTATTCGTGCCGTCTGAACACGTTCACCATCAACAGTGAGATAAAACGTAGTGTAACCGTCTTCCCCGTGTTCAGCATCATCAAAATGAACCTCTGACAAGATACTCATTGGCCCGGGGGTTAGAAGTGTGAGGTAATCTCCATTGTCAAGAACGAATAGTTCGTCACTCTTCACTGCGTTTCGTGCGATGATATTTTCATTAGTCATACCTAGACAAATGATGCTTACTAGTTTGAATGTTACCCTGCTGACGGGGGTGTGGTTGACATCCACCAACGACTAAAGTCGTGGGCTTTCTCTTCGATTCTGTGTAATTCGCCTCGTTACTCAATCCTAAAGCACTCAAAGAGCTTTGAGTTGGTTTAACTGAGCTAAATGTTCTGTTCTTTCATACCACCCACCAGTTTTCACTGTAACTTGTCGTACAATTTCTTCAATTTCTTTTTCCGACATCTCATCAGGTAGGCCTGCTAGGACACCAACAGTGTACACGGACACTTCTAATCTGTCTGTCCAATGTATTTCTTGGCCCTCTTGCAACTGTGTTTGTATCTTAGCAAATTTTTGTAAGGTTTCCGTGATTAACTCAGAAGCGTGTGTCTTTCGGAGTTCAATCTTCGCCTGTGCAACAAGAATTTCACTCGCCAAAATATCGATGTTAGCCTGCTTCTTTTCGTTTTCCGTTGGCTGACCTTCCCACGGGGCTTCGTGTACTAGTCTCCGATTCTCATTCATACCTGCGTAGAACAGGTGGACAGCTCCCCCTCGCTCTAACGGTGTAGTTGCCCCACTGTATGTCGCAATATCAGCAGCAAGTTCTCCCGGTGATGGATCTGTTCTGACCAGAATTTCTTCGCATCGAGTCCGGAATTTTTCTGGTTCAATATGTGAGACAAGAGATAAACTACACTCAACCACATCGGTACACTCATTTCTACCCATTCAGTATCTTCTGTTTGTCACGTGTGCAAATTAACGGTTCGTTCTTTGGTTCTGAGCAGCCGAGAAACCACCTTTTCTTTGTACTAGGTCTTAACTTTTTGCAGTACCTACAACTTGATATGAGCAAGTCTACCGAATCGACCGACGATTCCACTTCAGTTCAGGTAACTCAAGCAGCCGCAGAACAGGCAATCAAATTGATGCAAAATGAAGATCTGGACATCGATCAATCTGGCCTCCGACTATACGTTCAGCAGGGAGGGTGTGCAGGTCTTTCATATGGACTTCGATTTGACTGTGAACCAGAGGAAGACGATACAGTATTGGAGCAATACGATTTGCGTATTTTTATCGATCCAGCATCAATTAATTACCTTAGTGGAAGCGTTCTTGATTACGAAGATGGACTTCAAGGTGCTGGATTCACCTTTGAAAATCCAAACATTGTCAGTGAATGTGGCTGTGGTGAGTCGTTCAGGACGTGAAAAGTGGTGCAAAGGACGTATTTTTCTGCTAATCAATAATAGATGGGTGTGTCAACTGCTCTGGGGTCAAGCCCCGTGGCATCCGCCTTGATTCTTCTGTGAACCGGAAAAACAGCAATGTGGGAAATGTAATTGTATATAATATCTCCGAAAATGATAAACTCATTTTTTCGACGGAAGAGGAATCCACGATTAAAGCAACAGTCGTAGAAAAGCGTGGACAGGCGATTGAACAAAATGATGAGGTTGAGGTCGTTTGTGCGGAAGAAAACAACACAGTAGTACTTTACGCGCACGTGATGGGTGTGGGTGAGTTATCATCTGAGTTTGATGTATATGCACTCAGACTCACAGAAGATGACACTGAAGATCTCGGAGAAATCACCGAAATTAATATTCAGTGAAAACCCACTTTCTAAGCACAAGTATTATAAGGGTACGTGGCATAGTATGGAATACAGATGAGTACTACAGAACTCACCCCGATAACGTCATACGGAGCGAATGGTGAAACTGCACCTGAAGCGTGCATTCTTGCTGAGGCACTCCAAGAAGCCGGTATTGATGCGGTCAATCCGCCAACCGGTGACAACGCACTCTACGTGGCTGATGAAGATCTCTCTCACAAAGTACGCTTGATGATTTCCCGGTCACATTACAAACAAGGACTCCCTCGAACGGCGACGGAAGCAGACGGATACACAGGTTTTAAACCGAAAACCGGAAAGCACCCCGATGGGTGGTGAAGTGCCTCTGTGTCAAGCCCCGGGTCAGTCGCCTTGACCGCTTGTACAAGAACTTCCCAGCGACAATTGGAGTTCTCAACGCCTAACGAATGGGATACTAACATTTTAATCAATGTGTTTCTAATTATGCAGAATATCTGTATGAAGGATGGTTTAACGACGGTGAAGAACTGATTGAAATTTCATACGAGTACAATCCAGAAACCGAAGATATTGAACGACCGGATTGGGCAAAAGAGTAGGACGAATTGGAGCTGCTATTGAAACAGTGTGCGTATTTGTTTATTCTACAAAAGAGAAGCAATGGGATAGATGAGACGAAGAGAATTTGTAATGGCAGGTATTGCCGTTTCAGGATCTGCTTTTGCTGGGTGCCTTCGTGGGGGTGATACGGATAGTCCAGAGAGTGTTGTTGAAGCATATTACGGATATGCAAATGATGGTGATGAAAGTATTAACGAACTCTTTCACCCAGAAAGTACGATAAGTGCATACTCAGATGAAGAGTTAGACGAACTGTCTGAGGAACGTATCAATCTTGAAAGTACGAAAGTAATTGAAGAGGATCTGTCTGAGGATGAAATTGCCGATCGGTATGGTATCGTTGGCCCTGATGGGATTGAAAATATTGCAGAGTCAGAAAATGCAGTTGTGATGACTGAGTTGAAATTCAACTCAGATGAACAACAATTAACATTCGTGGAAGAAGCCTTAGTCGCTGTTGCAGACGATGAATGGTTGTGGGTTGAGTCTGTCAGCGACGATATGAATTAACCAACAATAAGGGGATACAACCGCTTATGTTGGTTAAGGGTGGTTGAATATATGAACGATACTGAACTCACTGTAGGCCTTTTCTCGGGGCGGTCGCCTCTACCACTCGTGTATTAAACCACAAATTTTAATATATGGTATAGTGATACATTCCGTATGCAAAAAGTGAAACTCCCCAGCGGAGACCCAAACAAGGAAACCACTGAGATGGGTTCCCTTTATTTTGACACGGAAGAAATGCGACTTGTTCGCCTCTCAGACGCAGAAAACTGGGAACAGTACCGTGTTGAGATTTTCACACTGAATGGTTCTGACTACGAAGAATGGTCAAATGAAAAACTGCAGGAATTTGTCGGGCGTGACAGTTCTGAGTACCTTGCAGGCCATTGCTTCGACGGGCACTCTCCTTATGGCGTCTGGACAAACCGAGCAAGTGGCCACACCTGCCCTGAATGTGGCAAGTTTATGCAAACAGGATTTTACCATACGACCGGCTCAGGCCGCACTGCTGGTGGGTTTTATCCCGGGTTAATTTGCACAGATCATCACGGTAACAGCGGTCACTGTAACGGTCATATGGAGTTTACAGAAGTCAACTCCAAAGGAATCTATCTTACTGCCACTGAGTACCTCAAATATCGAACCGACAATTAAAATTTTTTCGAGACTGAAACGAGAATATTACTGACCTCTCTCACAGAAACCGAGGGGGATGTCAAAAGGTTTGACCCCCGAGGCAGTTGACGTTGAAACGCTGGAATCAACTAACTCACTACACCACTTAAAAACCAAAAGTATTATAATATACTATCTTTTATCTGTATATATGTTCGACAGCCTGTTTCAATTCGATATCACAGACCTGGACGAGTACAATTTCCGCTCGGACGTGCGTGACCTCGGTCGACGCTACCGCGACGATGAGCTTGAAGACAACCGAGAAATTCACGACTTTATCGCACACTATGCGAACTTGCTTCTGCAAGACACAATCGTGTATGAGGGGAAAGTCACTACGACGTATCACTCAGAAAAAGTTATCGTGACACATCCTTACGATCGCAACTCAGCGTATGACAATTCGTTCCTGCTTACCCTTCGTCGAAATGTGCCACCTGCTGGCCCAGGTGAGGGACGAGAGTTCGTGAACGAATTCCGTGACGAATTGGCTGGATATATTTGTCAGGTTGCACAGGAAGCCTGTGAGATTGCAGACCATCATCATATGACACAGGCTGAATCTGGAACTTCTGTCTGAGAAAGCCACATATTTATCTTTAAACAGCGAGAGAATCCCGCCGTTTACGGCAAGGAGGATGTCACATTGAAAAAGCGGAGTGCCTTTCCCAACCATTTGAATGGCTGCAAAAGTAATGTATTAAAACATTTTTTACCGATCAGAGAATATATTCTGTATGCCTAGTAATGTCAAAAACACTTCCTCGCTTTCGACTGAAGCAGTAACCCGTGTGAGAAACACATTGATTGAAAGGCTCAAGCTGAATTTCAACCACGTTTCAGTGGAATTCCCTGATAACCTTGATACAGACCTTTTAGACGATACGTTCAGCCTCCGTTTGGAAATAACGGTCACAATGGAAGATGGTCTGCTCCACGACACAGAGACAGTAATTGAGTTTATAGAGGAGCAGAAGTTTTTGTACAGTCGAAACAGGTTCGTTGTTGAGTTTAACGTTCGGGAACTTGAACCCAATCATTTCTTGCGTGGGTCTGTAACAATCAAGAAGTACTGAAGATACATACGGACAGAAACTCCAGAGAAACGTTTCCGGAAATCAGATCGGGGAAGTCCGGCGGGCAATAATTGCGGTTAGGATCGCCACGAAGGTGAGTACAACCCACACTATAGCATTGATCGTGTTAACACCACTGTCGAAAGCGACCGGAGCAACGACAATGGCAGCGACGATCATCGCTAGTAGTTGTGGGAGGTGATTTGAAGGCGACACGTCGGGTTTTTGAAGGAGAGCGTTCATCACTTTCATATGTTGTTCACGCTCCGAAATGGGTTAGGTTACCGACGATGTGTTCGGAGTATCACCGTCGTGGTTGTATGCTATTCGTATCAACACGTTTGTTGAGTACTAACTTATATGTTATGGTTTTTGTGTGGGATGATGTACATCAGAAGACAAACTCACTTGTGGAAAGATTTTCCTGACAAGTGTCGTACTGGAGAAAGAGACCACGATTTACGGGCGGTCGAAGAGACTGCCCTGAGTCAATTGACATATAGCGAGCGGAAGCCCATCCCCTTCAGGTGTGCAAGCGATATCTTAGCATATTTTGCTAACCACTTACTGTGAACTGTTAAGCACGAAAAAATCTGAGGCGTGGCGGACACGACGCCTCAGACCACATCGACGGCGGACGGACGCATGAACGCACGGACGCACAAAGGCGTGCGGTGGACAGTCGCACGCCACTGTTTGGTTGCCGCTCCAACGCATTGCGCTGGTCTGGCGGCCAAACACGCGGGTTACTTCCGCGCTCACATCTACGTAGGGTGAATATTAACTTAAATCTTTTGGTTAATTCGGAGTTGTTACATTCTAGTTCCTGTTTTGGGCTGGAAATGCGTATTTTGACTCCCAGAAAACGTATTCACGGTTTTCTTGTTAGGCTGCTGGAGAGATCTCAACACAAACCGCCGATAGAATCACTTCTGGATGTATTTAAGGAGTGAGGACTAAAACGGATATATGACGGAAGAATATACTTCATCTGACCCCTCGAAACACGTAGGGTTAAACGACATTCCCCCAGAAAAAGAAGCTCAGTTTGCGGTATCAACTCCTCGTGGTAAACGGATTAGTGAATTAGCTGAGGAACGCGATATTGATGCTGATCTTATTCGAGAAGAAGCAGTCAAAAGAGTCCAAGAACATGAAATTATTATTGAAACGGATGGAAAAGAAGGTGATCCACGCCTTTACAGAAATCCCGTGTACTCGTTGTTCAAACAGATGTGGCGTAACTATGCTTATCACAATACAAAAGAGCAACTTGAATCACACATTGAAAAACTGGAAGCAGAGATTAGTGAGTATGAAGAGCGAACAGGGTATCCACACCCTGATGCCCTTGTTGATGACATTGGTGAGACAGATCTTTCCGACATTGAAACACCAGATACTGGGGAATTATGGTGGGATGTCGTTACTCCGTGGGTCACTGCCATACAGAATAAAGAAGTAATGGAAGCAACTCTCGAAAATTATACCCTTTTTGATTCGTGGGTTGCTAGTCAAGACGTGGGAGAAATAACAGGTATATACGGGGACTTTTCGAGCTACAATGATATTGAAGAATATCTTGGCCTCGACTAGCATATCCGCAAACATCTCGTCGGTGAAGGTTTAAACTTGAATAAATGGTATTCAAACCTGAGTCTTATGGTTTGGCGAACAAATCACCAAGAGAAATTCAATACAGGGAATTTGACTGGGAGTTCAAACAAGAATTAGGTGTCCTTTTGTTAACTCTTGTGAGAGGAAATCCGATCACTGCAGTATTCGTGATTGTGGAGGCTGATGGTACAGAAAGAGACTTGAGAGTATCTGACAGTCAGTGTATTAGCCAAGGTGAGCAAGTGGCTGTTCACATTCCACCTTGTACGGAACGAGTAACAATCAAAATAGATCCACCATCAGTTGATCAACCAGTAATAATTGAAGAGTTTGATCCGCAAATCAACCACTTTTGAGGGGTTCTCCTACACCGCTTGATAAACTTGAAAATCAATCTTCTAAGCGGAAGTAGTCAATTCCTTTGTGTAATTTCCACTTTTTATAGAGGTTTTTCACGCCATTAACACCCCTATCCAGTACTGGTTTTACCCAGTAATATGCAACGGCACCGAGTCCTAAAACACTGATACAGAACAAGAATGCAGTCCCAGTGACTGCATACAGATCCCCCATAAAGGCCATCACACTTTGATCTTCTCCTCCAATTCCTGTTGGAATTGTCGAAAATGAATACACAACCCCAATAAAAAGTTGAAGCATAAATATTCCAACTGGGAATGGTGAAAACAGACTAATAGCACCGATCACGACCCATCCCATCAAACCAATTCCTGCGACACTCAATAAACCGAGAATAATAGACGGAAAACTACCGACCAGAGTAGCTATGTGAGACCCGGAGATAGCAATTCCAATCAAGGAAACAACTAGCAACACCCCAATATACAGATTGGTGTTGAGATCTACACTTTTTTCACCTTGAGTTAAAACTCCAATATCAAGGAGTTTACGACGACTCCAGTTGGTTAACCGTCGGGTACGACTCGTACTCTCAGGAAGGTCAAGATGATATGATCCTCCTCGTTTCAATATAGGGACTTCTTGTTCGAGGATGTCATCAAGTGTATCACTTTCTCCAACGAGATGTGCAAGGCGGACTACATCATTGTCTATATCCATCTCTGACTCATCTTCTGGCCAATCTAATCGAAATTCTTTTTCAATAACTTCGTCATCATCACATACGTCAACTGTCAAAATATACTCCCCAGAAAACCCGTCTTTTCTTGCATCACGGATCCATCCACTGATAGCTGGTGACTTTGGTAGCTTGAACCGTGAAAGGAAACTATTACTCTTTTCTTTTGATTCAACTGCTTCTTTCTGAATCCGTTTTTGCTTCTTCTCGCGGAGTTCTTCAAGTTCACGTGAGTGATCTACAATCCGTTCGGCACGTTCATCTAATTCCTTCTGCTTCTTTTCCTTTCTCTCTTCTAACACTTCTCCTCCGCTCATATACTTCTATTTGTTGTATAGCATCAAAAAGACGTTCACAGACAATGGGTAGCAGCCCCGTAAAAACTGTTACAAGAGTTGAATTGTAACTATTTCTTAATGCTTGAACACAGTTCTGTCTACCTCGTCGACAGCCCCGAGGAGTACAGAAATCATGCGGGTACCGGAATGCTTCGTCCAAATGAGATTAAGGTACGTCAGATTCGTGACGGTACAGCAGAAGTCCTCGAATCAACTCACGATGGTGCGGCTATTCGTGATGTCGACATTAGTGTGTTACAACAGTTAATCGATGAAGATGTGTTACTACTCGTTGAACCTGTACCCCAGTGAAAATTAACAATTCTATAACTGGTTATGTTGCCTTGTATCATTAATGTTTGGGGGTGAGCGTGGAATATCCGTTAATGCAGGTATCGGTGGCCTGTATCACGCAGCGATGGCGCGTATCCCCGCCCTGAAGGGCGAGGTTTTGCGCCTGTTTATCCCATAACAAGGACTACAAAGTCGCAGGTTCGTATCCTGAAACCGTGTTTGTCTACGGTTCTGATGGACAAGGAGACACAGTTGACCACGACTCACTTGCAAACGCACTCAAAACCCGCGAGCTGTGGAGTGATGCACTCACACCAGTGATACTTCCGAAAGGAGTCGAACGAGGTGAGCCGACGTGGTGGTATGCTTTTCAGTTCAAACCGCCTGAACGGTCACCTCGCCTTTCTCGCCTTGTCAACCAAATTGAATCTCGTGCTGGTGTCGATAACGTCGTTGACCTTGGGAAAAGTATTGAAGCGTACCTCACACGGTAAGGATTTCAAACAGTATTGTTTGTCCGTTGAATGTCCTCATCAGTTCCGTATACCTTCTTATTAGAGTCGTGTTCAAGTGCCGCACTAATCCTAACACCCCCGACATCAACGTCAGCATCTGGCTCGTATTGGAGTTTTTCGTGGTACAACCCGATAGGTGCGGCTGGACGAACAAAGACACTACAGTAATACACCTCTTCGATGGGTTTCCATGTAACAGAAATTGGGCCAATGTTTATCAACTCTTCAGCATGGAGCAACGCGTAATTCCCAGCGTCTTTGAAGGCCTTATTGGCAAACATATGGAACTGGTATTGCCGTCCTCTGTCGTGGAGTGGGGAAATCCATACGGTTGGTTTATCTTCAGATAAATCACGAGAAACCAAAATAGAATCATTATCTGTGTGATCTTCTTCGTTAAACGTTGAGAGTTCAAATCTGACTTCTGGACTAGTAAAAGTTATCTCTGATTCATCGTCTGAAACTTCAATAGAGTCGTCTAATGGGTAATTGATAGTTTTTCCATTAACCATCTCATCTGGTGGTTCCAGTCTATCCATTTGAAGTATATCTGGGTTTCTCACAAGCCCTGCAGCCATCCCGGAAAGAACACCACCGCAAAGAGCGAGAAACTTACGTCGGTGAACAATTTTTTTCACAGTTAAATATCATTATGGCGATAGAAAAAGAGTTTCTCAAATTGGCCTTGTTGATAAAGATATATTCTACACAGGAATTTCAAGGCGGATGACACGGTGCTTAACGCCGAAGCAGTTGACGGAGATCCGACGAAAAAGCCTCACTATCTGTACGCAGCGAGTGACTCCCGTCGTTCACGGCGGCCGAGGATGTCTCTCAGGCTGAGAAGTCTCACGACATCCCGGAGACGGTGAGGCCAGTCCCTTCATACGTTTCACTCCCACCACCGGCGAATTCGACGTACACTTCGTTGGTATCTCCAAAACTCAGTTCGAAGTGTTCAACATTTTCAACAGTGTGAGTGATTGACGACTGGGGGCCATCTCCATTTGGGTAGTGTAGAATAAGCGTCTTGCCTGCGTGTTTGTCGAGAACGTGTTTGAACGCTTCTTCCATATCGCTGAAATCACTGTCAGGGTTGGCGATAAGAGCATCCGCACGTGCGTCGATTACTGGCAACAGGTCACGAGTGATGTAGTAGCCGCCAATGACCTTGACGAGAATACTGTCAAATCCGGTGATGTCGCATTCACCATGAATGCTCTCTTCTACGATGTATCGGTCGGTATTTGCCATCATATACTCAATTAAATAGTTGGTGGTATATTAAAACTTTTGGTTGTTGTGGTTAATACAGAATCATACAGAAACAGCGCGGAAACCCACGACTTCAGTCGTGGGTTAGCTTACAGTTAACTTTTCGCAAATACTATACTCAGTTATGAGAGAGTCAATTGAGCAACTCCTTCGAGGAGAAAATGAAGGAGAAAGGCATCTATACCCTTCTTATGAGGATTACTGTTTCGCTAATATCCCCGGGACTATTCAGGATCTTCTTGATCTTCCCAATCAGAGGAGACTTCCTGAAAAAGCAGTCCCAGACGGTGACTGGGATCGAATAATTGTTTTCGTTGTTGATGGGTTCGGTCTGTCTCAGTGGAAAAAGTACAGCGACCACGAACTCATCCAATTGGTTGATTCAAACGGGATTGTGACACCACTTACCTCAATTTATCCGAGTGAAACTGCTGCAGCAATGACGACGTTTCATACAGGACAACTTCCGTGTCAACATAGTGCGATTGGGTGGAATATTTATGATCCTGAATGGGATTCTGCTTTCCAATTATTTAGTGCTGAGGTGAAGAGTGGTTGTAACCTATCAAATAAACAAACAAAAAATACACACAACGGAACTCCGATTTACCCTGAAATGAAAGCAAACGGGGTAGAGGTTCATCACGTTGTTCCAATGGAGACAACATACGACGGTGCCCTCCATTATGAATACGATCATAATAACCCGGGGGATGCAGGTAAGACTACCATTGAAGCAGTCGCGAAAGCGTCTGAACCATCCTATATCTATTGTTATCTCCCTCAAATTGATTCCATTGGTCATCAGAAAGGGGTAGAATCGATTGAATACCAACGTTTGACTTGTTACGTATTGGACGTAATTCACGATACACTCAAACATCTTTCAAATACGGACAACACACTTGTACTAATCGCAGCTGATCACGGACAAATAAATCGAGAGGCAGTAGTTGATCTCGAACAATATGACTGGTTGATGGATTCTCTCAAACGCCACAGCGATGGGGAAGTTGTACGGTACGCCGGTAGTCCTCGGAATCTTCATATTCACCTTCGAGATAATGAAGGTGAAGTTGAAACAACGTTCCAAGATGAATTGGGAGCGACTGTCTGGACACGGGATGAAGTTCTTGACGCTGAACTGTTCGGTGACACTGGAAATACAACCAGCTTTAAACGGCGTATCGGGGATTTGGTCATCACCCACCCGACAGATTCATTGTGGTATGGCAGTGAATCCGAACAAATGAACCAAATCGGCCTTCATGGAGGTCTTCATCCTGATGAAATGCTTGTTCCCTTTGCCACTATCTCAACTGAGGCGGTTGACTCCTGAGGTCATTTAAATGGTTGTGGGTGGGGGTTCCCCAACCCCAAGAAAGTTAAATACAAAACTATTGTAATGTTCGGTATGGTGAGAGATTCAGATTATGACAAGACAGTTATGACGGCTGACGGCGACCCCGGAACGTGGACTCGAAACGTCTTAGACGGTATCAGCCGCAGTTCTGACACAGTTTCAATGGGATATATTAACCACCCAGTATTGGGAAGACAATCAATTGACATTCCGTGGGAGAAACTGTATGGACGAAACTTCCTCGTTTCCGGAGGTACTGGCTACGGGAAATCAGCATTTACGGGATGTGCAAGGAGAAAGCCCCGTGCTTGAGCGCGGG
>LKMJ01001104.1_pt1 | contig 23109 bp, 17 predicted proteins | sample 643391 | NCBI WGS metagenome assembly LKMJ01 (sample SAMN04112250, study PRJNA286221) | soda lake metagenome | biome: soda lake; feature: Kulunda Steppe; material: water; isolation source: sample PL-Br10 brine of Picturesque Lake | place: Russia: Kulunda steppe | collected 2010-07
GACTGGTTGCTCAGTTTTGAGGAGAGCTGTTTTTCGTCCTCACTGCCCGGGTTGAGTACGATTTTCCCAGTCGCCCCATCTTTTCCGCCGTGAGTCCCCCAGGGTGCGTACTTGTTTCCGTCGCCCTCGATCGACACGCGACCGTCATTTACGAACTCCATTTCGCGAATCGTTCCGATGCCGCCGCGGTGTTCTCCAGCGCCGTCGGCGTCCTGGCGAAGTTCGTACCGAGTGATCCGTAGCGGATAGTGACTCTCGATGTCCTCGATCGGATTGTTCCGAGTGTTTGCATACAGCGTGTCGACTGCGTCTAAGCCGTCTTTCGTGGGCCGGGCACCGTAACTTCCTGACGTTATATCCATGTATACCCAGTACTCGTCATCGTCCGTGATCCCACTGAAGGTACAGATTTTTAAGTTCCCAATTCCGGCCGCGGTTTTCTCGGGAACGACCTCCGAGAGGGCTTTCAGGGTGAGGTCTGCAATTCGATTGCCGGGACAGAAACGGGCAATCGTCGGCGCGGGAAACGTCGGATTGACGATAGACCCCTCGGGGGCGGTAACGGATATGGGTCTCGTGATCCCGTCGTTTTGTGGAACCTCTTCATGTTCTTCCGTATCGAGGAGTGTCGATCGGATTACCAGCAAGACTGCCGGAATAACGGCACCCTCGAAGGGCATGTTGATTGGTCGGTTATCGACCTGCGGGTCACAGCGCGAGAGATCGACGTTGATATCCGTGCCGTCGACCTCGAGATCAACCGCGAGAAAGATGTCTCGTTCGGACTCGTCTGTCGAGTCAAGGAAGCCGTCGATGTATCCCTCAGCGGAATAGGTTCCGTCTGGGACTTCTGCAATCTCCTGTCGAAGCCGCTTTTCAGCATAGTTCATCATAGCCTGTCCTCCAATTTTGACGGTGCGGTGGCCGTGCTCTTCAAAGAGTTCGTGGAGGCGTTGTTCGCCGACCTTCGCGGCGGAAATCTGGGCTTCGATATCGCCCATCACCATGTCGGGAACACGAATATTATCGCTGATGAGCTGCCAAGCGGTATCGTTTCGTTCACCTGCTTCGACGATTTTGAGGGCGTCGAGACGCACTGACTCGCTGTAGGCATCGAGTGTATCGATGATACAAGTACCGGGTTTGTCCGCGCCGACGTCTAAGTGGTGGGCGGTCGTCACTGAGAATGCGGTCAACTCGTTTTCGTAGAACACAGGAACGATCGTCGCGAAGTCGGGGGCGTGGCTGGCCCCGTAGTAGGGATCGTTGTGCAGGATGACGTCGCCCGGTTCGAAGACCTCGTTTCGCTCTTCGAAGAGATCAATCACGCCCTGGACGTATGCTGGAATCGGCCCCATCTGGAGCGGCGTGCTGTCTGTTTCACATAGTTGGCGACCCTGTTCGTCCAACAGTGCACACCCGAAATCCTCCGACTCGCGGATGATGCTTGAATAGCTCGTCCGGGTGAGTTTGTGTCCCATCTCATCGCAAATATTGACAAGGCTGCCTGCAATTACTCGTTGTTTGACAGGGTCTATCTCTCCTTCCGGATCGTCGATTTCGATCTGTGCGCTGGTCTGTTCGGTGATCGTCCGCTGCATTTCACTCATAATTTCCCTCCTGTGTAAGTTCGATATCTCCGTATTTCGAAACGGTACCGTTGAAGTCCGGGGGAACGATAATCGTCGAGTCTTTGTCCCCGATGATCGCCGGACCAGCAACCTCATGACCAGCCTTGAGCGACGTTCGGTCGACAAACGGTGTCTGGTAGGCGTTTGTTATCCCGTCGAAACTGAAGTACACGTCCTCCTCGTAGAGAACGTGGTCATCGACCGGATCATCCGCGGTGGGGAGTTCGATGAGGTTTGACGACGGAATGTCCCCGTATGCGGTGACTCGCTCGTTAACGAGTTCGATCTCGTTGTCCGAGAAGTTGTGACCGAACTCCGACTCATGCAGGGTGTGAAACCGGTCCGTGATCGTTTCAATCGTGGCCAGTTCGGTTCCCTCGTCGACACGGAGGTTCAGTTCGTACCCCTGGCCGGCGTACCGGCAGTCGGCGGTGAGCTCGAGGTGAACCCGTGACTCGGGAACGTTATCTTCTTTTAATTGATCGGTAGCCTTCTGAATGAGTTCTTGATAATCGCCGGCAAGGTCGTCGTAGTTTGCGTCGCCGAGTGTTTCAAACTTCGTGTTGATGTAGTCATACTGAAGATCAGTTGTCGTGAGTCCGACCGCCGAAAGGACACCCGGCGAAGCCGGAATAAGGACGTGTGGGATGTTCAGATCGCGTGCAACGCTAGCTGCGTGCATCGGTCCAGCGCCGCCGAAAGCGGTCAGGGTAAATTTCTGTGGATCTCGCCCCTTCTGGATTGTCTTCGTTCGAATTGCATTTGCCATGCTGCTGTTGACGATGTCCAAAATCCCCAGACTGGCGTCTATCACATCCATGCCGAGTGGTTCGGCGACGCGTTCTTCAATCGCATCGGCTGCGTCGTCAGCAGCGAGCTCCATCTCCCCGCCGAGGAAAAACTCCTCACGGATCCGGCCCAGCGCAACATGTGCGTCGGTCACCGTCGGTTCCATGCCACCGCGATCGTACGCCACCGGTCCGGGCATCGCGCCGGCGGATTTCGGCCCAACACGGAGCGCACCACCCTTATCAATGTACGCGATACTGCCTCCGCCCGCACCGATCGTCTCGATATCCGTCATGGGGATCATGACCGGATATCCCCCTATTTCGGTCTCCCTGACGTTTGCCTCGACGATCTCACCATTGCTGATGAGACCAATATCGGCACTCGTCCCGCCCATGTCAAGCGTGATCGCGTTCGTCTCCGCTCCCGATTCGACGGTGGTGTCAGCGCGCCACTTCCCGCCGAGAACGCCCGCTGCCGGACCGGATAGGAGAAGCGTTACCGCCGTATCGGTAACCGTTCGCACGGTAGCGATGCCACCATTTGACTGCATAATGTGGAGGTCCGCCTGAACTCCGATCGATTCTAACTTGTCCTCAAATCGATTGATGTACTCCGAAACCGGCGGGCCGATCGCCGAGTTCATTGCGGTCGTAGTAAACCGCTCGAACTCGCGAAACTGCGGATACACCTCACTCGAGGTCGTGACGTAGGCGTCCGGCAGTTCCTCGCCGACGATCTCCTTTGCCCGCTGTTCGTGTTCGTCGCTCAGGTACGAGTAGAGGAAACAAACGCTGACGGACTCGACGCCAGCGTCTCTGAGTTCCCGCGCCGCTTCTCGGACGGCTGATTCGTCGAGGGGTGTCTCGACTTTGCCGTCCGGCGAGAGCCGCTCAGGAACTGTCTTTCGGTTTCGGCGTTTCACCAGCGGATTCTCTTGCCACGGGATGTCTTGTTGAATCGAATAATTTTGTGGGCGCTGGTGCCGGCCGATGTGGACGACATCCCGATAGTTCTCCGTTGTGATCATCCCTGTCTTGGCACCTTCGTGCTCGAGAACAGCGTTCGTCGCGATCGTTGTCGCGTGCAGGACGTAATCGATCGTTCCCGGATCGACCGACGCTAACTCACACATTTCCTGGATACCGGTGAGTGCCCCCTTCGATGGGTCATCGGGGGTCGTACTTACCTTGTGGATCAACTGTTCGTCGGCGTCGTTGTCGACGTAATACACGTCCGTGAACGTGCCGCCGATATCGACTCCTATAATACGCATTATAGATCAACAAATGTGGTGAGCTGATTTATATTTTGTTCCTGTATACCGCCACACTGGATCACCGATATGGCACAAAAACTGGTCTCGCGGACGCAAACAAAGACACGCACAAGTAGTAATCAACTGAAAAACATTTTATTCCTAATCTACTCATCTGGGTTCCTGTAACCGATGTTATCGTATTATTTGGTGTGTCAATTGTCGAACTACTTCTTGCGATCTCTATTGAAGATACGCTCCAATATTAGGGCAAATAAGGATAGCTCTTATTATCCCTGAACTCATCGCGATTCAGTCCGATACTCGGATAACTGGAATGTAATCGTTCCCGACGTACGATTTTTAGCTTTGCAAACTGTAGGTGATCGTTGCCTATCTACCGTCCATTATTTGCAAGAACGTCCAAAAAATAATCGCCTATAAGTTGTATAAGTGTATGAAGTTGCGTACTCACTCATGGTGATAGTCATCGTTGTCGCAGCAAATACGACAGGATTAGCCACCTCTCACATATTATTCGTTCTTCACAATCGCTGGTATCGTCCGTTTGCTCTTACACTGAGAGATAGGAGTCGCTGAAGGTTCACTCACGCACGAGTGCTGTCAGCGGCAACTTTGCATCTTGGCTCGTAAACAGTGCATTTTACAGGAGTCTACCTCACGGAGTGATCGCGATTTTCCCGACGAAACTGTCTTCCATGACAGTTCGATGAGCCTCCTCGGCCTCGTCTAAGTCGAACGTCTCCGCTACGTGGACGGTGAGGTCACCTGATTGGAGTAACCGCGAGAGCCGACCTAGGGTTGCTGCGATGTCGTCTAGGTTAAACATATCGAACGGCTGGATCGTAACGTCTTTGCCGATTGCTTCGGTGAGATCCGTGATCTGGGGCTGATCGTAGTTCCCACCGATCACAGCGACGGTGCAGTTGACGTTCGCGACGTCTATATCGAACTGGGCGTACTCACCGAACCGATGGTCCAAGATCACGTCAGGGCCGTTGGGATAGTGTTCGAGCACGTCCTCTTTTAACCGCGATGAATCGTACGAAAACGCTACGTCTGCACCGAACTTTTCGGCCGTTTTAAGTTTGGATTCGCCGGCTGTTGCGACGACGTCTGCACCCATTGCCGTTGCTAACTGGGTCGAAACATGGCCAACGCCGCCGGTCCCGCCGTGGACAAAACACGTATCGCCCGGCGTGAGCTCCCCAAAAGTGACCAATGCTTTCCATGCCGTACACCCGATAATACCAATGCTTGCTCCGACTTCGAAGGGAACGTCCTCAGGAAGCGGAGCGATTCGATCGGTTCTGACAACCACCGATTCGGCGTACGTTCCCTGTCGGTCGCCCCGTGATCCGCTTACGTTCAGCATTGGTACCGTTCCAAATACACGATCACCGACGCAATACCGACCGGATGTGTCCCCAGTCGCCTCGACGACGCCAGCGAAATCTGATCCTGGGATCATCGGCAGTTCGTCGTCCCAGAGCCCTTCCCGACGTAATGCATCACAGGGGTTTACGCCGGCCGCGTCCACGGAGACGCGGACTTCGTTGGGTTTCGGTTCAAGCGGGTCAATGTTCTCAACGTTCAGTACGGACGGTGGACCGAACTCTGTGTATCTAACAGCACGCATACGCCTAACATAGCCGGTCGAACGTAATAAATGGGCCTGATTATGGCACATAAAGCCAGCTGTGGACTGAATTACCGTACAATTGAAGTGGGGATGCCGAGAGATTCAAACGCATGGTTACAACAGACACGCACATTCCAGATGGAACGCGAATCATTAGTGGGGACGAACTCTCAGGCCTCATATCAATGGAGGCAGTTGTCGACGCTTTAGAGGAGGCGTTCGTAGCCTACTACGAAGGTGACGCCGAGATGCCACCAAAATCGTACCTCAACGTCCCGGATGGTGACTTTCGGGCGATGCCCGCGACAGTATCAGGGTCGGCAGGTATCAAGTGGGTTAACGTCCACCCTAAAAACCCCGATCGGTTCGACATCCCCACCGTGATGGGCGTCGTCGTCTACAGTGATCCCGAGACAGCGTATCCATTGGCAATCCTCGATGGCACGGAACTCACTCGATACCGAACCGGTGCAGCCGCTGGGGTCGCAACGAAGTACCTCGCGCCCCCTGACGCCAGTTCACTCGGGCTCTTGGGTGCCGGACAACAAGCCCACACACAACTCGCGGCGATCGATAGCGCAATTGATCTCAACCGTGTCGTCGTTGCTGATCTCGATGCCGACGCTATCGAACGGTTTATCCAGAGAGAAGGTAAACGCGATTATCAAATTGAATCTGGTTCGCCCGAAGATGTCGCCGGCTGTGACGTTGTCTCGACGCTCACCCCATCGTCGGAGCCACTCCTGCAGCGTGAGTGGCTCGGAGACGGAACACACATAAATGCGATGGGCGCTGACGCGGCCGGAAAACAGGAGTTAGATGTTTCAATCCTGTCCGATTCGCGCGTCGTTATTGATGACTGGGACCAATGTTCTCACAGCGGTGAAATCAACACCGCCGTATCGAATGGAACCTTCACTCGAGATGACGTTGCCGCCGAACTCAGCGACGTGGTCGCCGGTGGCGCCAACCTTGATCGTGACCAACCGACAGTGTTCGACTCGACGGGCCTTGCAATCCAGGATATTGCAACCGCCCGTTTGTTTTACGAGGCTGCTCGAGAAGCGGACCGTGGAACGGTGATCGATATCGTTGGAGTCTGAAACTGCCGATAGATCATAAGATAGGGTATCTGATCGAGGGCTATCGGTCGATAGGAACTACCACGATAGTTTACAGCCATCACGAACTTCGTGTGAAAAGCCCGTAGTGAGCCTTGAGATAGACGGCGAGAACGGTTACGTCGACACAGGCCAGAAATGTTTGACTATTACAAACATAATACGAACGCCTTCAGAACCAATTACAGTTGGTGGCTAAGTATTGATTGGCCCGCCATCTACCGCCTTTCGAACGGACGAGTCTTTTATCATCTAGATACGTTATCGAAGTGCGGATCTCATGAGTGTCCCTATTCGCGTCGACAGTATTCTACTTACGGTATTTTATTCTTGGAATTATCTATTCCATCGGGAATGTACACGTCCTCGCTCTACCGTTCTCGATCATATTTGACTATCCCAAATCCTTCTGTTAATACTATTTGTTCGCTATAGTGACAACTAAAACGGGTGTACACATATCGCCGAACTGTCCGCGTTCAGGTGTGGACTGACCGTCAGTGGCCACTATAGTTGCCAGTTTGTGGATCCAAACCGGCGTTTGTTCTGCCAGGAGTAGCCAAGCCTAATACTCCGTCAAGCGTCGACTGATGGGTCGAACCGACACCTGCCGCTAGTCGACAGCAGACGAGGCTCCTCCAGTACGACTGGAACTATAACCGATTACCGCAACGTGTTTTACTTATCCAAATATACCACACACCGGATCGTATCTGCCGGGGCGGCCAGTTGAGACGTCATCCATACACTCGAGGAAATTACCCAAACAGCTGCTCTCCAGTATTCCATCAGTTCAATATATCCAAACCAACTGTCGTAACAACTGAACCGGTGTCCACACACTGCCGATCCGTCCCGCGAGCAGGTAATCACTGCCGGTCGGTGGCCACCTTATCAGGCGGTATTGCAATCACATCCTTCAGCTTCTAGAAGGTCAACAACTGGACGGTCTGAACCACATTCTGGGCATACGGCACGAACGTCGACAAGGATATCATAGCTCTCGCTATCGGCTTCACCGACTGATGAAAGCGAAGAGACAGCGTTTTCTGCAACGGCAGCAAGCCGACCCTCAAGCTTTTGTATAGTTTCGATTTTGCGGGTGATCGTGTTTTTCTCTCCTTCCGGAAGGCTGGCTTCTCTTTCCTTCGTAAGGTACGTATGAATTGCCTGATGAGTTACGAAGTCACGCGAAACAGACTCGGGGTCGATGTCCGCTCGCTCGAGTTTGCGACGTGCTCGAGTTGCTTCAGCCCCTGTTTCTTCCTGTAATGCCTCGTACATTCCCACTACCTCAAAGTTAGGTGGTGAATCGCCAGCCGCTCTGAGCGTTGCCTCCAGAACCGCCCTGTTGAACTCGTCGGCTAGGTCGCGGAGACTCGTTCGCTCGCCTGTTTCACCTGTCCATGCAGCCTCTAGTTGTGCACCCATCCCATCCAGATTATACTGATCAATGACGCGTGCAACTTTCGTGCGCCGCCCGTTTGTTTTGTTGGTCATATCTTTACTCAGTTGCCTGGCGTTACAAATATATTGGTGTAATGCTTACTCGAGATCCGGTGAGTCGTTTGCCATTACAAGTCTATTGGCGTAATGCTTACTTGGAAAGTGCAAACAGAACGGAAACTCGACCTCGTCAGTCGATTTGTTCGACGTAGGTATGTGTTTCTGGAAGCGCAGCAGCGTCTTCTGGTAACAACGCGGCGACTACGTAGTCAGCGTGATCGTGAAAGTAATCAACGATCTTGTTGATACGGCTCGAGTCAATGGCCTCGACTGAGTCAAGAAGAATAAAGGGCACCTCTTTGTGGACCTCATGGACCAGATAGCCCGCCAACGCGAACACGAGACCAATCACTTCACGTTCGCTCTCGGAGAGATTAGTGATGCTGTCTTCATACGCCGCCCCGTCAGCACTCGAGCGAACGATGTGGAGATCAAAACGCGTCTTCAGTACTTTACGACGCCCTTCTCGGACCTTTGCTTCACGCCGTTCGATCCAGATTCGATCAAGATTATCGTATTCGAGAATGTCGAGGACCGTTTCCATGTGATCGTTGAACGCATCGACAGCCTCCTTTTCGATCCGCTCGACTTGGGTTCGGAGTTCGGTAAGTTGCTCAGAGAGGTTCTCTCGTTCCGTCTCCAGGGTATCCCGTTCCGAGAGTTTCTCCTCACGGTCGGCTATGTTGTCGGTAATGTCAGCGAGTTCGTCCTCTAGTTGTTCGATCCGGAGTTCGAGACCACTGATTTCTCGGTGGAGTTCTAGGGCTTTTTCATGACCCTCAATTTCGATTGCTTCGGCTTCCGCTTGACGTTTCTCGATCTCATTTTCTTGTTCTGTGATTTGGCTCTCAAGGGCTTCGATCCGGTCTTGTGTGGTTTGTATTTCGTCTTTGACATCTGCGAGCCGCTTTTGATCCTGCTCGATCCGTTCTCGCTTGTTTTCTAGCTCTGTCTTTTGATCGGTGAGTTCGGATATCTTAGATCCGAGCTCGTTGCGTTCATCAAGCTTCGACGATCGAAGTTCTCGAAGCTGATCGATCGTGTTATCGATTTGATCAGTCTCAACCTCGGATCCACAGGTCCAGCAGGTTGTCTCATACTCCGCGGTCAGAGACGCTGTCGGATCAGTACGGTTGTCGTCGATGGTAAATCCCTCATTCTCGAGCATCTCTTGATTGAAATTGATGACGCTTCCGAGTTCATTGATCGTTTCATCGAGTTTTCGTTTTCGTTGACGGAGTTCCTGAATACGCCCGGAGAGTCGATCAGGGTTTGTTTCTGGATCCCCGCTGTCGGCTAGTCGTTTTTCAATTTCATCACGTTCGGCCTCCAGATCCGAGAGTGTCGACTGCTCGGTCTCGAGGTCGAACGTAAGATCCTCGAGGTCGGACTGTGCGTTCCGCACTCGCTGAAACGCATCTTCCAGTTCCTGTTTCTGGGTTCGACTCTCTTCGACGCCCGTATCGAGGGCATCGAGTTCTGACTGTAGCTCCTCGAGTTCTGTCCGTGCCGTCTCTAGTTCAGCTTCCGTCTCCCTCCGTTTTTCTTCCAGTTTCGGAAGTTCACGCTCGAGTTCCTCGAGTTGGTCGATCTTGTTTTTGATCTCATCGCGTTCGTCTCTGACCGCTTTGATTTCGTCGTCGATTCGATCAGTGTCGATTGGCCGCATGATAATTTCGTGTAAGTTGTCTCCGCGGACAACAGCTTGACGTGCCTCATTATCCGTTAGAAGGAACGCAAATAGGTCGGCCACTTCAGGATTATCAAGGTACGGCTCACCGTCGAAGGCAACTGCATCACCCCGGCGTGTCAATGTTCGTGTATATGTCTGGTTATCGATTTCGAGTGTCACTTCGCCCGCTTTGGCATCGCTTTTCAGAGAACTCTGTTTACTGCCAAGACCAGCCATAAGCGCCTGTAAGAATGAGGTTCGGTTCGTCGCGTTTCTCCCGGTCAGAATCGTGACGCCTGGAGACAGCGTCACTTCCGCTTGCTCGATGCCACCGATGTTTCGTACGGAGACGTGGGGAGTTTTCTTACTGTTTTGATTAATTGCCATGCGTACTGGTAGCGGTTTTGCCGTATTAAATCTGGCCTTTGTGTTTACCTTGGTTCTATTGAATCGATCAGCGAGTACGGAATGCGTAGCTAGCATAATCGAATCGGAAGTTAGTCGAAATATTTCTGTGAGATATACTCCTCTTGGAACAACTTTTCTAAGTTATGCTATGATTCTCCGAGGGCAGGCGAAAACGCGGACGTTGATCGCTGGTATAGTAGCCATCGACTGGCGGTGGCGATCTGCTTGCGAGACGATCGGCAATAGGTGTAGACCCCACTCCAGTTGTCACTATACCTGTCTGAAGCCACACGACAGTTTTGCGAGCTCGAGACGCAACTGTGAGGGGAGATCGTTACTAGCTTCTTCCGGGTGATCTAACAGTTAAACGACAACTGGCAGACAACGCCGACGACTGTTGATGGGACAACACTCGCTGTTAGGGAAATCACGGTTTGTATTACCTACAACAGACGGTGGGTCTGGGCGTTATTGACGTTGTGATGACCTTCTCACTGGATATAAACTGTTCAATATCCTGTTGTACCGATCTAGTGCTTTGGCAAGCCTGAACTGATGGGTCGAACCAGTCGGCGGGTATCGGTTCGACCCATCAGTCGACGCTTGGCGGAGTACTAGCTGCTTTGGTTTGTCATCTCGGAACTGGTCACATCGCCTCACGTATTAACCGCGTGTACACACGATGGGTGAGATATGGATGGATAACAACGGGCTCTCATCAGATAATCCCACCCATGTCTACAGTTAGCACACTAGTTCAAAATTTTCTAGCAATATAGGAACAGAACTACCTGGTATCACTGTCTTCAGAGACTGTATCGGGGAACGCGTAGGTGCGCTCATCGTTGAATACTACATCACTTGCTGCATCAATCGTTTGCCTATTACGAACTAGTGTAGAGAGCAGACAGTTAGGTTGTTTGACGTCAAATCTCCTGCTTCGCCGAATGAAATTCCAACAATATTGTAGAAATACATAATAATTCAGGCTTAAAGCCAACAAAAATTGAATAAAGAAGAATCAAACGCACTCTTAGTGGTCAAACAGGGGATGATCGTTGTTTTCTTCAAGTGTGGATCCACAGTTGCTGTAGACGATCGGCCAACTATATGATCACAGTCTTCGATATTACTAACACGATATTAATTAATCACATTTAGGATATCTTGTTGAACTGTTTCAACAGGCGCTAATCCGTAAACCTGAGATAGACGAACTGTGGGCGGTTGAAAGGTAAACGTTGCTGTGAATCACTCTCTTGGCACAATCGGACAGGCGCAGTTGTCGACTACACTTGAGTTTGTATATACCGAACGTACGTATGTTCACCGCCCTGTCGGTTGATTTTTACCGTGATAGGGGGCGTGAAGATGAAATACAATACATGAAATACTAGACTATCATAATATCCATCACCGTCAGCTCTACACGTTTGCCGGGTGTGACGCCAGGATCAATTGCCACATCGTTGCATTTGTTGTGAATGTATTTCAGGGATTTTGTGCCTATTTTTTGTCACAAAGTAGGGTCCTGCATAATCTTTCGGTGAGACCACACTGCCTATCCACGCGGGAAAGCCCGATGTGGTCGTTGAACCATCGCCACAGAGGTTCGTGTGGTTCGGAGTGGTGTCTTCTATCAAAAGGCCGTTTTACTGTCCGAATCTTTCTCGAGTGGGTAGTAATTGTGCGGGTCAAACGGGGAAAAGACAGTTTCGAGGTTCGAATCTGTTGTTTCGTGCTGTTATGCGATCGTATTACGAAACCCCGGAGAGTAATTCGTGGTAACAACTGCCACCTGTTTTTGATATATCCAAACGTCTGGCTCCGGGGTCGGTCGTGCGTTGAGCTCGCGCACCTTTTTAGATTATTTGGAACTTTTGGGCTTGAGTCTACAGTTGTCGAGTTGTACAATCTATCGGTTCAACATGGTCCGTTAGTTTTATGTATTAGTGAACACCACCCAGAGATGTCATGCCAGAAATTGATAGACGCAATGCCTTGAAGTTAGCAGGGGGATCGGCACTTGCTGTGGCATTAGCGGGTTGTACAGATATAATAGAAGGTGAAGAAGGAACTGCAGTTGAGGATGCAGATGTTCCTGACGAACCGGTCGAAATCGGGGCTCAAACCTTCTTGGAAGGGGGTGCTGCACTGCTCGGCCAGGACCACGAGCCGGGCTACGAACTTGCGGTGGACCGAATTAACGAGGCAGGTGGTATTGCCGGACGTGAAGTAGAAATTGAAGTTGTTGAAGAAGACGAAGGTGCTGTCCAAAACTACGAACGCTTCGTCGATCAAGGGAAAGACGTCGTAGTTGGGATGGTGAGTTCCGCTAGTTCGACTGCGGTGGGTCCAGTTGTAGAGGACCTTGGCGTTGTCAACATTAGTGTTGACGGTGCAACCATTGACCTGTACGAAGAAGTTGTTCAGGACCCACAGTATATGTTCCGGGTGTCGCCACCGGACGTTTCGGAAGCGGTAATGGCCGCACTGGACGCGATTGAACGTCTCGGTGGTGCCGACGAAATCGATACCTACGCCAGTGTGAACCAGAACTACACCTGGGGACAGACTCAGCATAGACAGTTTACCCAGGCGTTTGAGTCGCTGACCGGAGCCGAACTCGTCTACGAGGGATGGCCGGACCAGGGCGCAGAGGACTACTCGACACACGTCGAGGCGGTTACAAGCGAAGAACCGGACGTTCTGTTCAGTTCCTCGTGGGGAGGTGATCTCCTGTTGTTCATGCGTCAGTTCGTCGAGGCAGGCGGCTACGACGCTATCGACCTCTTTACTGGGTCACTTGGTACGTCGGTTCTCTCGGAACTCGACGCTGACGAGGCCGCAGAGTGGGGTCCTACAGCCTTAGGCGGTCGAACATACGTGATGGGGGATCCACCGTCCGAACGGTACCCACCGGGTGCAGAGTTAGAGGCGGAAATAGAAGAACGAGGTTACGGCGACATCATGCCGATTACGGGCTCGATGAACAACGCCTACGCTGCAATCACGTGGTTTGCAACCGCAGCAGAGAAGGCTGTCGAAATCCTTGGCCGATGGCCAGAACAGGACGAACTGGCGGAGTTTATGGCTGGTCACTCGTTCAAGACTCCGGGGGCATTCCATTACTCGGATCGCAATCTACAAAACGGTCGCCAGGGCTATGCGAACGTCCATCAGGGTATGGTCGGAGTTGACGGAGGAGATGTTGTTTTTGAGGATGTCAACACGTACCGACCCGAGTTAGTTACCCCTCCAGCCGGTATCACTGCCGAAGAGTGGATGGATAGCTGGTAACAGCTACCCCTGATATAATTTGAAATCAACACAAAAAAATGCTAGGAGATTTAGCCGCGCATACATTGCATGGAATATACTTCGGGTCAATCTTATTTATGATTGCCTCGGGGTTAACAATCATTTTCGGGGTTCTCGGCGTTTTAAACCTCGCTCATGGTGAACTCTACGCTCTGGGAGCGTTCCTCGGCGTTACGATTCTGGGATTCGTTTTCGGAACGATTTCCGGATCCGTTGAGGGCATAACAATACTGGTTGTCCTTGCGGCGTTGGTTATCGGCGTGCTCGTTTCCGGACTAATTATGATTCCCGTGGGGTATATTATTGAATCCACGTTGATTCGACCGATCTACGATCGGGCGGAATACTACCAGCTCGTCTTGACGTTCGGAGTTCTCCTCGTTCTAATAGACGTCATGAAACTAATCTGGGGGACCCGACCCGTCGCAGCCTCCGGTCCCTACCGGATGATCAACGATATACCGTTTCCGGAGATGATCGGCTCATCGTACCCGACGTACAACACGTTAGTCATTATAATTAGCTTCTTATCGTTTTTGGGTCTTCTCTGGTTCTTCAATCGAACCAAATCTGGCCGGATTATTCGCGCTACGGCGATCAACAAAGAGTTAGCCGCGTCAATCGGGGTTGATACTAAGCGAACGTTCAGCATGGTGTTCGCACTGGGGGCGTTTTTTGCGGGATTCGGCGGTGCACTTGCCGCACCCCCAATCCAGGCCAGTCTCGGCATGGGAACGGACCCGTTGATTTTGGCCTTCGTGATTATCGTCATCGGTGGAATCGGCAGCATTCACGGATCCTACATCGCCGCAATCATCGTTGGTGTCTTCAGCCGGTGGGCAACCTGGCTGTATCCACCTATCGAACTCGCGGCACCGTTTGTCGTCATGATACTGATCTTGCTCCTCAAACCACAGGGACTGTTCAAGTCATGGGGTGAGTTCGAATGAGCAAACCAGCTAAAACGATTTCACTACCCCGATTAGGTGAAATACGACTTGGACAAATAGTTGGAATGGTCATACTCGTTGCAATCGCTCTAGTACTCCCGTTTATTGTCGGGATGATTCCCGTCGTGCCATACCGGTCGGTGTTTAGTGGACTCGCGTTCGGTTTCGCCGCGGTGGGTGTGGCCATGTTATTACGTCACTTGCATCTCGTTTCGTTCGGCCACGCGGCGTTTTTCGCCACTGGGGCCTACACCGTCGCCGTTCTCGTAAACCACTACGAGGTCACGAACCTGTTTGTCCTCCTGATCGCTGGGACAATTGTGGGATCGGTCATGGCGATGATTATTGGGCTTTTCGTCAAGAGCCACCTAGCTATTTTCTTCTCGCTTCTGACGCTCGCCTTTAACCAAGTCCTGTACGCTCTCGTCGTCAATTCCGAGTTCTTAAATTACACCGACGGACTCAGCGTGAGAGTCGGTGGAGCACGTCCGGATCTCTTTGGCGTTGTGCCATCACTGGAGTTCTACAATCTCTTTTTACATTATTTGGCCGTTGTTCTCCTCGCTGTTGGTCTCTACTTGGTGTGGCGAATTGGCAACTCCCCATTCGGGAGAACCTTGTATGCAATCGGTCAGGACCGAACCCGTGCCGAATTTATCGGCATCAATGCCGAACGGTACGTGTATACCGCGTTTGTCATCTCCGGGGTGTACGCCGGCCTTGGTGGCAGTCTGTGGGCACTGTACGAACTACACGTGCAACCTGAACCAATCTTACATGTCTTCCGATCCGGTGAAATGCTCTTCATGGCCATCTTCGGCGGCTTCGAGACGATCATTGGCCCGGTTATCGGCAGCGTGATTCTCGCCTACTTATTGGATACGATGCACGTCCAAACAGAGTATTACCACGCCGTTACTGGCTTTCTGCTGATCCTCGTCGTCTTCTTGCTCCCGCGAGGAATTATGTGCGTCGACTTCGAACAGAAATATGCCGCGTTTCGCGATGACCCGACTGTGGTTGTGCAAAGTGTGACTACATTCGGTCATGAAATGGTCTCGAAACTCGGGAATGCCACGAAAGAGATTCAAAAGTTACTGAGGTGGAAGTGAATATGTTAGAAGCACAGGAGTTGACCAAGAGTTTCGGTAGCCTCACCGCTGTAGACGGGGTCTCACTCGAACTCGGTCTGGACGGCAGAGAACAGGTTTTCATCGTCGGACCCAACGGCGCTGGAAAGACAACGCTGATCAATCTCCTTACCGGACGGTTGACTCCGGATAAAGGAGTGATCAGAATGGATGGAAACGATATCACCACGATGGCAACGACCGATCGAGTGGAACATGGTCTCGTCAGGAGTTTCCAACTGGTTCATGTCTTCGACAGCATGACTATCCGCGAGAACCTGCGGACAGCATTACTTTCTCGCGAGGGACTCTCGTTTAAAATGTTCGCAAACGAATCAAGTTACGAACATATCGAAGCGGAAATCGACGAGTTGATGCACGAATTTGGTCTCACCGCGGAAGCAAACACCGTCGTTAGCAACCTCTCACATGGCGACAGGAAACTCCTGGACGTTGCGATTACGTTCGCTCTCGAGCCGAAGTACCTGCTTCTCGACGAACCGACGTCAGGAGTTGGTCAACGTGAAAAGAACGAACTGATCGAGACCGTCGTCGAGGCGAGTAGAACGTACGACATCAGTACGTTGACGATCGAACATGACATGGATATCGTCAAAAAATATGCCGACAGGATCATTGCACTCCACCAGGGCGAAATCCTGGCGGAGGGTGAACCGACCCTCATCGAGACCGATCAACAACTGAGGAATAAGCTGTTGGGAATCAAAAATGAGTGAACAAACAACACTACTGGATGTCGACGGGTTGAGCGTATCTATCGAGGACCACTCGATTGTAAATGATGTCGACATACAGGTCAACGAGGGTGAGTCAGTCGGTCTAATCGGCCGTAATGGAGCAGGAAAGACGACTACCTTCCGCGGTATTATGGGCCATTCCGAGGTGACCGTCGATAGTGGGGTAATCTCGTATAAAGGGACGAATCTCCTCGAACTTTCACCCGAGGAAATCCCGAAACTGGGTGTCGGCTACCAGCCTGAACAGAAGGCGCTATTTACCGGCATGACCGTCGACGAGAATTTCCGATTGCCACTGTGGGTTTCAGGTGACGGTCGGGGAATCGACGACGAAGACGGTCGCGTCGAAGAGTTGTTTGAACTCTTCCCAGATATGAAGCGCTTCGAACAGCACAACGTAGAGAACCTAAGCGGCGGTCAGCGAAAGATGACAGCTATCGGCCGGTCGTTAGCACTTCGACCCGACCTAGTGATACTGGACGAGCCCCTCGAGGGACTCGCGCCGACAATTATCGAGGACATCAAAGAGATCGTCAGCGAAATTAGCGATCAAGGCGTTGCAGTGTTGCTCGCTGAAGCGAATCTGGCTCACGCACAGGAATTGGTCGATCGCGTCTACATCATGGAACGGGGAGAGATATTCGATTACGGTCCAGCTGAAGAGCTGATAGAACGAGAGGATATCCAGAACTTGCTCCAGGGATAGCACAGCCCACCACTGCTTTCAGTTCAGGTGAATCTACCGTTTGAGTACAACCGTGACAGCTCACCTTATCGCTGCCTGGCGATTCATGCGACCCGTTTTCTCGAGCTAATGTCGACGAATATCGTGATATAAAGCTTCTAAACGGGAGAGGTTGTTTGGAGAGGACTAGCTTGCAGCAATCTGTTCGTAGAATCGACATACGCATATAAGTTAGACAAGAGAGGTTAGCCGGTCATCGTCAGTCATACTGATCCACATTCATGGCCCTATATGGCAAGTTTTATTATCTTCACTCATCAATCAGTGTACGATGCCCGAGATTGTAGACCTGACTCAGGAGATATATCACAAACACCCACTACACGAACTCCACCAGCCGACGTCAATCTGGACCCACCACACCTACGAAGAAGGGGCTGAGATTCTTGGAGATTCGCTGGGAACCGATGACCCGCCGTTCGTGTACTCGACGAAATCGATCTTGATGAACGACCACGGTCCGACGCACGTAGACGCGTTCGCTCACTTCGGTCCTGACGGAGAGACGATCGACGAGATGCCGTTGGATTTGTTCTTTGGTCCCGGTAAGGCCATCGAAATCACCAAATACGACGGCACAACCGACGATGTGATCACCGTCGAAGACATGGAAGAAGCCTGTGACGATGCCGACGTCGAAATCGACGATGGAGACATTCTCCTGGTGAACACCGGACATTACGACGAAACTCATCCATCAAAAGCCTACGTCGACGACTACATAGGATTCTCCCGCGAAGCAGCACAGTGGATGGCCGATCAAGGGGTAAAGAACTTCGGCGTGGACGCCCCTGGTCCGGACAATTCCAACGATTTAAGCTTCCCAACCCACCAGGTCTCTCGAGACGAGAAAATACCTCATATTGAGAACTTAAAGAACATTGATCAAATCGTCGGCGAAGACTTTACGTTCTATGGACTACCGTTGAAAATCCGTGAGGGAACTGGTGGTCCGATGCGAGCAGTCGCAATTCTCGACGAGTAACGCTAACGCTCTTTTTTGACACCTTCTTTGTTGTGGAAGACCACCCATCGAAGCTGACGTTAGATAGAAGAATTTAAGATAGACAAGGATGGTAGATAACGTATACCATGGGAGAAATTGATGTAGCAATCGGAATAGACGTCGACTGTGTCGCCGGCTGGCTGGGGTCTTACGGTGGAGAAGACTCACCTGCTGATCTATCACGAGGGTTATCAGCCGGAAACGAGGGAATTTCTCGGATGCTTCAAGTGCTCGAGGACAAGGATATCGATGCCTCGTGGTACATTCCGGGCCACACAATCGAAACCTTCGAGGAAGAGGTCCAGGCCGTTGCCGACGCTGGCCACGAAATCGGTGTTCATGGCTACTCTCACGAGAATCCGACGGACCTCTCGCGGGAGCAAGAAGACAAGATCATCGAAGTATCGATAGATCTAATCGAGGAGTTGACCGGAGAACCGCCTGTCGGCCATCGGGCGAGTTGGTGGGAGTTCAGCGAAAATACGCCAGAACTGGTCGAAAAGCATGGGTTCCTCTATGATAGTAGTTTGATGGAACGGCAGTTCGAGCCGGGATACATGCGAAAGGGTGACGATTGGGTACCCATCGACTATGATAAGGATCCCGAAGCGTGGATGGAGCCATATACCTACGGTGAAAAGACGGACGTCGTTGAAATTCCGATTAGCTGGTTCCGCGATGATATTCCACCCATGATGTTTCTCAAACAGCCGCTGTACAATACGGGATATAAGAGCCCGAGAATGATTTACGATGAGTACTACATCCCGCAGTTCGATTATCTGTACAACCGTCGCGGTGCCGGCGTGTACACGCTGACGATTCATCCAGACATTCACGGTCTGCCACACATGATTTCGGTCTTCGAGGAGTTCATCGACTACGTGAAGACCCACGAGAACGCACAATTTACGACTATCGAGAACATCGCACGGAAGTTCAAGGAAGACCCGTCGATTTACGAGAGCGAAAGCGAATATATTTAACGAGTCTGGTTGACGGCTCCGGCTTTTTTAGGCGAACTGACGCCCCACTCGTTTGAATTGTCGACCGCCAGCCCACTATTTACGGCGTTCCGTCCAGATCCAGCCTGCATTATTATATGGACTGACGTACAAATCTCACCTACTGTATGTCAAATGTTCATATCTTGAGTACAGGAGGGACTATTGCAAGTACTGACAGCGAAGGCGGCGCTCAGCCAAACAAACGAGGGTCCGATCTCATAGCGGACCTCGATGATACCGGCCAGTCTGTCGATCTCACTGTCGAGCAGGTAGCTCAGACTCCAAGTTTTGATATTGATTTCGAGACGATGGCGTCTGTCGTTCGACGCGCTGAGGCGGCCGTATCCGAAGGGGCCGACGGAATTGTCGTCACCCACGGGACAGACACGATGGAAGAATCTGCATACTTCTCTGCGTTGACGACTGAAATAGACGTTCCGATCGTGTTTACTGGGGCCCAACGTCGACCAGACGAATTAAGTCCCGATGGTCCCGCAAATCTGGCGAACGCGATACGCGTCGTGGCCCACGATCAATTACAAAATGTCGGTGGTACGTACATCGTATTCAACGACGAAATCCACACCGCCCGAGCGGTACGGAAAATGCACACCAGTCAGTTACACACGTTTCAGTCACCAGGTATCGGGCCGCTGGGGACGCTGTTCCGTGACAGGATTCAGTTCCACGCCGCTCCAGACGGATCGGATAAATTGTTTGATCCAATCGGTCCCGAGTGCACTGTGAGAATTATCCCGAGTTGTGCCGGGATGTCGCGGAATCCAATCGATGAAGCGGTTGATGCGTCCGTAAACGGCATTATCGTCGAGGGAACGGGATTGGGAAATACGACAGCAAAAATAAGTGAAGCGGTGGCGGATGCAATCGATCACGGGATCCCAACGATCGTTACATCACGTTGTCCAGGCGGTGTCACCGTCCCCGTCTACGGTGGTGGAGGCGGTGGAAAGTCGTTATTGGATCATGGTGTTGGCTTCGCCGATGGCCTTTCCGCTCACAAGGCCCGGATCAAACTTGCGCTTGCTTTGGACCAATCTGACGATCCGTTATCGTACTTTAGATACGATCACGAGTGATTTACACTTACCCACCGAAGAAAATCTGTTGAGATAATCGTAATACGACCCCCTATCCCGTTCCTCCAGAATCGAAGCCTACCTCTCGAGGTTCGGTCTAGGGTATTTAACGGTTGTACGGTAATTGGCGTGAATAACAATGCGCTATAACACTCTATTTGAATTGGTAGATTTCTGGATATCCCTTGATCTCTTTCGGCTCTGGCTCTTTGAACGTTCGAACCTTACTTGTGGTCTTCCCAAGTTGGACAAGCCCTTCCGCCAAGACGGCGGCCGCGCCGACGCTGTCGATTACTGGAACCGGCAGTTCTTCTTCGAGTTGTTCATCGAGTCCACCCATTCCCGCACAGCCTAAACAAATTGCCTCTGCTTCGTCTTCTTCGATCGCCTGCCAACTCGCTTCCAAAAGGGCTTCAGCAGCTGCGTCGCGTGTTGATTCAGTCTCCATGACTGTTAGTTCCGTACATCGAACCGACGCACACTTTTCGTCTAACCCTGTCTTCGTAACCGCCGCCTCGATGAAATCTTTCGCACGCGGAATAATGGTTGCAACCGAAAACTTCGCACCGAGCATGTTGGCGACGTACATCGACCCCTCAGCGATACCGACGACCGGCTTTTCGGTAACCTCTCGGCACGCATTGATCCCAGGATCGCCCCAGCAGGCGTTAATAAATGCATCGTACTCTTCTCGGTCTTTTTTAATCTCCTCGAGGAGGCCCGGAACCGCGAGGTAGTCGTCGTAGTATGATTCGATGGTCACTGGTCCCTTTTCAGGAGAGACGGCGATAATCTCGGTATCCTCTCGCGTGTACTCGTCTGCGACAGAGCCGATGTTCTCCGTCATCTCTAGTGTTGTGTTGGGATTGATCGCCTTGATTTTCATGCAGTATGTTATCGATTGGCCTAATAATAAAAATAGTTTCCGTTCAGTGTGTCAACGTCACCGATCGACCGGTTATTTTCCTCGACGCGGATCAACGATACAATCGTGATAGTGTTAGCTAATTCTATTCTGGTACTCGTCGTGCCACGGTGAGAGACGTTCGTACGATGCGCTTGCGGCGATGACGACGTCGTCGTCAAATCGAGGTCCGATGATTTGCATGCCGACCGGAAGACCCTCATCGGTGAAGCCGGCAGGGACGGATGCAGCCGGGTGACCGGTCAGATTGAACAACCATGTTAGACACCATCCGATTGTCGGATCAACAGGTTCGCCGTTTATCTCTTCTGGCCCCCACTTTCCGTGCTCGAATGGTGGAACTGCGAGCGTCGGCGTGACGAGTAGGTCAAACTCCTCGAACAGTTCTTGGATGGCTTCGAACGCCTGCGTGCGGACGACGTTTTGACGACGATACTCAACCGCAGACATCTCGAGGCCCATTTCGGCACTTTCGATATTCGTTGGTTCGAACTCCTCGCGTTGCTCTCCGAAAGGATCCATGCCGGCGTCTTCCATCCGGTCTAGGGCTTCGGCCAGCACCACGTAGAATCCACTCATCCACGATTCAAGCATTTCTTCTCTGGAGAATTCAAAGCTCGGTTCAGTTTCGACGAGTTCCGCTCCACTATCACGAAGGTCGTCGACTGCACCCTTGAACTGCTTGCGGACCCGGTCGTCGATTGGGAAAACCCCCAGATCCGTACTGTAAGCAATCTTCAGATTGTGAATCGACCGCTGAGTTGCCTCCAGGTAACTCACATCTTCGTTTGGCAGAGAGAACGGATCTGCGGCGGAATGCCCTTTCAGAATGTCGAGGACAAGCGCACCGTCGGCAACTGTCCGGGTTTGTGGCCCTTTTCCTCGCATCGGGTAGTGGTGACCAAATCCGTTCGGGCGAAGCACCGTCGGAAGGCGACCAAAGGTTGGTTTCATTCCGAAAATTCCACACGCACTGGCAGGGATGCGAGCCGATCCTCCACCGTCAGTGCCAAGAGTGAACGCGGCCATCCCGGCCGCGGTGGCAGCAGCACTACCGCCAGAGGATCCTCCTGCCATCTTTGAGGGATCGAACGGCGTTCCGGTCGGACCAAACAATTTGTTATCTGTGACGCATTTAGTTGCAAATTCTGGAGTGTTCGTCTTTCCGATGATAATCGCTCCGGCCTCTTTTAGCAGTTTGACCGTTACATCGTCATCCTCAGCGACGTTGTCTTTCAACGCCACAGAACCGTTGGTAAACTGCTTTCCTTTCACTGGAATGTTATCTTTGATCGCAATCGGAACACCGTGCAGCGGTCCGAGTTTCTCACCTGCGGCAATGGCCTCCTCCGCTGCCTTGGCCTCTTTTCGCGCATCGTCGTGATACAGGTCCACAAAGGCGTTTATCTCTTCGTCTTTTTCATCGATCCGGTCAAAAAACTCATCTACAGCATCGATTGGTGAGACAGCACCTGCCCGAATATCTCGAGCTAACTCGATAGCTGGTCGATAATGCAGTTTGGCATCCATTGCAGTTCTACATTCAGAAGCGACGATAATAATCCTTTATCAGTAACTGACTTTACTAACAATTAGCGATCAAACGGATTCGTCCGCTGCTGTGGATTTGTTTTGAAAGCGGGTGGGTGCGCCGAAGTGAACTACCCCTGCCTACTCGCTCGCTTGCGCTCGCTCCTTGAGGCAGGGGCTTCCTGCTTCCAAGACGCGCTTTGCAGGAACAACCGCAGTTCCCGTAGGGAGCGCAGTCTCCACAGGCGTTAATTCGGAGTGACCCACTCCTAGTTCTGAAAGACCGCGAGAAAGAATATTCCACGCTGCATTTGCGTCCCTATCAGCTTCGAACCCACAGGCAGGACAGGAATGTTCACGTACCCAGAGCGGTTTGTCTGTTTTGACGCCACATGACGCACATTCCTTGGTCGTGTCTTCTGGGTCAACCTCCACGAAGTGCGTGCCTTCGCGCTTGCACTTGTATTCGAGTAGGTTGGTGAACGTATTCCACGCCGCCGATGCCGTGTTACGGCTGTTGCCCGGCGATTCCAGCATCCCTTTCACGTCGAGGTCCTCGACGGCGACCAAGTCGTACTCCCGAGCGTAGTAC
>LKMJ01001105.1_pt1 | contig 23105 bp, 18 predicted proteins | sample 643391 | NCBI WGS metagenome assembly LKMJ01 (sample SAMN04112250, study PRJNA286221) | soda lake metagenome | biome: soda lake; feature: Kulunda Steppe; material: water; isolation source: sample PL-Br10 brine of Picturesque Lake | place: Russia: Kulunda steppe | collected 2010-07
AGGGGGCGGCTTGTCACCCTCCAGATCCTCACTTGTTCTTCATTCTCCCTGGTGGAGGAGACTCACGGCTCTTCGGGCCAATGTGTCTCCTTTTCCTTAATCGATGTAGGGAGTGGTTTCACTGCCTACTAGTTTTCCTTTTCTTTTCTTTTCTTAGAATGAGTGAGTGTTGAAGAGTAAGCTCTTTTAATCTACACCGGTCTAGGCCAAGCCTATCGAGGGGTAGTTCAGTATGATATTTATAGATGTTCCCCATCACTCCAATCAGGATGGTATGTAGGCTTACTTTGTGGCATTGATGTGCAAGGGCATGTTTCAATCTAGTATGCTGCTCAGTTGCTCTTGCTAGTTGTTGCTCTGGTTGTGTGCTATTACAATATTTGACTTCAATGAGGTGTGAATCCCGGCGCGAAGGATGTATATTGTGTCTCTTTGATGGCCATTTTTCGTTCCAGCTGGCAATATGCAAATAGCATCTGGTCTAGAGCAGGATCGAAGTTTATCTGCTGAAAGATTTGGTTGAAGCCATCGGGGTAAAGTCATGTTGGCTACATGTGCGGGCAAGACCAGACTTGTTGAGCCATCCGTGTTCCATTTCCAATACCTGTAAAATGGTGTTTCCACCAAAATCACCTTTGCTTAAGCTTTTAATGATGAGCCTGGAAGCAATTTCATGTCTTTCAGTCACCATGTTTTGAATTGAAGCATTCTGACAACCAGAAAGCATATGGATTTGGCTGTCTGGCTGATGACACAACAGACAAGATGAATTTGTGGCTCTGCTGTAGAGATGGGCCATTTTGTTATTGTAAAGAGTACTTATTCGAAATTTCATGACATTCCTTTTCTGTGATACATTTATTCTTGTATTGTTCAAAGCATTGCTAGTTGTAACATTCACGGAGGTGAGCAGTCTCTTCCACTAGTTGTAGTAATCTGAGTTTTTCTTTCTTTCTTTCTTCTTGAGTTAGTATTAGCATCTCCAAGTCTGTGATGCTTGCTCATTTGAGCTTCTAGTTTGTCTTTAATGTTTTGTAGTGGTGCAAGGCTGATTCTAGAGGTAGCGTGAGAAGTCTCATTGTTCTCTTCTGCGAGCCAGTACATATGGGAGAAAGGATTACCGACAGGTGATGGTGTTGGAAATACTTTGTCATGCACATGGTTATGGAGAGCAGCATGTTTTGCTATAGCGTCGGCAGATTCATTTCCAATCACACCAATGTGGGCTTTGACTTTGTAAAAGTTTATGGGAGTGTCTGATTCGTTAATCATGGAGACGATTTGTTCCAAGAGTTTGACATGTGTGTGCTGCCTGTGTAGTTTAGGAAATAAGAGCTATTTTCTCTGAGATAGAGAACAGGCACTATCCGTGGCTATGTGGGTACACTTTGCCCGTTGTGTAAAAGCTATACCAGTCAGTTCTGCTCTGTTTATGATATTGCTTAACCCAACTCCGCCAGAGTTAACATAGATGGCTGCTTTTGTCTCAGGTGTAAAGACTCCTGCTCAAATACATTGTTGACTTTTGTAATTCAGGAAACTACCATTAGTGTAGGCCCACAGACGCCAGTCTGGAACCTTCAGTCTAAGATTATTATTTGTCAGCGCTGTGAGGCTAGGGGCCGCAGTAATAGATATAGGATTCTTTGTGAAAGCTGAGTCATTTAGGAAGAAACTAAATGATCTTGGGATTTTGATTTGTTTTGCCGCATTCTAAGTGGGTGGATGTGGGCAGGGCTGAACATTTGCCTTGGGTACGGCATTAGACAAGGCCTTGTCTAGGCTACACATCACCTTGAGTTCTTATCAAATTGCATATGCTGTGCTTTCCATATAACAATAATTTCAAGATCGCATTGAGGAGCTGGAGTGCCTGCATTGTTTCCAATCCAGAAAAATCGTCTGCAATAGGTCACTGATATCTATCTTAGGCGAAGGTGGCCCAATAGGGTCCTCGAGGCACTTTGCTACCACTGCACTGTTTCCCTACCTGAGCTCACCATTGGATACAGTAGATTTTTGGTTCCAACAGTGCCCTTGGAGTCTGAATTGGTGCAGATGGTGAATGGAGATCTGGAAGAACATAATGTAAACATGGAACAGCACACATAATGTCCCGCACACAGCCCCAAACTCCAATCTCGAGATGCCTGCACATGTGTCAAATAGTGCCGCATCGCCTGTGTGAATTTGGGCGTGGGGAGCTCTGCTGGTGAGCTGTGCGCTCAGGAGGCAGATGTAAACGAAAATTCTGATGCTGACAATAATTATATTGATTTGTTTATTTTCGTTCAGACATGCCGCAAAGAGGAAGTGCAGCGCTTCTTCGTTCCGCATGCAAGCTGATGCAAAGCAGGGAGGGGGCCCTCCCTTCAATCCTTTTGGGTCCCTTGCAGGCTGCTGTGCAGCAACATCCTGTGCAGTGCAGAAGTAGCAGTAATTGCAGCACATCCCGCTGTGAAGGCTTGAGGACAGGCCTGGACGCACAAGTGCCCACAGCACCAGAGTGCTGCTGCAAAGCGCAGGGCCCAGGCAGATCCCTATTCCAAGAAAACCTGCCCTCAGCCCTAGCTCGCAGTCTCTTTTCTTCTGCACAGCTTCAAGTAACCTGCATGGAGGAGGGTGAGTGACATGCGTGCGGGAAACACAGTAGATTTCAAGTTCGCATCCTTGCTTGTCAGCACCATTGGAAGATGTGCAGTCTAGTTGTACTGGCATTTCCTGTGATGCAATCTGGTCATCAGTGCCTGGTTGCCTCACAGATGGTGAACCTCGAGGCAGGAGGCAGTGCCTTGCACACGCCCTTCTTGCTCCGGTTTCCAAACTGTAACGCCTCGTGCCTGGAACTGGCCAGACATGCAATAACTTAGCTCTTATTGACACAGCCTATATCCCTGCTTCTCAGCTTGGAATTCTGTTTCGAATGAGGACACAGTGATGCATATGTTGTGATGGATCCTGTATCCTGTTCTGCTGCCCATTTGTTTGCACGAGCCTTCAACTGCTCAGGTGCCAATAGGAAAAACATGTATTTCCGGGTTGAATAATGCATGGGTGCAGATGATGATGGAATCTGATGGCGGCAGACAGGGAAGGAGGATGGTAGTCTTCTGCGGGTTTGGTCAAGGCACTGGCGAGCAGTTCAGTAAGGGGAGACTTGTGTTACCTAGTTGCGCACATGCACAAGAGACTGGAGTCATTAAAGCTTGCTGAGGGTCCCTGCTTCTTAAATGGATGACTTCTTTGACTGGTATTGCATGCTGCTTCAAGCTCAGTACGTTTTACTCCCTAGCCTCATATCATATCAGGGAGATCGATATAGACCATAGGCTTCCATTCATTTCAATGAGCATGCTCTTGGCTGCTAATTTAGCTTCTGATGGTTAAATTGATGTGCGGTCTTCACTGTTGCTTTAATTTAATTCTTTTCCTTTTCCTGGTTCTTTTCCCTTTCCTGGTCAGATCATTGGTTATCCTGCACAGACGACGTTACTGACGGGCGCGCTCTGGTCTATCCATATGGCTGTACATGTGCGAGCGCTCGCCAGCAACACCCTGCACTGCGGGAGCAGCCTAGATCCAATAAAAATTATCCAACAGAATGAAGATGATTAGCAGAAATCGTCTTTAGAATACGAGCTCACCTGGAGGATTCCTATGCCGTGGATACGAAAGGGTGTCTTTGCTGCGACGTCGCATTCCAACATAGATGAATATTCATTCATACATACATACATTTTAATGTATATTAATTAACGATTGACGTCCTTTGTGACTGGCTTCCTGAAGACGAATTTGAATGCGCCTCCCTAGGCCTAGTGTTGTTTCGAACTGAAACAAACATGGCAACAGTAAGGAAATAAATGGGTATGGATAGTCCCAAAGCCGCCTGCAAAGCCCTGCGTTCTCCATTCCCCAAGATACTGTTCTTCAATTCCAAGGCGTGTGCTCTGTGCAAGAGGTTGGAGCCACATGTTCAACAGGTCTGAGTGAATGTACTCCTCGACATATCTCACCATGGTCATCTTGACCTGTATTACCATCCACATCCAAATCCCGTGTCACAACTCTTTTGCTTTGCTCGCTCTTCAGGCCTCAGGAGCCATCCCAGTTGTGTCAATTTGCGCTGACAACGATAAGAATTGGGCACCAGAGGTATGAATATGACAGTTAGGTATGAGTACATTTGACCCAAGCATTCAAGGTGGCAGCGCGTTGTCGGACTGGCAACTCACCCTCCCTTTGCTTTGTGTCGCATTTTTCACAGCTGCTGACCTACAACGTGGAGCGGGTGCCAGCGTTTATCTTATGCGGTCAAGGAGGTAAGTGATGAAAGAAACCTACTGCAGAAGTTTAAAATGCAGCAATGGTCTTTTGTTTGTACTAGCGCTGTCCTGGTACGAAAGAGTGCTGGCATTGTGTAGTGCACAGTGTATACTTCTCTCTTATACATTGAAGCAAAAGGCGCCCGTGCTTTGTGATGGTAGGGCACAAGGGAATAAGGCAGAGTGCAGTTTCGAGGTGTATCACACACGCCGCCTATCCCCCAGCCCCACTTCGCCCTGCTTCAAGGACCACAAATACAACCAAGCTGCCCTCGTTTGGCAGGTACAGCTATAACCTAACCTTACCTCAAGGACTACACCTTTGGCCCAATCCTAACTACACACACACACACTCACACACAACACACACACACATGTGAATATCTTGCACCCCTGCTTCTTTCATGCCTGTTTTCTATCGCATCCTGCTTATGGCCACCCACTTGCAGGTGATGCGGTGGCCAGGACCAGTCATCCCAAGGTATGGGCATCTAAAATGGATGGCTTGCAGTGCTTGAGAGTTATGACCATTGCTGCATAGGAATCGTTACTACTTGCCTCTTGAACACAGGGATTTGAGCACATGCGCGCGAGTTTTGACTACCTGATTCGCATTGCGCAAGCAGACAAATAGCATGAATGATGTGTTGTATTAAGCAGACATGCTTTATTTTGAGCGTGAACTTGTTCTACTGAGATCGTAAATACATTATTCAGCCATGAGTTTGAAAGCTCAATGGTGCCGCTGTGACCAGCAAGCCCAGCAGTCAACCCATCTGGCTTGAGTAAAAGGTCTGAATCCAATGCAACCTTGAAACCTCTCAATGATGCCGCAGACTCAATGACCTCAGGTGCATTCTACTTCATCGCGAGTATGCTTTTACTTCAGGATTGTAGACGTTTTGCATTTATATAGATACCGTATTGCTCCTTTATGGTATCACGAGTCCTACCTAACGCGAACTCTCTCAATTTGGGGCTCCCTGCCAGCATCGTAGCAGCCTCCACTTAGATGCATACCTATATCTTCTTCAGACGTGAGCTCCTCTGACTCCAAGGATACCTCCGATTAAAACCTGTAGCCTTTAGTAAAGGGCTCTAGAAAGGACCTGAGTCACCTCCCTTCCAGCCACCCCAACCTCGTCCCTTCTGGCCCCTCCTTCGGCTCCAGGTTTGAATAGCAGGCATGTTGGGTCGAGGATCGTTTCCCTTTAATGTTAAGTGACGAAGAGAAGAGAATAGACGACCTTGACCAGAGACAACCGACCTTGACCAGAGACAACCGACCTTGACCAGAGACAACCGACCTTGACCAGTGACAACCGAAAAACTAGAGACACAGGCAGGACTACTAGACAGGAGGTAAATACCGAAATTGTGACAGGTCTGTGCCTTCACTACAGTTCATCACAGGAGACAGGCCTGGTTCCAACAAGGAAAGAAAGGCTATGCGCTTAGGTTACAATGCTGTACCTGTCAAACAAGGGCAGCGTAGCTGAAGCCAAACAGGCCTGCAACCGAAAGCATCAAAAGGCTACGCGCTTAGGCTAGTGAGCGCTCCCCTAGTGGCATGGATTTGGGGGAAGGTATGGCATGTGGCACCATCTCTGTTCGAATAGAGCGAATTCACCATAATCCCTCACCATGATAAGCCGACCTTACTTGCATGAATGTATGCCTGTAGTAACACTTGTTGCTTGTGTTTATAAAGCACCTAATGGTTGTGCGTTTACCCCTAGCCCGGGAGGGCCAAAGGGGGCCCAGCCGAGATTTTGGCTCTCTCTTAGACTCTAGAGGGGGTCAATCTTGGCTTTGCAAGCTTAATTAAACCAGTGCTCCTTAATAAATTGATCGTGTTGGGGAACTGGGTCTGAATGGGCTTCCCAGAAAGCACGCTGCCAGGTCAGCTATTTGACTGGAACCGACTCATTCATGCACCACAATGACACAAGCAGTTGAATAAAATTATGATAAGATTTGATTATTCACGTACAAGTAATGCCGTACTAAATAATTGTAATGATGGTCCTTCTTCACCATTTTGCTTTGCAAGATTTAATTGATCGTTGGATTAGTTTAATGAAATTTATGTGGCAATCTTGTACCGTTTTGCAGTCTGCAATGTTGTGCTGGATCAGGATCTGATTCTTCGGGAGGAGGAGCAAGGCGCTTGTTAGGAGGAGCATATGCTCGGGCCTGAAGTAGTATGATGAGGTGGGGTACACAGGGATCACCGGCTATGGAGCACAGTTCCCCAAACAAAACGCTCACATGTGCACACTCGAGCCCACATGTCAGCGGGGACACTTCATCGAATCATGCAAATGCACGCACGCATACACACACACACACACATGGACACACACAAACACACACACACACACACATATGCACGCACGCATGAAAGCACGCACGCACGAGTGCGCATACACACAAAAATATATACACATACACACGCATGCATGCAGCACTGACGCTCATGCACACTAGAGATGTTTCCAAGATTAAGACATCATTTTATTTCTTGAAGCGTGCACTTTTGCATACAAAAGGATGCACACATGTCAGCCTCATACAGACAAATTGTACACAGGTAGACTTATCAAGTTGATGTGTAGCACTGCAGAGAATACAGAGGCGCAGTTGATAAGGGAACAACAGAGTAATGGCATCTTTTGTTTTTGCATGCACAGAAATTTGCCGGCTCTAGGTGGGCGGATGCTTTGCTGAGGGCACCAAGGCCGCATGAAGCCTAGGGGCATTCTTCCCCTGCTCTTGTCGTTCCCCATCCTTGCTGGCATTGGTGAGTACCCACAACATGGTCATCCCCTCAGGTGCAGCTCGATGCCATTGTCCTGCGTGCTCCTTGCTACACCTGATTAGTGGACGCCAAGTGGAAGTAAAGTAAATTGGTGGTGGAAGCCAAGATCAGCACATGCCATATGTGGCTGTTGTGCTGGAGGGTACTGAACACATGGTATGTGAGGACAGCTGCTGAGAGTTTTCTCGGACTGATCATCAGCGGTCTTGCACGAGTCGTGGAATGTTGAACATTTAATATTTGCGTCACTCATTCAGGCAGGCTCCAAACCAAGGAGCCTCAACCCCTGCACCAGCAGGACCAAGAGCAGGATTAACCGCTGGGCCCTCATGCTTCCCTATGCAACAGGCCTTGCCTATGAGCAGCGTACCTGTAACAGAACTTGTCATCTTGAAGGGCGGTGCTTGACACACACACACACACACACCTTTGCTGCAGGCGTCCTCACCTACCTGTGGTCCCACACCCACAAGGAGCTCCTGGCCATTTGGGCGCCCGCTGCAACAAAGAATGCGGGACGCTCTTTGCCGACCCCCTCAAAGGCTGTGCTGCAAACAGCTGGCGACCTTGGGCCAGCTGGGCAGGCGCAGCCCTGCCCTCTGTCAAAGGGTGACTGGTGTGGCAAGTGAGTGGCAGGCACGGCCACCTTGGTCTAAGTTCTGTGAGACCTTGCATGAAGCACAATGGCACTGCTTGTGTGGCCCATACAGTGTGCTGGATACCCATGCTGGCTCTGCAAGCGTGTTCTGCATAACATGCTGTGCGCACATGATACACGCGCACATGGCATGATCGTATGCAGGTACTGGCAGCAGCAGCCTGTGCCAACAAAGCCGCCCCTGCAGGGAAGCAAGGCGTGTGCGCCTTTAGATTGTAATGGTGTTGGGGTGTGCAATCATGACACAGGTAAGTTGGCAAACATGTGTTATGACTAAATGACGCGAGGCAGGGGTGATTTGGCAAGCATGCGTTACGACTACGTGATACGTGGCAGGGGTGAGTTGGCAAGCACGCGTTATGACACGTGGCAGGGGTGAACACATGTGACGACCATGCCGGTACGTGCATGGGCAAGGCTGTGGTAAATGAAAGCCAACTTTTATGGCGTGTCTGGCAGTAGACCTTGGGCTTCTATCTAGTGCTGCTGCGATGCGGGGAAGTAGACTGCCCAGGATTGTGCACTAGAGCATGCATAGATTTGTCATTGGACCCGTTCAGGAGCAGGTGCAGACTTGCAATGCATCCCACTTGCAAACAGTGCAACCGGGGCCCAGCAGCTTTTCGTTGCGCCCGCATGTGCATCTGCTGCTTTGCAGCAAGTTCTTGTGTGCTTGTGCGGTGCCTGCTCTGTTGGGCACGCAGGGACTTGCTCGTGCCGGGCAGGGTACACAGGGGAGGACTGCTCTGTGCCAAAGAAACGCGAGTGCTACAACATGGGGCATGACAAGCGCGACAAAGACCTGACCACAGGCATCTGGCTGCACACCCGATGCGCTGGTAGGTGGAAATCCTCATGCAATGTGAGCAGGTCAGCGTTTGGATGCAGGCAGATAAGCGTCGCTGACCACTGTGTTGGCGGTTGAGTGTTGGTTACAGCTACAATGGCCAAGGAATTCTTAGTTATGCACCCAACTTCAGCCTGTAATTCCTCTGGACACCCAGCCAAGCAAGGGATGAGACAGGGTCAGGGTCGCTGGCTTTAAGGGAATATTGCCACTGCCTTGAACTGTTGTGCACGAAGCTGCTGAGAGGTGCGTACATGTTTGAGGACTGCACAGCTGGCCATTTACCATTCTATAGTTAAGGCCCCTTTTTGGTTGTTCTGTAACTTGGCGATGAGAAGTGTGAGAGCAAATTTTTGCATGCCTGCAATCTATGGTGCACTGGCGCCTGTTGCTGAATGTTGGGCTCTATGTGATGCAGACATCAAGCATGGTTGCACTGCAAGCAGGTGCATGTGATGATGATGTCGGGGAGTGCTTCTGCCCAAGCGAAACAGTGTATGGCCTTAAGCCTGAATTTGGAGAGATGGCCAGACTAAGGGCTCGTCCCATGAACGGCGTGCATCCTAAAACAGTGCGTCCCTGAATATGCTTTGCTTTGGACCAAATCAATCCTCTTGGCCGAGCTTTGGGCAGCACTTTCATGCTCCTTCAATTGGAGCATGCCATAGGACATCACGTCAGTTGTGCGTCTTACTCTTATCACAAAACTGCCAACAACTGCTTCCATTGGGCATTGGTCTTGCATATGCTTTTACAAGGTGAGCTCTCCAAGTGTGAGGAGTCTAGCACCTCTCCATCCACCACCACAACAAAAACCTGGCTTTCACTCTGCCCAAGCACTTCAGACTGACAGCGGTCTAATGTGGTATGGACAAAGATGTGATGGCCAGCGCTTGTCGTGCCACACCACAATGCACCTTTGAATTCACTGCCACCCCCGTGTCATGATCCCCCAAAGAGCATAACATCGCAGCGCAATGTGCTCTGTATGTTCAGAGGCAATGAGCCCAGCGCAATGAGTCCGGCACAATGAGCTCTGAATGTTTAGAAGCCAGACCAGAGGCCAGTCCAGCGCAATGAGCTCTGAATGTTTAGTGGCCTCTGTTGTCAGCAAGGCTCACATGTGGGGATACCCAGGGTCTCCTGCAAGCTCTGGGTGCTTGTGTGCACCTCCTTTAATGCCAAACATTAGAAGCAGGCTAGCAGGGTACCCTAATTATCCACCGCACTCTCTAACCTCCCTTTGATTCCTCAAAACTTCAGGTGCAGGGCAGCATGCCTGTGCCTCAAGCACGCTCACTCTCTCTCTCTCTCTCTCTCTCTGTGTGTGTCTGTCTCTCTCCCTCCCTCTGTGCGCACACACACGAGTGCAAGGGTATATCTCTGTCTCTCTGTCTCTGTCTCTCTCTCCCTCCCTCTGTGCACACACGCACACACACACAAGTGCAAGGGTACCTAATGCACCAAGAACAGCCTGCACTACACATTTTGTGCCTGCATGGGGGTTGCAGACGCAGGACGGCCGGCCAGTGCCTTGGTCCTGGAAAACGCACTCATACGAGGAGGTGCTTGGACCAGAAGGTTGGTGCAATGCGGAACAACCTCTCAAGCATGTGGACTGTCTGCTGGACGGCCTAGCCGGTGCGACCTGCGGCGTGCACACCGAGCAGGTGCGGATGCATGGTGCTGGGATGCTTGGGCTCGCGCGACCCTGCTGTACAGCAGCTGTAAGTGCATGTGTTGAGGGGACAAAAAGGAAAGGTCGTTTGAGGTCTTTACTTAGACCACCCTGCATTCCACCTTGCATGTCACTCAGGGTGTTGGGTGAATGGGGAGGAGTTCCACTTGAGCAGGAGGAGATACATGCTGCTCCCTTTGATGCGTACCGTGCTCCTCAAGCTGTGGTGGCTGTGGCTAGGTCTGCTGACTAAAATGAGCACCCCGAGACCAGGAAGGAAATGAGGGTGAGCAGCCGCAGTGCTTGCTCCTTGCCTGTGATGCGCACACTTGCGTACGGCCAATCCGCATTGGCCACGCATGCTGCTGCTTGCGGGCTGCGCGGTGTGCAGGTGTGCATGAACCAATGCAGTGGCCGTGGCGAGTGCCGGCAGGGCTTCTGTGTGTGTCAACCTGGGTGGTATGGCCACGACTGCGCCAGACGCAAGCAGGGCCTGCCACCAGCACAGGGTGAGTGACGTGGAGCTGCTGCTACCGACACAGTGAAGTGAACAGTGCTGATTTTGACACATTGGTTTGAGTTCAGCACACAGCATGAGTTTTAACTGCTGGTGGGCTGGTAGCTGACATTGCAATCAGTGCTCAAAGTGCCTCTTAAAAATTGCAAAGCATGCCTTCCCAGTTTGTGCATAACCTGCCTGCTTTCTGCACAGGTGCTGCAATCATACCATGATGCTACCATGCTGCCCAGAAGCTGCGATCATACTATGCATGATATGGTCCTTTTCAGTGGACAATGTATGTGCAGTATGTAATCATGGATAACATGGCACTTTGCAATGGACTGCCTCTCACCTGCCTACCGCACTATTGCACAGGTGATCCATTGGCGTTCAAGCCGTGGCTACAAAACGTGGCACAGCCTGTGCCGGCGCTGCTCTCCCCATCCGAGCGCCCTTTCAGGTACGTAGAGGGGCCTCTAGCAGTGGCCCAACCCCAGATACGCACCTTGCCATGCTTTCACAGTCCTACAGACCTTACAACAAACTGCAACAACTTGCAGCTCACACTGCATTCTGCTCTTGCAGCCTGTTGACTGCGACGCCATAGACAGACCTGCCGGGCCAATTAAGCCTGCCCTGTCATGCTGCCCACAGGAAACGCCCCTTCATTTACGTGTACGACCTTCCTCCTGAGTTCAACGCCCACATGATGCAGTACAGGGTGGACAAGCACATTTGTACGAGCCGGTGCGACCTTTTTGTCCTTGAGCAGCTCAGGATAGAAAAGCATCTCTGCCAGGTCTGGCACATCTGGCGTGTCAGAATGTGCCACAAAATGACCCCGTCCCAAAATGGTGCAGATGAGGGGGGATCGGGAGCAGGCCTTCAAATCCCAGGCTGAGTATGATGCAGCCAGCCAGCATGTGAAGAGAAAGCAGCATAGGCTTGCCAGGTCCATATAATGCACTCTTGGGGTTGTGTTCCTTGGGTCTTGGGGCATAAGGAATGCTCTGGCGCCATCACCAACCACTTTCTGTAAATATGAGTATTTCAGCCTAGACCAAAGATATGAAAGGGACTGGACCAATTATGACTGTAACCTGCAGGATATTTGACATTGAAGGGACTGAACCAGTTATTACCGTAACCTGCAGGATATTTGACATTAAAGGGACTGAACCAATTATGACTGTGACCTGCAGGATATTTGACGCAAGGAACATGTCACACTTTGTGACCTATGCCTACTCCCTGGAGACTCACTTTCACGAGTTGATGCTTGCATCTGAGCACAGGCAAGTGTGTTCCTGGTATACAAGATTTCTCTTAATGTGACATGAAGTCCATGTGCCCTTCTATACCGGGCTTTGTTATGTTCTAGCAGTGGTGAACCCAGTTGTAGGGTAGTTGGTGAAGGACTCATGCAATCCTGCCCCCCTGTTCCCTTGTTGCAAGAGCAGCAAGCTCAGCTGTTGGGTATTTGGTTGAGAACACATACGGCACTAAAAGCTGCCCCATCCCCTTCCAGGAACCTCTGTATTTATGGCAGTCTTCTAGCTTGACAAGGTTGTACTTCAGGACGGGCTAGGCAACTGAAATAAAGATGTGTGGCTATAAGCAGAGCCTCTGAGCTGGTCTCACACGCCAGCGTGACATGGCGCAAGAGGGCTTTGACGTTGCGGCATGGCCGTCTGCTAGGCATGGTTGCGTTTAGCACTCCTCCTTAAATGATTTAATGTCCCTAATAGGCATTGAATCCTGTGTATCTGAATCCTCCAAGTGTTCCCACATGACCAGCCATTCCTCTGCACTCCCCTCAGGACCTTCGACCCAGAGGAAGCAGACTACTTTTACATACCTGTGCACGTGTCTTGCCTGGCGGATGTGATCGGCAAAGCGGACAAGCCCATTTTTCCTGATGATGTTCCGGGCGTTGGGATGTGGCGTGAGTAGAGAGGGGAAGGGCAACTCGTGATAGGATCATGCGTATCACTCATCAGCCAAAGCTAGGCCATCTGGACTCTCCTGTTTGCAACTCCCCTGCATCCGTTACAGTTGCAGATCACAGTGCAAGTGCTTAGTGAGCTGCACCAGCACCTTGCATGGCTACTGCCTCACAAGGTTCAAGCTCATACTGCAGAGCTGTTCTGGCCCTACTGACAAGACTAGGTGCATCTGACATTTGGTAGATAGTTCCAGGATCGCCATGTGTGCTGTAGGTAGCACAGAGCGGCATTGTTACCTGATGTAAGGGTAACAGGTAACATTAATGTGCCTTTATTGGGGTACCAAGTATTGTGCATTGGACTTGACCTCTATCAGGGTCCAGAAGGTGATGTGCCTTATATTGAGGAGCCTCAGTGCTTCCTGCCAACTGGTGCAAAACGTGCTTGTTTGTGCATGTTTCAAGTTCTTGATGGGATGGGATGTGTGTGATATTGTGCCGCTTATTCTACTTGACCTTGTCCTTTTCTGCTGCAGATTACCGGGTGTACCACATGTCAATGATGCTGCGTGAAGCATGGAAGTGGATATCAACAAAGCTTCCATACTGGTCGGTCCAACCAATAAGATCCAGCAATGCTGAGGCTTGATATTGGAACACAAGTGATATGAAACAAGGTCGTACCTTGCTGCATGCCATCTAGTGCTTGGCACAGGCTCCTGCCGTCGCTTGCTTTGGCCTGCAAGTGTAGGAAAAGGAGGAGCATGCTTGCACCTGTCCTCCCTTCTGCTCGACACTGTGCGGGACTGACCCTCATATGTTGAAACTGTGTGGGCCTTCACGTGTTGACACTTAGCGGGACTGGCCCTCACTCATTGACACAGTGCGGGACTGGCCCTCATTTGTTGGCTTTCCCGGATTTGCTGGCCCCTCGGAATGAGAGCTTGCTAGCACCCCATGCCCTCCGGCACACCTGCAGGAGTCGCAAGCAGGGCGCGGACCACATTTGGCTTCTTACCCACGATGAGGGCGCCTGCTACGCGCCGGTAGAGATCTGGTGAGGATGCCAGCTGCACCAATGATGGGGCCTGATGCGCCGCGGAAACAATTGTGTAAGGCGTGGCTACGCTTGCGAAGGGCACCTTCTATGAGCGTTTTGGGATTGAGCAACACATTTGACTTGTACCGATGTTCAGTGCAACATGATTGATGGGTATGCATGCTGGGCCAAACCATGCGTGTACTTGTGCGCAAGTCACCCTTGCCCAACATCACGTCACCTAATGCAAGCGCATGCTGAACCCATGTGAAGAAACCACCGGCGCCCATACCTCAGTGCACTTCCCTCATGAGCCTCTGCCGTGTTGCTGGCTTCTGCTGGGCTGACTTTTGCTGTGAGCAAGCTACCTGGCTGCAAGGGGCACGCAGCACGGTCAGGCCCTGCTCAAAACTCGAGCTGTCTCAATCCTCTGGTATAGGTTTACCCGCAGGCCAGGCAGGCGTGGACTAAGCGGTTGGTTTGTTCACCCAGGCTAGCTTTGTGATCTCTGAACTATGGTCCCAAGACTGTCGGTGGCTTTGTTACCTGTGCCACAGTCCCAATGCAGTCAGTTTGCTTACCAAAGTTCAAGCAAGCTAGCTTTGTAATCTGTACCACTGGTCTCAACCTGTACCATGGTCCCAATCTGCACCATTATCCCAACCTGAGCCATGGTCCCACGCTGCACGCTGCTGGCCTGAGGCCTGCACGTCTTTGCAGCTGGCTTTGGGCCTCGGGATGCCAAATTTGTGCCTGTGCTCATCCCAGGGTGATCTTCAGCCGCCCTGTAGGGTGATCCTCAGCCGCCCTGCAGGGTGATCCTCAGCCGCCCTGTAGGGTGATCCTCAGCCGCCCTGCAGGGTGATCCTCAGCCGCCCTGCAAGGTGTCCAAGGGCACACCTGTGCCTTGCACCCCAGCTGCACACCCTGTGTGCGCCTCCATCCCCTGCAGGAACTCTGTGCTGATCACGCACTGGGGGCGCCTCGACATGCCCCATGGCTCAAATAGCTCCTATCCCGCAGACGACTACTCGCGTGAGAGGACGCATTGGAGCCTCCCCCACGGCTGGCTGGCTGCCTCTTCTCATGCACACCCTTGCCATGACCCAAATAAAGTGGGTTCTGCTTCCATGGGGCTGCCTTATTCGCATGAGCCCAAGCTGCGCATGTGGCTGCATCAAGTATGCCAGGAATCTGCCATGTGCTGGTATGCTTGTGGCTGTCCTGCAAAGTTGCAAGCATGTGGCCATCTTACACAGGCACGCACTTGATCATCCTACAAGGGCATGACATGCGGATGACCCGCAGATTGGTTTTTATGCGCTTGTGACTGCCTGGGCGCAATCTTCTATACCTCACTCACTCTGCAAGGGGTATTCGTATCCCCCTTTAGGTTGGACTGATGCGGGGATCTGGCAAATAAATGTTTCTCAATCTACGCCAATTTCTGCAGCGTCTTGCTCTTGTTTACATCGCTGGTCTTGTTCCTCTTTAAGCCAAGTTTGGGTGAAGCTGCAGCACAGCCTGAGGTTGCCCTCTGTGCACACTCACCTGAGTACAGGCCACGTGTGCTTTAAGAACCTCAAGATGCTTTGATTTGGAATTGGATTCCATGACACGCTGGTGTCTAGCAAGGAGCTCCTGCACATCAACTTTCTCCCAAGGACTTGAAAAATTTTCATCCCTGGGATGCCGGTCAAAGCCTAAGGGCTAGTCCTGCAAAGCGGGCAGAGCTATGGGCTGGGCCAGCAGGCCAGCATCCAGCGAGGAAAGCCAAGGGCTGGCTGGTCCTGCAAAGCAGGCAAAGCCAAGGGCTGCCTGGTCCTGCACAGCAAATCGTGGCAAGTGGCTGCAGCCTTGGGCAAGGATGCAAGCTCTCCTGCGCTGCAGTCAGTAGACCCTGAGTGCAATTTCTAGCAACTTGCCTGCCTGCCTGAGGCGGCCACTTTTTTGCTCTTTTCCCTGCGGGTGCGCAGCACTTGGTGGTGCCAGCACTTGGTGGTGCCTGCCTGAGGCGGCCACTTGCCCTTTTCCCTGCGGTTGCGCAGCACTTGGTGGTGCCCGTGTTCAAGCCACCCCAGCACTACCATCACTCCATCTACCTCGGGGCCCAGCCGCAAACCAGAGACATCTTTTTGTTTTTCCGCGGAGACATCGGCCTGAACAGGCCTGGCTGCAAGTATAGCAGGTGATAATCGCCTGGGTGCAGCGATTGAAACAGATGATATAAGAAGATGTGCGCTTGACATGGAGGAGAATGTGTCACAATGAGGGGTATCTGTGCGTGAAAAGGTTAGCTTAGGTAAGGTCACATAGCTAGTGCGTGGAAAGAAGGCATGAGTAGCAAGGAAGATAGGCAGAGTGGGCATAAGTGTGACAGATGCAGCAAGCTGCACGGGCTGAAACAGCCTTTAGCAGAAAGCCAGGTTGTCTGAGTGCAGCAAGCACAGCAAGTCACGGGCGCCAGGGTGTGCTACTGCTGCAATAGATGCAGCCTATAATGGGCTTGCTGTCTTGTAAATGCAAATAACCTCATGCATGGTTGCTCAGCAGGGGTGAGCCCTCTCAAACAGAGCTCCTGCGTATCTGTGGGTAAAGCTGCTTTGCTTCATTGGTCACTTTGCCCGGTGCTGGCTGATTGGTGGTCAGCAGGCAAATCCGCCTTGGACAGGGCATGTTTTAAGTCTGCCAACCACGCCCACCCGCACTTCCCCAGTCGTCTTCGGCCCATGCCAGCCTCTTTGCCACAAGACATGGCTTTGTATGGACTGCCCTGACTCTGAGCCCCGCTGTCCTCCTTGGAGCTGCTCGTGGGAGAGTAGAGAACATCCTGCAGCCTGCCCTGCCTCTGAGCCCCTCTGTCTTAAAGGAGCATACATGTGCCTGCAAGCGGCAAACACGCAATTACGTGTGCTTCTCTCATCTCCATGCCCAACGCACACATGTGCTTCTCTCATCTCCATGCCCAACGCATACGTGTGCTTCTCTCATCTCCATGCCCAACGCATACATGTGCTTCTCTCATCTCCATGCCCAACGCATACATGTGCTTCTCTCATCTCCATGCCCAATGCACCCACTCATGCACAAAGGCACCTTTGGGCGCACATGCTCCCCCCAGGTCCACGGCAGGGGTAGCAGCCATCCCACACCCCTCACTGACAGACCTCTGAGTGGTCAATGGTGCACATGCCCTCACCAAACTTGCCTGCTACTGCGGATGATGATGATGATGATGCATCGCACCTGCTTGCCGAGCAGGTGCACCCGGCAGCGCCTGTGGGACCTGCTGCACAAGCGCAAGGCTGAGTGGCTGCACCAGAGGCGCGTCAACATTGTATTTGGCGGGCATCAGGAAGCGCCAGGGGACTACAGCGACCTCTTATCACGCTCCAAGTTTTGCCTGGTGCTGACAGGTTAGACAAATGACAGGTCATTCTGACTAACCCAAACCCAAACCGTTAACCCTGTACCCCAGGTGCGCTGTTGTACACGCCATGCCATTCCTTGTTGTGAAGGCTTCCGCCTTGTGATGGCAAAGAGCTTGCGCATTTTGCGCGCCGCTGGCAGACGCCTCGCCTAGGCTGCTGGATTCAAGGGATGGCCTGTGTCTGGCGCCTCTTGTGGGGGCCATGTGTCCCTTATCGCAGTCACTTCTATAGGGATGGCCTGAATCCGGCGCCTCTAGTAGGGGCACGTGCCCAGAGGTGCAGTGACTGCTTGACTAGAGGGATGGCTAAATCTGGTGCCTGAGGCGGAGGACGCGCTTGTGAGCGCAGGAGCATTGCTTTTGGGAGGAGTGAGTTGCAGGTGGCGTGAGTGGTTAGGCAGGGCAGGACTGTGGCTTCTGGGCCAGAACAGGGGACTGTGGTGGCATGTGTGAGGGATAGTTTGCTTCGAGCTGGGATCCAGACATTGCACTGATGCCTCTATTGGCGCACTCATGCCTTACTGGTTGGGGATTTGGTTGGCATTTCACACGCCGATTTGCAGAAATGGGTGATGTTGGCAGCTGGGATGAGGGATGCCAATGTCGGGATCTGTATCCTTCCCTCTGTAGTGCCTGTCAGACCCCAGCGTTGGCAGCCTAACCCCTGATGCTCACAAGCGTGCCCCGAGTGCCAGCCTATACACACTTTTATGCCTGCTCGCAAGCAGCTCACAACCGCTGGATGCCCACGGGTGCACAAGCACAGCTTACAAGCCCGTCTCAAGTGCAAAAGCCTGAGCAGCGTTGCACAAGGCCAGGCTGAACAGCTCTGCACAAGGGCTGCTCATGGCATGGCTGCGCTTTGTGAGCCTGTGATAATGACACGACCCTTGCGGCTACATCTCCTGCAGGTGATGGCTGGAGCGCGCGCTATGAGGACAGCACAAGCCATGGGTGCATTCCCGTCATCATCATGGACAACACACTAGGGCCGTTTGAATCGCAGATTGACTATTCCAAGTTTGCTGTCAGGTGCAAATTCCGTTGGTGCAGATCTCATGTTTTGATGGAACATTAAATCAGGTGTACAATTGCAATACACATGTGTTTGAGTGGCTGTGTACCTGTGCATCCAGGCTCAAGACAGCCTGGTGGCTGTGTACCTGTTTGAGGGGCTGTGTACCTGTGCACCCAGGCTCAAGACAGCCTGGTGGCTGTGTACCTGTTTGAGTGGCTGTGTACGTGTGCATCCAGGCTCAAGACAGCCTGTGCACCCAGGCTCAAGACAGCCTGGTAACATTACAAAGTTATTGTGTACACATAGAGTTAAGTGCCTCCTCCTGCATGCTTGCAGTATGGCGTGTGTAAACCATCTTGCTCTTGGACTATTTGACTGGCTTTTGTTGGTGAAGTGTGCTATGCCTACCCAAACTGCAACGTGAACATGTTTCGGGGAAAAGTGTGGCTGCGGTTAAGGACCTCCAAAGATGGTTGCAGCAGTGGCGACAAGCTTCCCCACGCTGTAGCTATCTCCCATATGGAAAGTTCTTGCTGGATCCTCCTTGTGCTTTACAGAGCATGTGATTACCCCAGACACAGCCATTATATGTTAAGCTCCAGCTAGTATGAGTATGGAATATTTTTTGGTGTTCTGATGTGTAGCGTACGCTGTTTGAATGTTCAGTGCACGAATAGCTTGCCACGCCTTTGCTACTTGAAACACTGCTGCTTATGTGTGCCACTGCCCCGGCCATGTTACTGCTGTTGTCCATGTCCATCCCAATTTGTGAGGGTGGGGTTACTAACTAAACGCAATGTGTCAGTGTGAGCCCACCATCCAAGGTAGGGAGGGGAGCACCAATTATGCACTTGTTGACCATGCAGGGTTGGGGAGCACCATCTGGATACACTTGTTGACCAGCTGCTCCAGATATCTCCTGAGCGTGTGGCTGAGATGCAAGTAAACCTGGCAAACGCGTGGATGAGGTGCGAAGGATAGGCAAGGATGGTTTAGTGCATGCAGCAAAGGAACTGAGCGCTTAGTGAGGCGGCTCTGGCCCCTGGCTGGCCGACATCACTCCTGTGTGGCACACTTGTGTGCAGGGGGGGAATGGAGGGGGTGCATCTGCACGTAACCTGTGTAGAAAGGAAGTGTGGCCCACAACTAATGGTGCTGCAGGCCGAACATATGTTGCTTTATGTCATGGTGTACTTTGGTGGTACATATACATTCATTGTATTGTGTTCATGTCATGGTCCACGTTGATGGTCCATGTACATGCATTCAATTTTTGAGGTCCTTCATCATGCTGTGGGCGTAAGAAAGGATGGCCACGTCAAAGCGCAAGCACTCAGTACGAGTGTGCCACATGAATGAAATTGTAGACAACATTTTAAGTGTCTGTAAAGCAGCCTCTCCACTGTGGCTGTCTTCCTCAACGATGCGTGTGGACAATAGAGACTCGCAATAAGCAGTATCATTTTTAAGTCTTGAGCAGCAGAATTAATGAGTTTGGGTTGATGGCAAGCTTATATGGAGAGGGCAAATGCAGCAGTGTGCTTAAGGACAATGAGGACAATATGAGCATACAACAGGAATCTTACCTCTAACCTCTGAACTGGGACGCATTCAGAAGTGCACCTTCAAGGGTAACCTGTTTTGTCTGTCTTCAACCTTCATCCACTTCCCGGCACTTTTCTACGTCAGGTTCAAATGGAGCAGTCACCGGCTTGTGCAAGACCATGTAAAAAAGGTACCAGCGCACACTTGAGAGCACTGCAGACATAGAAGCAATCTGAAAATAGTTTACTTGATACATAGACTGCCATTAATCTTGCAAGCAATGCAGCAGGCAATCCTTGGGACTACTACTGCTCACTAGCAGAGCTGGATGGGGAGCTTGCAGGAGGCTGGTCAACTGTGATGCATGCAGTGCTTAGTGACCCTCTGCCACTCACGCCGCATCTTCTGAGGAACCAGCTCTCTGGCTCTGTCTGAGGGATGCACGCATATGATGGCCTGCCTTCCCTGCGTGGCCTGACATGGCCTACTGATGCTCCCTGCTTGTCTCTGGACTTCACCTGCTGCTTGCATCCCTGCTTGCTGCTGCTCTGCTCCTGTCCATTTTGCATGAAAAAGGAAATAACCCAAGGTTTTCCTGGGGATGAAAGGGATGCGGCTCTGGCACTGCTCCCCACTTTTGGTCACTCTTCGCAACATAGTTTTAGGCGCTGTCGTACGTACCTACCATGCACATGTACCTTACTGCACATCACCCTTGGCCAAACTGAGAGCAGACCTGCCTTTTTGGCCCCATCATGCAAAAGAATAGTCTTGAGGCACAACTGCAGGGATGGCATCCTCAAACCCGCGCCAGGTCCTCCTTGTGCACCTTTGCTCTCTGTGTTTTTGGCCACTGCTTGAAAGCTGCCAGAGTGCCATGTCAACCCTTGTTGAGTGGAGAGCAGGGCAAACCGGTCATTACTCACTCCATCAATTCCATGCTGGTCATCGTCACAGATCATGATGGCCAACGAACGCAGGCGCCCATCGCAGCCATCAGGTGAGGCAGAGGTGCTGGGCAGGCAAGTTTGTTGGAGCACCGTGGGTCAGCTGCAACCAGCTAACTGCCCAGGAAATTGATGAGCTCCATGCCAGTACATACAATCCGTGAACTTAATTGTGGTGGGGCCCCAATTAGTTTGCTTATCCCACAAGTTGACTCCTTGTTGATGCTCGCTGCTAGGTAGCTGGTTGGCAGACTGAATATTGCTCTGTAGCTATGTGTATGGCCCAGGCAGACCTCAGACAGAAGCTACTGCTGTGGTTCATCAGTAAGATCAGGGGGGGAGCAACTCTTATTGTTCCAGTCTTTCCAGTGAGTGACGCTGTCCGTAAGGAGAGCAAGCCCCTGGTGCATGCGTTTTGTGTGCTCAGGTCCAGATCCGGGTATGAAGTGGGCGGCCACCGGGGAGAATGACGCCTTTTCCACTGTCATACAGTGGCTTTACAACAAGCAAGATAAACAAGCAAGATAGACTCAAAGTGATGCCATAGCTTTGATCTGCATGCTGGTGCCTGTGCCGTTTTCTGTTATCCTGTGCATTTGAAACTGCGTCCTCGTGACAAGTGTGTGTGCGTCGTCTCCAATAACCTTATGAGCTTATGCATCATTGTCCCAATACACCCAGACGCTCGTAGCAGCACTCTGGCCTGACATGAGCCCAGACCATGCGCAGTGCATGTTTGCATACCCATGCCCTGATATGACAAGATCTTCCTTCCTTTATCACTTAGTTGTGTGTATGAAAGGGCTTCATCCACTTCAAAGCACATCTTAAAGGGGGCATGTCCCTTTAATCACCATCAATTTCCATCTGCAGGCCTCGTATTTTCTTCTTAGTATTGCGGTAACAGCAGCTTTCTCGTTCAAAAGTAGGCATTACTTTGACGCATGCACTGCCTAACATGATGTATTTGCTCTGTTTTCCCAACACAACAGCAAGAGCATTCTGTGCACTGCCTCATTTCATGCTTTACCAAAGGGCTGTGGTTTGAGATTGGAATAGCATTGTTTTGTTTATTTGCAAACTGGCGGAGAGGTCACACAGTGCCTCCATAGTGAGTGGCCTAGGTGGCCCCTTATCCTAATTTGATGTAGGGAGTGTTTCAACTCCTCTGTAATTCATTTCTTTCTTCTCTCTTCTCTTCTTCACACTTGGAACTCAGTGAGTCGATGATAGGTCTAGGTTATTATTTTGGACAGTTGTATCTCTTTAAGCCATGATGCTCGTTCCCTGGTCTTGTGAGTACCTTCTAGGAGAAAGGGCCCACACATAATTTACAGGCAATTTTCCAGACTAGATGTTAGTTATATAAAGCTTTTCTGACCTATCTATTTGGCTGAGGCATCATGACATGGTGTTTTGTCAGTGAAGAGGGTTCAAGCCCAATGTTTGCATGCTATTGAGCTGACTTCTGTTTCTGCGTGCTTTTGGCTGACAAGACTTTTTTGTAAGTTAGATAAGACCACTGGCTAGCTCCTGTCAGGAGTTCCTTTCTTCTTTATTTGCTCGCTGTAAACGCTGTGGAATTCCTCCGAGGACCCAGGTAAGGTAAGGAACTTAAACCTGCCAGATGAGGGCAATTTAGCGGAAGTCTGGGCCTGGGACCATTACCACCAATAAGGAGGGAAACGTCAAGGACTTAAGCAATAGAAAGAAAGGATGATAGAAGGAAAGGAAAAAGGCTTTGCCAGCGAGGATCGCCCAGGTGGCATGAATAAACTTTATTCCTTGAAGGAGGGGTATACACCTGCCAGGTTAAGCACCAGTGGTGCTTAACTTCTGGACGTTTTGGTCCGTTGACTCCTGACTGCATTTAATGATCATGTCATAATTCTTGCCAAATCACGCATTTTTAGATATGTAAGGGCTTCACGAGGGGATTCAAGGCTAAGCTACAGTTTCAAGTACCCCTAGTAGGGGTTAACCGACAGTCTATTTGTTAGGCTGATTGGTTTGGATAAGTCGTCAGTCCAAAAGGACTGCGAGGCTGAAAGAAAAGAAAAGAAAAACTACGTTGGCAGTGAAGCACTCCCAACAGCAATTAAGGAAAAAGAGTCGCCTAGCGTGTAACGCCCTAGGTCGCGTAAAGGATGGCATAGCGTGACATACCTTCAGCGACTTAGTGTGGTGCGCCCGTGGGACAGTACTGAGGGACCTGGCTCCACGCGCGCCAAAGCCTGTCAGCGTCTCCGCTAGGGTCTGCCTCTATTATTCAATATAATAAAGAACTCCCTAGCCTGCACGCTGCCCAAGGGAAATCCCTCTCTCAGCCCAACCACCTAAGTGGTTGGAT
>LKMJ01001106.1_pt1 | contig 23104 bp, 25 predicted proteins | sample 643391 | NCBI WGS metagenome assembly LKMJ01 (sample SAMN04112250, study PRJNA286221) | soda lake metagenome | biome: soda lake; feature: Kulunda Steppe; material: water; isolation source: sample PL-Br10 brine of Picturesque Lake | place: Russia: Kulunda steppe | collected 2010-07
ATTTTTTATTATTAATTAGAATATAGTGTTATATAATAACAATGATTATTATTATACTATACGAAATACCTTACCTATTTACTAACTAAAGTATTGGTTGCATGATACAAAATGTAATGAAAGATGATGGAGCGGTTTCGCCCGTAATTGAGGTAATTCTCTTAGTAGCAGTAACAGTCGCTCTCGTTGCACTTGCAACAGTTATTGTCTTCGACATCGGTGATGATGTTGGTGACACAGCCGACGCAACTATACAAATAGAACAATCTACAGATACAGTTGAAGCATCCGTTATTCGTAACGAAAATGTTGTAGAGTTTACATTTTCAGATGATGGTACACCTGTACCATATACAATGAGTGATGCTGGTACAAGTGCAAGTATTCATGAAGGAGACCTTGATGGTGATGCTGGTACGGTATCTGTAATCGCAGAACTTGAAGATGGTAGTGAAGAAGTTCTTCGTGACTTCGATTACGATTTTGAATAACTAATTAAATAACTACTTTTTTGTTTTGATATAAATATAATAATTAAATATATTTCTATTTTATAATACAGAACACTTTACCAAAATAATACTTATTATATTATTTATGGTAAACAAATTAACTAAAAGTTTGCGTAGATTTAAACAAAAAATGGTATAGTTTAGAGTTATTTGAAAAGATTGCAATGGTTATATTATTAATTATTACTTTATCTATTGTTTTTACGTCTATTGCTATTGTTATAAATTCTGATAGGAGTGGTTTAGTTGAATCAGATGCTACAGTACAACTACATCAAAATGGATATAAGATTGAAGCAATAATTGTTAATAATGAAAATGTTAATATATTGGAATTACGAGGAGATGGAGAAATAACGAATTCTAAAGAGTTTAAAAACGGTGAAATAAAATCCAAAACAATATCAGAAGAATTAACGCATGGTGATTCTGTCCATGTTGTAGCTACAGTAATAGAGGATTATGATGAAGACGTAATTGTATCAACTATTTATAAAGACGTGTGTAAAGAATAAACATATAAATTATTTATTTTGTTACTATTATACCATAATACATTTTTACTATTTCATATAGGTAAACCTTTACCAGTCTTATAATTATTATTTATATATGACAAATGATATGGATATTTTTGAAGGTATAGAAGTAGCAGGAGTTAATCCTGAAGTATTCTATGGTGATAATGTTACAGTTTTAGAAGAATATGATGTATCAGAACACGCAACTGTACGAATACTTCTTAACTCAGAAACAAAAAACATATATTATTTCGTTGAAGAACCAAATTTAAAAACAGATATATCTCACGTTGATGAGTGGTATAGGGATGTCGTAACAAGAGAAGATTATACAAAAGATTATAGTTCATTTTTACCGTTAGTTAAAAATAAAGTCAATATAACGTTAGAAAATGAGTCTGTATTAACAGAAGATAGAGATAAAAATGCAGAAATTGTTCGAGAGATTGGTGAAAGATACATACGTCGTGAAGAACAATTATCTGTAAAATTTCAAAATAAATTATTCGGTCTACCAATGAATTTGATGAAACGTATTGATAATATACTTAATATTGAAAATGAAAACATCGGTGAAAATACATCTTTACAAGTATATGATTCAGATATAGCAGAATTTAATCGTATTGTTCATAACTTAGATAACAGAGAATCAGATACAACAGCATTACAAGTATATGATAACAATATTGATTCTAACGAGAATATTGGGAAATTGGATAAAGCGAAAAATATAGTAAAAAATAGTTTAAAAAATAACAATATAATTGGACGTGTAATAGGTGAAGATAAAAAGAAAGAATTAGATAAAAAGGTTAAAAAGAAAAAGAAGCAGATTAGAGATAGTGAATACTACAAAAAATTAAAACGTTGGAGTGTTAACGCATCTCATAAAAAGGTAGAAATACCAGAGGAAATTATAGATGACTTACTGTATTATTTAGAACGTGATTTAATAAGACAGCGTAAGTTACAGCCTATATTTGATGATGATAATATAGAAGATGTTCACGTTAATGCCAGCAATAAACCTGTATTCATATATCATAGTGAGTACGGTGTTGAAGGGAATATTATGACTAATATAGCGTTTGGTGATGATGAGTTAGATGAGTACAGTAAATCATTAGCTCAACAATCTGGACAGCATATCAGTAAAGCAGACCCGATTTTAGATGGTTCGACAAGTGATGGCTCTCGTATTCACCTTTCGTACGGTAATGAAGTGAATGTTGATGGGAGTAATATGACGATTCGATTCTTTGATGATATACCACTTACGCCTATCGACCTCATACAATACGAAACGTTCTCAGCTGAACAGATGGCGTACATGTGGCTCTTGTTAGAACACGAGAAATCGATGGTGATTGCTGGAGGTACAGCTTCAGGAAAAACAACGACATTGAATGCGTGTGCGTTGTTCGTCCCTGATGGATTCAAAATCATCACGTTAGAAGATACTCGTGAGATTAGTCTTCCACATTTGAACTGGACGAAACATATCACTCGTGATGCGTCTGTTGGTGATTTAGGTGAGATAGATATGTTCAAACTGTTAGAGGGAGCACTACGAGAACGTCCAGATTACATCCTTGTAGGGGAAGTTCGAGGTTCAGAGGCACAGACACTGTTCCAAGCGATGAACACTGGTCACGCTACTATCAGTACGATGCACGCCGAAACTGTGGATTCTTCTGTTGGTCGATTAACGAACAACCCGATTAACGTTCCACGGAATATGCTTGAAGCATTAGATATAGTCTGTATACAGAAAAAACTCAACAGAGGTGGAAATAGTGTTCGTCGGATTATGGAATTACGTGAAGTAAAACATATTCAATCAAATGATGATATTGATACGCAAAACTCCTATAAATATGACCCTGAAACAGATACACAGAAAAAACTGTATTCTGGAGACGATTCAGCTGTATTAGCAGATATTAAAGAGATACAAGGATGGACAAATGATGAGTTGAAAAATCAATTAGATGAAAGAAAAAGAGTATTAGAATATCTTGTAAATAAAGAGATAACTGATTATAATGATACGTACGATATATTCCAGAAATACATGAAAGATAGTGAAGCTGTAATGGAGGTGGTTGAAAATCGTGATAAAGATATGTATAATTTAATCAAAAGTGGTGGTGATATAATATGAAAGAATTCATCCAAAAAATAAGTAAAACTGTGTTTGATGAGCGAACATTTACAGATATAATTGATGTTTTATTTAATTGGGCAACATACCCAATATCAGAGCGTAAATATCAAAAAACGCTAAAGCAAGCAAAAAAGACAGAGACAACAGCTGAATATATGTCTCGAACAGGGTTTTATGCTGTGACAGCTGGTTTTATTGGAATGATTATAACCAGTTTTGCTATGTTTCTTGCTGGTACATATATTAGATTATATGTAGATGATTTTTCGTTTGAAATACCTGAAATCCCGTTAACATTCCCTGAAATACCAATATCTTTCGGTATACTATATGATATTCCATTTATGTCGAGTATAATTGGATTCATATACTCAATACTACTAAGTATATATGTAGTCCTATCTTCGTTATTTATGGCAAATCTTGCATTACTTATTCAATTAACAATAATATTTATTGGAGGTGGTGTATTCTTTGCGTTAACATATGGAATCATGTGGTATATTCCAAAATATATCGCAAGTGAAAGAGAAAGAGAGATAGATACGATGTTACCGTATGCAATAACATATATGTATTCAATGACGGCAGGAGGTCGAAATATCGTAAATATGTTTGAGAAACTTGCTCAAAGAGAAAATGTATACGGTGAAATCAGTATGGAATCACGTATTATAGTTAATAAAGTTCGACTTGGAACAGATATTAGAACTGCATTACAAGAACATATTAATAATACACCATCAGAGCAATTAGCAGAGTTTTTAGATGAATTAGTTGTACTTTTAGAGCATAGTGATGATATTGATGGTTTCTTCGAACGGAAAACATCTGATGCACTTCAACAATCAAAGCAAAAAATTGAAACAATGAATGATTTCTTAGAGATTATTCAAAATTTCATTGTAATGATTCCGATACTCCCCGTTGCAATTGTAATTCTCTCGATTGTTGGGATGGTTGGAGGAGGTGGATTTACGTTCTTAGTATACTCTGCACCACCGCTTGTTGTAATCTCATATGGTTTCTTAATCGTATTCAATGGATTAATATTCGGGTCATCAGAACCAGATGTAGAAAAATTAGAAGTGAAAGAGCTATCTGATTATGTTCAAGATGAAGAATTACCGACGTTCTTACAAGGGTATACTATTAATGATAAAATATCAGATTCACAAGATAAAAGTATTTTAGAGTATGTAATAAATAAACCATTAGTGGCATTTGCTATTACAATCCCATTATTCCTTGGATACTTACCAATTCTTTACTTAAGTTTTGAAGAAGGAATGATTATAGATGATGCTTTAATTTTTGCATTATTCTATATATACACGCCAATATTCATCTTATTTGGGTTATACACTCTACTCTATGAATATAAAGCATATCGTATACGCTCTGTACGGAATGAACTTGAAAGCTTATTTAATGGAATTAAAGATGCGAATAAACAAGGTATTCCATTGATTGAAGCTATCGAATTAGAATCTTCAAATAGAGATACGGTATTATCAAATACGATTGAACGATATATGAAGACTATAAATCTAACATCTAATCAACTAAGTGTTACACTGGAGAAAATAGCTAACGAATTCGAAGTAAGTAGGTTAAAACGGTCTATTCGATTACTTACAGATACAATCGAGCAAACAAGTAATATTTCACGTATTCTTGAAGTAATTACAGAAGACTTGAAAACACGTCGTGAATTAGATGCAAAACGGAAACAATCTGCAAATATGACTATAGTTATCCTATTCATGTCTTCCTTAGTGATGGTAGGTGTATTCGGTATTGTCGATGTGATGCTCTTAGAGCAGTTTGACCAGCTTTCAGAGAGGTTTGAAGATTCAGAAGGGCAATCAGCTTCCACAGGGTTCGAAGATTTAGATACGACTCTTATACGAGCTTCAATGGTATACAGTTCATTATTCTCTATGCTTATGATAGGTCTCCAAGCAGGTCACTTACGGACAAATAATCTCAGTAGTGGATTAAAATATGGGTTAATATTAGGGTTATTCATTGGAATACTCCCATTCTTCTTAATATAATTATCGAATTTCAATATCAACTCTCGTCATAAATACTTTATAATCAACATCATCTTGGAACCTTAACGTTACAACATTTAATTCATCTTCATTTTCTTCATAGTTTATTTTATTTATATTTCCGCCATTATCTGTGCGTTGACTTTCAAACGTTTGATTCCATGCTTGTTCAGATTGTTCTGTCTCGAAAGAGAGTTCCATTACACCAGATGTTGAGACTGTTGTTTCATTATATTCTGTTGCAGATATAACAGCAAACGCATCACCGTTTGTTTGCGTTTGTGTAACGCTATCAATTATAGGTATCGTAATTATATTATCACGAACCATTGTTTGCGTCCCCATAACACCATTACCTCGTCTATCATTCGTATAAGGGATATTATATTCAAAACCAACTACACCTAAATCAGGACTCGTCCCTGTAGGGTCTAATTCCAAACTTTTCGTTTCAAATTGAACAGGTTCTGCTGACTCACCAGTAATGAAATCAGAATCTGTAGAACCATACCGAGTTATATTAAATTCCTTTGTAGGTGAGTCTACTGTTCTATACGTGATTGGGAATACAGCTGGATTATAAGTTGATACTACATTATTTGAACTCGTATGGATTCTTTGCGTTACAACACGGTCTCTATCTGAAGCTATATCAATATTTGTCCCTATTATGTGCATATCATCGAATACAGCATCTTGTGTATTCCCTTCATTACTTATAGCAAACTGTGGCATAACAAATCCTAAAAAGAAAGATATAATCGCAATAGTTAATCCCATAAGTAAAACAAACCCTAAAACAGGTGCAACACCGTTATCATTACTTCTTTTATTTAACATATATAATATATTATGTTTTACAGTGGTAAAAGATTTAGGTTTATATACAATAAATTTTAATTGCAACAAACACTTTACCACTATAATAAATAAATATATTATATGAGCGAATCTAAAGTTGATAAGTACAGAAATCAAGTAACGAATAAATATTCAAAATTTAAAGAATATATTAAAGAAAAAGATTCGAAGAAAATAGCTATAGCTATTATATTGATATTAGTAATAATTGGTATATCTTCATATATGTTGGTTTTTTACGGTGATGATTCAGATTTAGGTGTAGGACAAACAGGAGATACTTTAGAAAATGTACCGTTAGATGTGGATATAGTAAGCCAAGATATAGATATTGAAAATAATGAATATACTTTAGAAGAAAATAAAACAATTGAATTATCGGCTGAACATCCAGAGGTTAATAGACCACTATCATATAATTGGACAATTGATGAAGATAGTAATGAAAATACAGATTATTTACATATTGACCAAAAAAGTATTACACCTGAATTAACAACAGATAAAGAAGAATACACTATACGATTGCAAGTAGATGACCCTGAAGCAGATGAACAATATACAGAAGAAGTAAATATATTAACTGTTGATGAGACTGATATAATATCTCGAATTTCATCAAATAATAATAACGTAGAAAAGGGAACAGATATTAAATTTAATGGAAGTGATTCTTCAGCAATAAATAGTAATATAACATCATATGAATGGGATTTTGATGATGGAAATACAGATTCAGGTGAAAATATAGAACATAGTTTTGAGGATGAGGGTATGTATAATATATCTCTAACTGTAGAAAATGATAATGGAGACACAGATACATCTTATAAAACTATAGAAATAATAGACGATTCTGAAGAATTAAATGCACAAATAGAAACAAATACATCAACAGCATATACTTTTGAAGATATAGAGTTTGACAGTTCAAATTCGAGAGGTGATAATATAAAAGAATATACATGGGCTTTAGAATTTGGAGAAGTTAAGGAAGGTGAAATAATAACACACAGCTATAGTGACCATGGTAATTATACTGTTGAATTAACAATAGAAAATGAAGATGGAGATACAGATGTAGATACTAAAGAAATAGAAATTAAAGCTAATACAGATGTTAGAGCAAATATAGATACAAATAAATCTGGTTATTCAGATGAAAAGTACATTAATGAAGATATTGAATTTTACGGTGATGACTCAACAGCATCACATAGTGAAATTATATCTTATGATTGGGATTTTGACGATGGAAACAGAGGGTCAGGTGAAACTACTACCTATCAATACGAAGAAAGTGGTGAGTATACGGTTTCATTAACTGTTGAGAATGATGAAGGTGATACAGATACAACAACACGAGATATAACCGTACAAGAAGCAAAGTTAGGGAGTGAAAGAAATCCATATCGTATTGAAGATGAACAAGACCTACAAGATGTAACGCAAGAAAATAACTGTAGATATAATCACTATATACTTACAAATGATATAGATGCATCAAGTACAGAAAGTTGGAATGATGGTGATGGATTCGAACCAATAACAAGTAGTGAATCATATGACGGTTGGTGTGGTGTTATAGATGGTCAAGGATATGAAATTAGTAACCTACATATCGATAGAGAATTTGAACAAAATGTTGGTTTAATAAGTAATTTTGATGGTGGTTTAATTGAAAATATTGAACTAAATAACGTTCAAATTATTGGTAGTGATAAAACGGGTGCTCTAATAGGTCGTGCTGAAGGAGGTGCAGTAGAAAATGTATATATTGAAGGTAGTATTGAAGGTAATGACAATGTTGGAGGTCTTGTTGGAGATAATATGGATAGAGGTATAGATATACATTATACGTCATTCGATGGGGATGTTACAGGTGGAGCCAGAGTAGGTGGCGTTATAGGAAGTATATCAGATTCAGATAGTCATATAAGTAATTCCTATTCAACAAGTAGTGTTGAAGGTGATTCTCATATTGGTGGGTTAGCTGGAATCAGTTTAGGTACAACCATCAATACGTCGTATTCAACAGGAGATGTAACTGGTAATTTCCGTACAGGTGGATTTGTTGGAGATAATAGAGGTGAGGTGATTGATTCGTATTCAACAGGAGATGTAACTGGTGAAGATAGAGTTGGTGGATTCATTGGACAGAATAGTGGAAAAGTGAGTGAATCATATTCTATAGGGAGTGTATCTGGTGATGAAAATATTGGTGGGTTCATTGGTAGGGAGTCAGGTGATATACTTGAAGTAACGAATTCATACTGGGATATAGACGCATCTGGTATAGATAGTGATGGTGCAGATAGTACAGAAGGACTAAATACTGATGAGATGCAAGGAGAGTCAGCTGAAGACAATATGAGTGGATTCGACTTCACATCAACATGGAGTATAACAGACGAGTACCCTGAACTTCCGTAGGAAAACTAATATAATTTATAGTGATTCTCCTGCTTTTCTTCTATCTATTACTTCAATATTCGTTAAAATAATTTCTATTTCTTCATCAGATGATATAATAAACGTGTCTTTACTTTGATTATCAATAATAGAAACTTCACCAGAATATAATACGGTATCATGTATATCTGGATTACGTAATAAATTCGTATTATAAAAATTAGATTCAGCTTGTTCTAAAGAAGTATAGATTTTACCTGAACTCGACCATGCTCCATCTTTCGAGTGCGTATTGAATGACCGAACACCGTAAATAGTCGTTCCTTGCTTATATTGATACATACGAGCTACAGAAGAACGTAATCTCTGTTTTAGTTCCTCTATTTTTGGATGTGTATTTACCATATGCACAGCACCGTACACTATTTTAAATATCTACTCATACACGTAGTGAATAAATGTTGAAGAATCCGTTTACTATCTATGAGATAGCGTTATGAAATCACAATACATTCGTTTTGCCCACATCCGTGTCTTACCAAACAACCATGAGTATTGTACTATGTATGTTTGGTAAGATTCACCACCCATCACGCAATCTCCAACCAGATTCAATCGGTAATCCTTGATTATCAATATCTTCAATCACAGCTTCAACATCGTACTCTACTCGACGTAGGTCAACAGTATTAGATTGGACATCAATAACTCCATACGCAGAATTACAGTTATCATCTCTGGGTTGCCCTACACTCCCTGCATTAAGCACAATACAGTTCCCAACCATCTCAGCATGTTGAATATGCGTATGTCCAAGAATTAGCCCTGAATACGTATCTGTGTATTTAAGCATATCAGGAAAATCAGCTGGCTTTACGTACGCATCGAGGTCTTCAGGATGACTATGGATAGCTCTGAAATTGGCTGATACGTCGTTTTGAGCTGGTAACGATGATAACCACTCGGATTGTTCCTCGGATAGCTTAGAAGCCGAATGAAGCAATCCTTGGTATGCCATATGGTTCGCTTCATAGACTTCTGGATTCTGAATATCCCTATCGTGGTTCCCTTGAATAACGACATCACAATTCTCTCGAACAATCTCAACGCATTCAGCAGGTCGTGGACCGTATCCAACAATATCACCAATACAGATGAGATAATCTACGTTAGGCATATCTTCTAAAACAGCTTCTAATGCTACTTTGTTTGAATGAATATCTGAAATAATACCTAATTTAACCATATTAGGTATAACTATATTATTTTACTTTAATCTACCTATATAGTTTATTATTTATTTAATGAAAACACTTTACCAGAGATATACATTATTTTTATATATGGAATCGGATAATAATAATAATAATAATAAAAAGAAGATATTAATATTTATAATTATTCTATTGATGATAGGAATTATTTTTTATTTATATATTAATATAGGTTCAGATGAACCTGTGAATGTTGAATTAAAATTAATTGAATCTGAATATATTGATGGTAAATATATTATGTATGCAGATGTACAAAATACAGATAAGGAAAATATCGGGTATTTTAATTGGACAGCTAATGAATTTTCTGTATATAGAGGTTCTGCTCCACTAAGTAATGATAAATATGATGATGTAGATATATATTCTGTTAATAATATAGGATATAATACACATATTAATAGAACAGGAAACTTTACAAATATAAATCGTAGTCCAAGACCATATATGCATTTAAATTCTTTAGATGAACATAAAGAAATACATGTTACTGTAGAAGTTAATATGAGCGATAAATATACAATTGTAGAAGATACAAATGTAACATTAGCCAATCATATAGATGATACGGTGTTAACACCAAATTGTATAGAACATGAATATACATATGGTGATGGTAGTATAGATAATCCATATCAAGTTGAAGATAAAAAAGATTTCTATTGCATGAGAAATGATATTGATAGTAATTATATTCAGACTTCAGATATTTATTTATCTGATTCTGAAAATTGGCACGGTGGATTAGGATTCAAACCTTTAAGTGATTATGAGGGAGGAGCACATACAAATAGAGATGGTTTTACAGGTACATATAATGGTGACGGATATTATATCAGTGATTTATATATCAATAGAAGCTATCAAAATCTGTTAAGTAATTCACATACAGTTAGTTTATTCGGTATAAATAGCGGAGAAATTAAGAATTTAAAAATACAAAATTCGACAATTAAAGGACATCATATGGCATCAATTATAGACCAAAACAATGGTTATATTAATAATATGGTTATTGAAAATACATATATAGAGGGTAGTAATGTATACGGTATTTCAACTAATAATTTTGGAGAAATATCTAATTCATATTCTACAGCTAATTTAAACGGAACTGCTACTGTATATGGTATTACTTTTTCAGCAGGGTATTATAATAATGAATGTACTATTAATGATTCTTATTTCGCTGGTGATGTAGAAGACACAAATAATCTAAATGAGTTATATATAATAACAAGTAACTCATATTGTGATATAAATAATATATATTATGATAGTAGTAAATTGAGTAATTTAGAAAATAATGAAGCAATAGGATTATCACAAAATCAAATGCAAGGTGATTCTGCTAAAGAAAATATGAATATTGATTTCGTAAATTCATGGAATATTATTGATAGAGATTACCCACAATTACAGTGGGAATAATAATTCAATAAATTAATTAGTACTAATATATTTGGGGTTAGAGTATTATATATTAAATATGCATTGTAATATATGTCCAGAATGTAGAGAATACAAATATCTCACTAAACGTGGTGTTTGTCGAGATTGCGTTGGAGATTCAATTATCTTACACAGAAAGATACCAACAGATGCTTCAAACGCATTGTTACAAGCTATAATAATTGTTTGTAAAGATAGAGATACAGTTACGTGGGATAGTGATGTTTCGTATGATAATATTGATGGAGAACTTATGATATTACCACAAAGAATCGTTGTAACAGGGACAGATATTACAACGAAGATGGAATCATATACTGGAACTGAAAAAGAGAAGTATATAAAAGCAATAAATTACTGTATTGATAGAGCGATAGATGAATATACATAACTAAACAAATATTATATATGTTTACATACAAAACCATATGTTTTATAGGATTCTGGACTCACTATAGGATATGCCACACACTTGTTCTGAGTGCGGTGAATCGTTTTCAACGCTAACGAAATTACGATTGCACGATTGTGATGGAGAGCTACAGCTATACACAGTACAGATTCAGGTTAAACTCATTACGAACGAGAGTCAAGAATATACACAGAGTAAACGTGTTGCATCAAACCTCAATACAGACCAACCTGTATTCCCGAAATTTGATTTAGCTGTTGAATCAGGAAAACCTGTTCCACCACAATCGATTCAACAGCAAGTTAGTACAGAACTCGATGAGATACTTCGTGAGAGGTTTGGACTATGGGACTGGGCAAACACCGTCTCGAAAGAACAAGTCCGTCAGACAGCTCCACAAGGACAAGAGAGCACAACCTATGTACCGATTGGGTCGATAGAAGTCACAGATGATGGAAGTATAGAGGATACATTTATTACTTTAGATGAAATCAAAGGTAGAATTGTAGATTAAATATATGGGGTAGTATTATGAAATATTATGTATATGTGAATTTACAAAAGATATTCAACCAGAAAAATGGGAAACAGATTATCTTATTTTAGGTACAGCTACAAAACGTTTTGATGTTGGAGATAGAGCCAAAATAAATTTTAGAGATAATATTTATACTGTAACGGTTGTTAGTCGAAACAATGATGGTAAAGTAGTGCTTGAAACAGATTCTGATAAACCTCGTTCGAAATTTCGATATATTACATTTAAACTAAAACAGTATTTACGTTTATAAAATATTATATATACATAAAACATATTTTATTTTTGTAGTCGTTATATAGCGATATATCTTATAGTAAACTTATTTGTTATCAATTAAACATATAGGGTAGTATAAATATATTCTATATGTGTCAGATTTAAAACATAAAAAATTAGAGAAGTATTTACAACAGCATGTAGGATTGAATTTCACACGAGTAGCCGACGAGAAGATGGATAAAGTCGATAGAACAAGACCAATTGTAACGTTTGTCGAGTTCTTCTACGAGCTATCAGACGGTACGTTTCCAGAAGAACAAGATGGATACAGTACACCACCAACGCAGGCTACTTTTGCAACACTCTATTATCAGCACAATAAGAACGAAGGAGCAAATAGATTCACTACTGAATATAAGGATTGTTGGACTCGGAGAGCAGAAGTTTCATATCCATCACTCGTTCGAGATATGCATTTTACATACTTGCTCCAAGACCTCGATAAGACGTTAGATTTGTTCGACTCTGTTGAGTATGACCCAATTAAGGATATAAAACACGGTGCTGATTCGATTATCGAGCATGACGGTGAGACATACTACGTCAATCTGTACGTCGATACGAATAAATCACAGACGTTCCTCGAAGAAAAGAAAGACCATAGACATCCAGAGCACGACCATACAGAGATACACTTACCAATTCAACGCAATGACGAACGTAATAAAGAATTAGAGTTGGCTGATGGGTCTGATATATGGTTGTATAGTATGGAACACGTAGCAGAAATTTTAGAATTGGTGTTAGATACGAATGAAGATGATGCAATGCTTCTTACAAGATTCCACCAATTAATGAATAGTGAATTTGCTACAAAGAAAGAAATGTTATCTATAGATAATTAAATATAAAATTTATTTTTAACCCTTAAATATATGGGATTTGAATATTAAAGTTATTTTATGGTAGATAATAAATCTAAGACAGGAACAGATATATCAGAAATTGACTCATCTTTATTACAACCGACAGAAGGTTTTTTATCAGTGTTAGATAGATTAGAAGGTGTTTCAAGAGAAGAAAATAGTTTTACACGACCGTTTGAAGTAAGGGCTGATGGAAAAGTATATTTAAAACATAATGGTGAATAAATTAAACTTTATTATATGTTGTAATAGTTAAACCTTTACCATTATAATACTTAAGTTATAAGTACATGAATAATATACTTACTCTAATTGAAGATAAAGACGTGCGGAGAAATGAAGCTATACAACAAACATATCTGAATTTAAATGGTGAAGGTACAGAATTAAATCCATATAAAATAGATAATGTGTATGCATTACAGTCATTAATTTGTGCGAGTGAAGAAGAACACGCTAAAATAACAGATGATATTGATGCGAGCGGAACAAGAAAATGGAACAAAGTAAAACATTATTCTGAATCATTCGACACAAAAGATAGAGATGATAATAAATTTGAACTACACATCTCAAATGTTTGTAATGTAATTAATGTCTATAGTTTTGATTCAGATGATGAAGAAAAGAATTTTGATAATATAAAATACAAATTTAATAAATCAGAACAAATAGTTACACTTGAAGAAGATGTCGGTGATGAAATAGCAATAGATTACGTTACAGATGAAGACCATTATATGGGTTTTAGACCAATTGGTACAATCTGTGGTGTTATTGATGGAAACGGATGTACTATTGATGGATTGTATATTAATAGACCGTATAAAGAAAACGTTGGTTTTACAAATCATATTATTGGTGGAGAAATTAAACAATTAGATATAACAAATGCTACTGTGTGTGGTCATACTAACGTTGGTGTTATATCAGGGAGTGTTGGGAATTATATTAGGACTCCACATCATGGGTTCGTACGTAACTGTTCTATCGAGGGAGCTGTCTCTGGTGATTTTTATATTGGTGGATTAATAGGTCGGCATCATAACGGTCATATTCATCAATCTTCAGCATACGGTAAATTAAATGGAAATATAAGTACAGGTGGACTTGTCGGATGGAATGATTCATTTATCTCAGAATCATATTCATATAATCGAATACAAGGAGGAGCATCTATAGGTGGATTAGTAGGTATAAACAAAGGATATATAAAAGATGTTTATACGCAAGGATTGAATTATACTAATCTTGAAAAAATATATAATATTTTAGTTGATAATAAAGATATACGAGCTATCGGTCATGTTGGTGGTCTTGTTGGTAGTAATTCAGGTAAGATAGAAAATGCATATACAACTCAAAAAGTAAATGATAATAATTTAAACGGTTGTATAGTTGGTCTTAATGAACGTATAGAAGATTATGGTGGCATATTATCAAATGTATATTGGCAAGATTATAAAGCGAATAAGAACGCTGTTACTGGAGATATGAATTACTCTTTAACGCAAGACCAATCACGAAATGTTGTTCATAGCTTATCTAAAAAACATATGAAACACACAGATTTCTATGGATTTGATTTCGAAAATGTATGGACTACTGTAGACGGTGAGTATCCAAAATTCCAATGGGAATAATAAATATATTATTTTTAAGATTATATAAATACTTTACCACCTTCAAACATAATATATTATTGATGATAGATAAATATCGTAATAAAGTAGAAGAAAAAGGAGTATCGCCCGTAATTGGAGTAATATTATTAGTTGCTGTTACTGTTGCTCTCGTCGCACTTGCTACAGTAATCGTATTCGACCTTGGAGATGACGTGAGTAACACAGCTGATGTTACGCTCGATGTAAGTGAGACAAGTGATGGAGTAGATATTACGGTTCTTCGTAATGAGAACGTCGAAGAACTCCGTGTAATCGACCCTGATGGAGAAGATGAATCGTTCGATTCTTCTGTTGGAAGCACAGTTCACGTACAAGGTGAAGCTGGCTCTTATAACATCATAGCTGTCTTAGCTGATGGTTCGGAAGAATCGATTAGAACGATTACGATAAGTGAAGATAGTGCGACAGAAGGTGAGTCTGTTACAGGTACAGTTAACGTGAATCCTGCTATCGAAGGAGCAACTGTAGAAGCGTATGAAAATGGAGAGTTAGTAGATAGTGATATAACGAATGCTGATGGTGAGTATACACTTACGGTATCAGATAGAGAGCAAGCTGAAATCATTGTGAGTGTAGAACGATTCGAATACGAAGATTCAGACGGTAACGATGTTATCTTATCAGCTTCTGGTAATGCTGATGCAAGTGGAGATACAGATTTCGACTTTGATGCTGATACTGGTGAAGAAGTAACTATTAATGGTGAGACAATCACTGTTGTGAATCAAGTTGAAGATGGTGTTACACAAATTGGTAATGTAGACCAATTACAAGCAATTAATGAAGACATCTCTGGTGATTATAAACTTATTCGTGATATAGATGCGAGTGATACAGAGAATTGGAATTATAATTCAACTACAGATTCTTATGAAGGATTTGACTCTATTAGTGATGATGATGAATTTACTGGTAGTCTTGATGGTCAAGGATATGAAGTAAGTGGGTTATATATTGAAAGACCAGCAGAAAACTTTGTTGGTTTAATTGGTAGTAATGAAGGTACAGTTGAAAATATAGGTGTTGTAAATGCTGATGTAACTGGTGATGAAACTGTAGGTGGACTTGTTGGAGAGAATGTTTTTGGTGATATAAGTGAATCGTATGCTACAGGTGATGTAACTGGTGAATATAGAGTAGGTGGACTTGTTGGAGCTAATGATGGTGAAGTGAGTGAATCGTATGCTACAGGTGATGTAACTGGTGATGATTTTGTAGGTGGACTTGTTGGAGAGAATGTTTTTGGTGATATAAGTGAATCGTATGCTACAGGAGATGTTACAGGTGAAGATACTGTAGGTGGACTTGTTGGAAGTAATGGTGGTATAGTGAGTGAATCGTATGCTACTGGTAGTGTAACTGGTGATGATTGGGTAGGGGGACTTGTTGGAGATAATCTTGATACAGTGATTGAATCGTATTGGGATACAGAAACGTCAGGAAAAGATGTATCTGACGGTGGTACAGGATTAAATACAGTAGATATGCAAGGTGATTCAGCTGAAGATAACATGTTCGGATTTGACTTTGCGGATACATGGGTAACTGTTGAAGGTGAGTATCCAAAATTCCAATAGGAATAATTTAAAAACAGTATAAAATATTCGTATACCTTATACATACAATACATTTGTTGAGTTACATTATTTATTGCCTATTTATATTGAATATAGTATAGGGGTTGAATACGATTCTATATGCGTACGCACAAAGACCGAGGAATTTCACCTGTTGTAGGTGCAATACTAATTATAGCTGTAACGATTATACTATCAACAGTTGCTATAAGTACATTTTTACTATATACTGGTAGTTTAGAAGAATCATCAACAGCATATATAGAAATAGATGAAGATAATCAAGATAATAAATTTGTAAATGTTGTTCATAGTGGAACAACAGACAAAATAATATTAATTGATAGTAATGGTGAATCCATACTTGAAGTTGGTAATAAAACAAAAATAGATGGTGAATATGCTATATACGGGTATAAAAATGGATATGAAACATTACTTGAGATGAGTGATGAATATTCACACAGTACAACATTAAATAACGAAAACGAAGAATCAGAAGAAGAACTTAATTTCGAATCTGAACCAGAGGACTTAGATGAAATTCTAAACAATATGCGTGGTGATGGGTCAGAATCATCACCGTATATAATTACGAATATATATGAATTACAAGCTATAGATGCTGATTTAGATAGTTATTATGAACTTGGAAATAATATTGATGCATCATATACACAGTCGTGGAGTAATGGATTCGACCCAATTGGAGATAGTTCAGGAACATTCAATTCTAATTCTTTTGACGGTAGTTTAGATGGAAATTCCTACAGTATTACAGGAATAGATATAGATAGACCTTCAGAAGACAGAACAGCTATTTTCTCAGGAATTGGTTCTGGTTCAACAGTAGAAAATGTTGTTGTTCAAGATGCAAATGTACGTGGTAATATACGGACAGCTGTATTAATTGGTGAATCATGGGGGACTGTTACCAATATCGGTATTGAAAGCTCTACAGTATCAGGTGATGAGCGTGTTGGTGGTCTCATCGCTAACAGTAATGGTGGTTTTGCAGCTGACTCTGTAATTCAAAATACATACGTAAAAGATACCTCGATAACAGGTACGGATAGAGTTGGAGGTATATCAGGCAGAAACTACCAAGGTGATATTATAGAATCTTATTCTACTACAAAAGGGATTTCTGGAGACCATGATGATGGGTGGTCAACGACAATTTCGAATATATATTATGAATCATATGGAAGTGATTCTATCGGTGTAGAACTTTCAGAATCTGAAATGCAAGGTAGTTCAGCCGAAATAAATATGGATGGATTCGATTTCGATTCAACGTGGGTTATTGTTGATAATGATTATCCAAAACTTCGAAATTAATCGTTAAATAAAAGATACATATATGGAGTTTTTGAAGCATTAGATGGAGAAATTGAAACTGTTGAGTTAGATTACACATCATAAATAAATTTGAATACATAATATAATTAATTATACAAATTATTTATTTTTTGAATATGTGCTATTGCTATAGTAGCAAGTAAAACCATTATTAATCCAATTATAATTGGTGGAAATATATTAACTAACGAACCGAGAATTATAAATGACCACATATAGGTACTCCCAATAAGATGTAATTGTGTTTTTCTATCTAAATCACGCCATATATTTTGGTATTTGTTCATACATATACTTTATAAACAAACCCTATATATTTTAATATTTATTTAATTAAACAAATGCAACTATTATTCTGTTAGTGGTTTTTCTTTATATATAACGAGTTCTGTTTCTTTAGCGTGAACCCAAATCCATTTATCGTCTTCATCATCAGCTGTGAGAGCTGTATGACCTTCTCCTTCAGGCTCGATACGAAGTGTATCAATGAATACGTCACGTCCACTGTACCCTGTTACGCTACCATCGTAGTGACCGTAGACCTCTATACGGTCTTCATCAGGTATTGGATATATTTCGACTTTCTCATAGGTTGCTGTTCCTGTTACCTTTGGTGGCATAGAATGAGCTACGGCAATAGAACGAATAAATCTTGTTAATGTATACTATTCTTTTGGTTCAATACCTTCTTTAAAACCTTGGATATATGTTTTCGTATTTTTATCAACCCAATTTAACGTACTATCAAATCCGAAATCTTCTAACCCATCATAAATTTCTGTAAACATATTATACTCTCCGCTTTTTCGAACTTGCTCTAAATCTTCATACACGTCTTTTGGTACTTCAACAACCATATATATGTATTGAGTTTGTCAATACTTAACAGTATTGGCATCAAATTTGTTTACTGCTGTTCTTACCTAACTCACCAGTATCGATTGTTTGGTAAGAAAGAGGTTTGCTGATTTTTTCTTATACAACGACAAAACTTTATAAACACATATAGGGTTATGGAATAAATACATATACATGAATCAAAACACAATAGAAGTAATTGATATTTGCAAAGAATCCAAACAACTTGGGAAATATTACGGTAAGAGATACATACAAAATGAGATTACATATGAAGAAGTATATAATAAAGTAAAGGATGCACTTGATATTGAAAATAAAGAAAATCCATGTAATATCCATGAAAACATAATAGATGGTATTATAAAATCTATGGAATATCACATTCATCAAAAGAGCGTTGAGTTTGTAACAGATTGGTCTGAAGAATGGGAAATAGATTCGTACCATAATGAGGAAAATGCCTCTGGTGCAATGACGAATAAAGTATATGGTGATTGTACAAGTGCTGAAAACTTATTCATCGATGTTGAATTTGACAAAGTTTTCGGTGATATACCTGCTTACATGTACGAAGAAATCCACCAATTATATACTATATACTTTATCGAAAGCGTAGCAAACATTGTTACAAAAAATACTGAATAGTAGTAACCCTTTACCAGTGTAAAGCATATATATTAAATATGAGTAAATCATTTAATAGTAATGTTTCGAGAGAAGACGTACATAAAAAAGGAAAGACAGAGAAAGAATTTGTTCAGAATAAAATCGATTCTGAACCGAAGAAAGATTTATTTTTATCATTAAATACATCCAGTGATACCGTTAGACAAGTGAATGGTCGTAGTATGACGGATAATTCAACGATAATTCATCCTGTTAAGAGTGATGAAGGTTGGACTTCAACAGAGAAGAATGATGAAAACGGTGCTGTTGCTATGTTGGATACAAGAGAATACAGTCCACAAGATAATTTGCAAGAAATTGTAAGCGATTTAAAAGACTCACATGAAGAATATTTCGAAGATTCACCAAATAGTATGCGTATTTATGTAGAAGGTGAAGGCTCAGATGCTTCTGTAAGTATCGGTGTTCAATCTGATGATAGAGCATATGCTAATCAGATTGCAAAGGAAAAAAATACTAAACTTATAGATTCTAATACACAAAAAGAAATTGATATTGATAATAGTTCAAATCCATTAGATAGAGTTGATACAAAAGAAGTTATGAATAGAATAGAAACAGAGCATAAAAAATCTAATGCAGAATATGATAAGATTAGTGATGACGAAGAAGAAATAGCAAATAAAATCAGAAGGATGGATGAGATAGATAATACAGGTAGTTCTGTTGAAGATATTATCAGTGATATACCTCAAGATAATATAGATAGAGCTGTTGCTGTTGCTAATGGTGAAAGAGTCTATAAGCTGAATGATGAAACAAGAACAGTAGAAACCCCTGATGGTGAAGAACTTGAAGTCACATCATCTCCTGTGTGTAGAAATGCGGTTGTAAAAATAGATGACCAAACAGCAATCAATATCCGAGCTGGAGCTGGTTTACCTGCTGATATTCCAACGGAACCAGATAATGTAAGAGAATACATTTCAGCAATGTATGACAAAGATGAAAAATTCAGAAATCTTAGCTATAAACAAAATGTAATGGATTTATCCCAAGTAGATGCTGATTTAACATGGGATGATGATATTAACAGAGAAAAATTCACAGAACATATGACAGAACTAACAAGTGATGAATCTAAAGAATTGATGGATACTGTTGGTGATGGAAATATAAGTGATATGGATAAACAAGAATTAAAAGAAATGTTTGGAGAGAATAAAGCAGAAGAAGTTACAAAATTCAGCAACACTCTTGATATGGCAAAAGGAGGTGAAAAACCAATGAAACTACCAAGTGTTGGTGTTGGTGGGTCAATATATGCTTATTGGGGAGATTGTGATAAAGGATGTGCGAATTGTGGAAGACACGGACCATATAAACAGAGAGGATATAGAGATAGTCGAGGTGTATCTACATCAGAGTACATCGGAAAAGTATAACGTGTAATAATTTAACTTCTATTTCTTCTTTTATACATAACCCTTTACCAGTGTAAAGCATATATATTAAATATGGTTACAAAACTACCAGAAGACAGTATTAAAGAATGGAAAGAAGGAATAGATTTAGTATTCGGAGATAGATTACAGAATAGCAAGTATAAGATTGTAGATGAAAATGATGAAAAATACATAAAATATATATTTATTGTTGATTCTGTAGATAATATATCTGATGAAAGTATGCTTGAATTGCGTTGTGATGATATGTGGTTAACAGATGAAACAAGCTATAAATTAGTTAGTGAAGCCTCACATAATAAGATAGAAGATTATGAAGATGAGTATACTGTATACAATATAATTATCGGATTTAAAGATGGTGTCGTTATTGAAAATAACTAATAAATATTTTCAACAGAATGAATACAGATTAGAATAGTTAAATATATATTAATATAATATAGTTATGTTGTATGGAAATAGATTTTAAAACAGAGTATGATATTGATGAAGATTTGGTTCTCATAGATATAAACGGTATTAGAGTACGCCATGAAGATACTATTACAGCTCTTGAATATTGTATTATTACAAACCCACAATTCAAAATTGATGGAGAATCAATTACGTATGGGTGTATGGAAGTTCACGGTGACACGCTTGCACAGTCAGCTGTTCAACTAATTGCGTTAACATCTACATTCACATATACAGAAGTTATTCACAATATCAGTATATCAGCACATCATTACAATACAGGTGTACGTATAGACAAAGTGTTTGAATATGACTCAAATTACCATATAAAAGATATACTCCCACCAAAAGAATTTATTCAAAATATTCAAAATACTATTGAAGGAAAAAATAGTTAAAATGAAATAAAATATACATGTTTATGTATAAGTGAAAAAGAATCATAGGGGTTTTATTTTCATATATACACAATCTTGTATATATTATGTAATAAATATTATTTCCTTATACACGTAAACCATTACCAGTATAACTCTTATTGTTAATGTATGTCAAGAAATATTGATGATTTAAGAAAAGAAATTAGGTGGATAAATGAAGTGTTACAATTGATAGAATCTTCTACATATAATTATTCAAACCTTTATAATAGATGTCCAGATAAATACGAGCATTATATAGATTATGCTAAGTATGATGATATTGATTCGTTATTATACCACAGAAAAATAATAAATAAAAAACTCATAGAAGAAATAGGTGATTAATCAATTGATGAGATAGTATCTAATTTTACAGAACCAAAGTATGTGATTTCTGTATTTGTTTTACCACATATTTTACATTGTGTCTTAACTTCACGTTCATAGTGGATGTAAATCTCTCCATTATACTCTGTTGTATAACTTATAGTAGATATATCGAAATCTATATCTTTATTTGTAATATCATATGAATGCGTAACTCCGTTATGAGGACAATTGATATTATAATCTAATTTCTCCCGTATTTTACCTAACATAATACTATATTATGGTTTATAGTGGTAAAGTTTATATAACATAAATAGTTATAGGGTTATAGAATAATATATTAATATATGAAAACAAATACAAAAATAAGAGATTCTTTACACGGTTATATATCTTTAACGAGTGTTGAAAAAGAGTTGCTTGAATCAGATGAAGTACAACGATTACGAAATATTACACAATTAGGTGCAACAGATAGAGTCTACCCTTCAGCTACGCATAATCGCTTTTCTCACTCACTTGGTGTACTCTACCTTGCAAATGAATTTGCAACGCAGTTAGGACTCACTACAGAGCAAATCGAATCAGCTCGAATAGCGGGTTTACTTCACGATACAGGGCACGGTCCATATAGTCATACATCGGAAAAAGTAGCACAGACCTATGGGATTGACCATGAAGATATTTCCTGTGATATAGTGGATACGTATGACCATATTATCTCGAACCCAGAACAAGTGAAGAATTTCATTACAGGAACAGCAGAGACGAATATCATATCTGGAATCTTGGATGTAGACCGTATGGATTACTTGATGCGAGATGGGTATAACACAGGCGTCAAACACGGGAGGATTGACACAGATACGATTTTCGAGTACGCAACCCTAACCGACGAAGATAACATTGCTATCCAAGAGAAGGCAATCTCGTCGCTTCACGAAGTACTGTG
>LKMJ01001107.1_pt1 | contig 23103 bp, 36 predicted proteins | sample 643391 | NCBI WGS metagenome assembly LKMJ01 (sample SAMN04112250, study PRJNA286221) | soda lake metagenome | biome: soda lake; feature: Kulunda Steppe; material: water; isolation source: sample PL-Br10 brine of Picturesque Lake | place: Russia: Kulunda steppe | collected 2010-07
CCCTCATTGTGTCACCTTGCTGCACAGCCCCTCATTGTGTCACCTTGCTGCACAGCCCCTCATTGTGTCACCTTGCTGCACACCCCCCGCAGGTCCTCCCACGAATCGGGGCCCTGCATGCACGCCTCTGTGCACGTGCGCATGTGTGCATACCCGCACATGTGCACACATGACACAGCCGCCATCACCCTTCCAGTCGTCTCAAATCAGCCGTCTCTTTCCTCCCGCAGGTCCTCCCACAGATCGTAGCCCGCACCCCCAGCTGCCCCAGCTTGGCTGCACTTGCACCAGCAGCTGGAGCAGCAGCAGCAGTGGCAGCAGGACCATTGCATGGGCCCACAGGCAGCGGCATCGGCAGCACCAGCCCCTCCGGCCGCATGCTCCTGAGCCGCCTGCTCGTCCGGCTGCAGGCGGTGCTGGCGCGCTTGCTTAAGGCTGACCCCTGGGGTGAGGTGATGATGATGCTTGAGGTGGATGACGGGATGAGGATGATGAAGCTGATGATGCCGGAATACGGTGTGGCGGGGGACCTGCGCTGTGTGTGGCATTTGATCAGGCGCAAGGAGAGTGTACTCAGATGCGTGCACTGGTTGGAATCAGGCAGATGCTCTGTTGGGTGAGTTGCACGCCCTGAAGCCTTGAGGCGTGTGCAGAGAGCGGCTCGTCCTTGAGCTCGCAGGCTTTAGGTCATGCGCAGCATGGGCGGTGGGGTTGCACACGCAATAATAATAGGCGAGGCGCGCCGCATGCGGGCAGATCGGGATTGTTCATGGTCAGAAGTACTTGCAAGCACGCGCTTGCACGCCCATCGTGTGCAGGTCTGCCGCCGCCGCCGCCGCCCACTGCTGCCGGCTCCCCTCCTTCTGCATGGACGCACGCAGTGTGCACGATCAGCAGGCAGATCCAGGCGGCCAGCACCTACCACATCGGCCTGGTGGCCCTGGTGAGTGTTCGACTTGCGCCTCACCAGTCCAATGAGATCACCGGTCCAATGAGATCACCGGTCCAGTGAGATCACCGGTCCGGTGAGGGTTATTTGCCTGCGCGAGCTCTGATGCCTGCGCGAGCATGTGACACCTGCATAAGTGTTTGACGCCTGTGCGGGTATTTGACGCCGACGCAATTGTTTGACGCCTGCCTCACCAGCCGCCTCTGACCACTCCCTGCGTGCAACACGCTTCATGCCCTTGCTGCGCACGCTCCCTGCGCGCAAATCGGGTTTGTGTGCCTCCATCACGAGCACCCTGTTCGTGCTGTGCACACATTGTGGGGCAGAGGGATGCAAGGCCACAGCCGTGGTGCATGCCGTACTGTGCAGGCAGGCGGCCATGTGCTTCTGTGCTGCGGCCGCCGGTACGAGGCTGTTGCTGTGGCACTTGAAGCGGGCGGCGATGAGGCGCAGCGCGTGGTGGCGGCAGCGCAGGCCCAGCTGCGCCTGCTATGCCCGGGGCAGGTGCGTGCATGTTCTTCTTCTGCTGCTGCTGCTGCTGCTGCTGCTGCTGCAGCTATTTCTGCTTCTGCTCTTGCAGTCGTTTGTGAGTGTCAGAGCTGACAGGAAAGGGGTGAGGCAAGGCAAGTCACACGCAACCCATAAACAAGGGATTTCCCATGGGTCTATGTGAGGGAGGGTGACTGCTTCTGCATGGTAGTGCTGGAAAGAGGTGGTCTTGAGCTTGCTTCAGGCAGTTGTTTGCAATAAAGGGCTGCGCTGGCCACTTTATGACTGATTGCTAGGGCTCCTGTGCTGACTGCACTTTATGACTGATTGCTAGGGCTCCTGTGCTGACTGCACCTGATAACCAGGCGATGTGCACGGCAGGAAGATCGCCTGCAGCTGCCACCTCCAGGCTGCCTCAACCATGGTCTCAGCTGTCGTGTCCACTGTACCCGCTTATTAAGCATGAGGTGTAGCTCTGACAGTTCCCATAGCACGGGGTTCAGTCATTATGGCTCTAATATAGCATGAGGTGCCGCTCCTACGATTTTCACAGCTGAGGAAAGCTTCAACGGTGAGGCTGTCTAGAAGCTGGCAGGTGATGCTAGTACACTGGCTTGAGGTGAACAAAGCTTGAAGCAACTGCAAGGCCGTCACTGACGGCGCCAGTGTTCATGAGCAGCGATGGTGATGGTGCTCCAGGTGTGCAGGACCGCTGAGCTGCATATAAAAAGCATATGCTCAAATGGATGCACAGGCAAGCAAACACAGCCGCCACATGAAATCGTGTTCAGCACCACCTACATGGGCTACACACGCCCTCAATGATCCACAAATACAAACTCCATAATATTAAGCCGACTGGACCCCTGACGCGCGTGTGGTAAGCCGGCACATAAGCGAGCATAGCATAACTCTGTGTTGATTACCTGGCACCACTCATGCACTCATTGCAGGCGTACGGGACAGCAGAACTGCAAGCCAGCGCCAGCCAGAGCGCAATGCGCACTCTGCCAGGCGCGCTGGCTGCCGCCGCGCTGCTGGGCCATGACCTGGCCCTGCAGCTGCTGCTGGTGCCACTGCTGGCCCGGCACCACTACGCGGCGTCCGAACCCACCCAGCAGCGGCAGCAGCAGCAGCAGCAGCAGCAGCAGCAGCAGCAGCAACGAGAGCAGCAGGCTCCAGGCAGCAATACCCTTCCAGATGCCTCAGCTTCTGTGCAACCTGCGCCGCCGCCGCCGCCGCCGCTGCCGCCTCAGTCGGCTACGCCCCAGGTGTGGTGTGGCGCGTCCGTGGCCGGTGCCCGCTCCGCCTGCCAGGAGCTATGTCCAGTGAGCCTGGCGCCGCTACTGGGCACGGATGCTGGCAGTGACGGAGGCTGCGGCAGAAGTGATGAGAGCCAGCTTCTGCAGCTGCTGCCACCGCAGCCGCCGCACGCTGGGGAGCCGATGCCGTCACAACCGGCGGCTGCCGCCCCGGCTTGGTCCTGGGCGCTGTGGCCCCGCCACCGTGTACTGCTGGTGGTGGCACCTGAAGACGACGGCGCTCCCACCGCCGCCGGCGCGGAGGGCATACTGGGCCCTGGCGCGCCACGGGCACTGGCCCAGGCGGCCGTGGGTGCCGCTGCAACTGCACTGGGCTGGCGCTGCGTGGGGCTGCAGGAGGCTCTGGATGCGGCGCGGCAGCAACAAGGGGGTCTGCCGCAGGCACCACTGGTGCAGCAGGGGCAGTGGGCGCAGCAGGGGCAGGCGCAGCAGCAGCAGGAGCAGCAGGGGCAGGTGGTGCAAGGCTTCCAGGGCATGGCGGAGGGTGTGGCGCGGGGGCTGTCAGAGAGGGAGGCTGTGGCAGGCATCGCGCACGGTGCAGATGCGGCAGTGCTGCTGGGTCCAGCGGGGTCTGTGCCCAAGTGGCTGGCGCAGCAAGAGGTGAGGCGGGGCGGGGGCTCTGTGAGGGAGACAGACTCTGCGTCGGCTCCTGTGCCGCAGTGGCTGCGCGCAGCAGTAGGTGAGGGGGGGGGCAAAGTTGAAAAAGGGACTGTGGGCCGTGGCTCTTGTGATACAGTGGCTCCAGTGATCCAGTGGCTCCAGTTATACAGTGGCTCCAGTGATACAGTGGCTCCAGTGATCCAGTGGCTCCAGTGATACAGTGGCTCCAGTGATCCAGAGGCGCAGCAGTAGATTAAGTGCTTCCAACGTACCGGGGCAACAGAGGCGCGCCAGCCCCAGAAATGATGCTGCACAGAATGGGATGGACACATGATGCCATTTGCATGCATGCTGCAGCCAGGCATGGGTAAAGGTGCACGACCTAGGTGCTGCGCTTCATGCCCTTCCCTGTGCCCAATTGCTACCTGCTGTCCAGGTGCAGGCGTGTGCATGAAGCGCTGCCACTTCTGCGGCTGCTGCTGCTGCTGCGCAGGTAGTGCTGCTGCCTGTGTATGAAGAGCAGGACCCCGCCCTCCTCAGGGCCGTCCGCGCGGCCGGTAAAGCCGTAGCCAAGCAGCAGCACGCCATGCGCGCTGGGCAGAGGGCTGAGGGCATACCGGACAGCAGCGTGGGGGGGGGAGGAGGTGGCAGGGGGGCAAGCGGGGATGCTGGGGCAGGGCGCGTGGGGGCGCTCCCTCAGCCCAGTGCCCACCTGCCGGGCACTGAGGTCCCAGAGGCGGTGGCAGAGCTGGCGCGCCAGCTGGTGGCCCGCGTGTGCGCCGCGCACATGCAGCGTGCAGCAGCGGCGGCAGCCGTGGCAATGGCTGGCCAAGAGGGCAGGGTGGAGGCGGACAGGCCTGCAACAGAGCAGCTGCAGGCAGGTGGGAAGGGAACCCAGCTGCCGCCACAGCAGCAGCAGCAGCAGGGGTTAAAGTGGAGCTCGGCTCTGTCCACCCTGTATGAGGTGGGTGGGCAAAAAGCCCCGGATGGCCACCAGGCGCAGGCCTGCTGCGTATGTGCCTTCTGTCATGCTGAAGGTGTGTGCATCTGCATAGGGGGAGGGGTTACTTTCCCTCCTATCACGTGCCATGGCACGCCGCTGGTCATGCATGCTAGTCTGTCTGTGCATTGTGGTTGTGTGCCAGGTACGCATGCTCGTCGTCCGTGCGTGCCTGGCAGTGTATTGTGTGCTGTACCTTGCATGCCTGGCTGTGCTTTGTCATTGTGTGCAAGGTAAGCTTGCTCCGCATGCCCTGCAAACCCGGCCATGCATCGTGATTCCGTGCTTGCAAGGCTGCAGGGGCCGCGGCCGCAGGCCCGAGAGAGTCCCTGACACATGCAGCCCTGGACACAAAGCCCCAACCGACCGTTCGCCAAATATTCACTGTACATCCTGTGCACGCTTGTTTTGCATGATTGAAGGAAAGAAGCATGCTTGTTGTGTGTAATCAATCCAGAAAAAGCATGCTTGCCTCGTGCCATTTACCCCAAAAAACAGATGCGCATTTTCCTATGGTGCGCATTTCTCCGGCAAGTGTGTCACACACAGCATGCATGTGCGTGCTGCTGCTGCTGTGCAGGATGCAGCCCTGGCTGCCAAGGCACAGCCCCTGCTCAGCGCCTCGCGCGCCCACACCTCCAAGCTGGCGGCGCTTGTGGATGGCCTGCAGCGCAGCCTCCAGCCCTCAGCCACGCGTCAGCTGCTGGTGAGCCCATGCCGCATGCTGGTGCATGTTTATAGACCTCGCTCTCCCGCGCCAAAGAGGGGTTCATATTCATTGTACAATGCATGTTATCTACTTGCAGTAGAAAACAGAATAGTCGTGGACACAGTCTTCAGGCTTATGGTCTCTAAATTAACACCCTTGCTGTGTGGTCTAGGACTTGCCGAGAACCACACCTGCGATTCCTTGTATCATGGCAGCGGATCTGACAGTGGGCTTACACATGCTGTGCATGTTTACTGCACAGTTGCACCCCATATATATTCCCTTTGGCAATCAGATGTGGCAGAGGCCATTCCTCTCTCAGCATTCCATGCACACCTTGATCATACACATGCGCGTGCGCGTTGCCCAGCAGTGCGTTCGCTTGAGTTGAGGGCGTGCACGTGTTCTCCCCCGCGGTGCACACGTGATGGATATGGATGTGTCTCCATGATACATGCAGTCCCAGGTGTCTGCCCTGGTCAAGGACACCCTGGCAGCGCTGGGGCAGCGGCAGCTGGTGCTGGAAGGCCTGCTGCTGGCAACCAGACAAGGCGCCACAGTGCGCGCCATGCTCGTGGCCGACGCAGGTGTGTCTTGTGTGAGTGTATGAGGCTGTATGTGCGTTTGCATACACATACTTGTGTTTAGGTGTATGTGCACCCCGGAGGCTGCTCCATGGTGCAACCAAGTGTACGCCACCGTACATGCAGTAGCATGCTTAGGCTTGTTGAAGCTGGCCTGTGTGCCTAGGCTCCGCTGATCTGCGACACATGCAACTTTTCTAGGTTTTAAATTTAGTCTCATAACCCTTACCCTTGCCCTTACCCTTCTGTCAGCGCTTGTGCGGCAGTCTGCATGCGCCACGACACAAAACAGACACCCAGGCGTTATCTTGACCAAATTGCGCATGGCTTCTGGTTCTGCTCACATCCCATACAGTGCAACACCCACAAATACCACGCATTTCCCTGCACGCCACAAGACAGACACACCTCCCATGCACGCTGTTATCACTGCTGCTGATGTGAAAGCTCGACGAGGTTGCCAGCGAGCAGCCAGAAAATGATGGGCAACCTGTCATTCTGTAGACTCCTCACTGAGGAGCCTCCCTGGATTCATGTCCAGCCTGCCAGCCGGGTGGGGGGCAGTGCCTCTGTGCCCACGCGCTCAGCCTTCACTTTCAATTCAAATCCGGGTCCAAGCATGATGAGCATTGTGTACTTGTGTACTGCCATGGTCGCTGCGTATTGCGCGCACGCACGTGCACAACACGTGGCCCTGCCCTTGCCCCGCCCCACGCAGGCAAGCCCAGCACCACCCCAAGCGCCAGCCAGCCCGCGCCCCCGCAGCCTACCTCCCGCCCTCCCGCCGCCTCCCTCACACCCTCCTCGCGCGCCAGCTCAAGGCCATTGTCCCGCACCAGCTCCATGAGAGGTGGGCAGGGGCCATTTGTGCCGTGTGTACGTGTGCGCATGTACGTGCGCGTTTGCGTGAGCTGTGTGTGAGCCCCATGCAAATTGTGATGGGAGCACACACCGTGTGTGTGCATGTGTGTGTGCGTGTGTGCATGAGCCCTGTGTGAGGTGCGGCGGGGTCCCCTGCACTGTGTGCATGTGTGTGTGCTTGTATGCACATGTACGCAGGCGTGGGCGTGAGCTGTGTGCAATCTCCCATGCTAGGGTGTTGGCTAGCACACAGTTCAGCTTTTGATGTCTGTGTCTGCAATTATGGTTGCACCTGTGGGTGTGCGCGTGCGTGTCTGTGTGAGCGGACCCTTTTGTGAGGTGCAGCGGGGCCACAGCGCATGCGTGCGTGTGCAGGTGCATACATGCAACTGCCACAACGATCACCACGTGCACATGGAACATGAGTGCACACTCACGTGACTGGGCATTTGGTCCGTGCCCACGCACTGTAAAATGAGTAAAGTAAAGTGAGCTCCGAGGTCCTGGGGAAGGCATGCTTGCTGGGCGAGTGTGATCCGAGCCTGGGCGCTGCATCGCGGCCCACCTGCGCGTCACCCTTGTACAAAGGGCAACCTCTGTCTAAGACCGTAGACCTTCTTCTGCACTGTATGGCTGGGCCTGCTGCTAGGGCTTGTGGCTCCCCCCCGAACACTCCATTAGCCTAGGCACGTGTGGACATCTTGTATGTGCGTGTGTGCTTGCTCTCCTTCATATGGGGTCTCTACGCGCATTGTGATTGCACGCGCTCCTCAACCCAGGGTACTCCATTAGCAAGCCGCAGCTGCCACAGAGGGGCGCTGACAGCACAGACAGCGAGGAGGAGGAGGCCGGCGTCATCAAAGTGCGTGTAGTTATAGGCATGTGTGTGCGTGTACTCGTTTGTGTGTACGTGCGTGTACCTGTGTGTGCGCATACTTGTGCGTGTGCATGCGTGTACTTGTGTGTGTGCGCAGCAGTGTCCCCTCCATGTGGCTGCAGCACAGTGCTCAAAAAGATTATTGCAGGCAAAAAGCCGTTGGCTCCCAAGCCTTTGCTCATATACAGCATGCAGCGCACAACATCCTCGTGTGGCTTACAAGTGCGCGTGCGGGTGCCCTAGCTCGTCATCGCATGGGCAAGCATGCACTCGATTGCTGGTGCAAAGGCTGTGCCTCCTTGCTCTGTCACTTATGGCTCTGTGCTTGTGCGCCTTCTGATGCATAGGCTGTGCGCATTCTTGGCGGGCTGCCTCAGACATGCTGGTGCATTGCTGCATGTGCCTCAGGGGTGGTGGCAGTGAGCTCCACCGCCCGCAGCGGCTCAGGGGGCCCACTGCCCTGGCTAGGACAATCTAGCACACAAGCACACCACGGATTGATACTCTGAGCATCGCAGGCCTAGCTGTGCTGGCTGCCTCAGTGCCCATCGCCGCCACCGCATGGAACTGGCTGCCTATGGTACGCAGCCCTGCGGTAGCCATGCTTGCTCTCCTCTCATTCTGACTCCCCCACCCATACTGCCCTTATGCCTGCAGGACCGGAGGCGTCTGCCAAGGTTGAGCACAGGCTCTGACCGTGACTCAGACGTGGCCAGCTTGCGCACAGCATCCTCCATGAGCACTGCCTCCTATGTTAGCCGCAGGGCTGCACCGCGATAAGCAGGGAAGGCACGCTCAGGAGTATGGCTGGCTGCTGAAGTGCAGGCATGCCAGTGCATCTAGGGCAGGGTGCAAGACCATGAGCAGCTCCACAGGGAATTGTATCTAATGATTGCCTTGGGAGTTTTTTTTTCCAGGTGGCGTTGCACGTTGGGTTCAGTGCTGCCACAGGCTGCCTCCATTGATAAGTGCACTTGGCTGAACTTGTCCCATTCAAGCTTGCGACACAAAAATCATAGGAGTCCATGGATAGGTGTAGAACACTGCAAAGCAGTGACAAAGCAACTTGGAGGGACCATTTCTGTGCCAGCTCAAACTCTCAACTTCCCGTTCCCCAATCAAGACCACTGGTCCCGAGCCCCGGCCATTTGATTCAAAAATGTTTACATGGATTATTTCTTCCTGTATCCCTTGTCCTTATCTACATGCATATAGTTGAGGCCTTAATCATATTGTGGTGGTGCCATTGATTTTGGTGTTGCTCGTTGATGTCTTCACCTCTCGAACATTTCTTTTTGAAGCCCCATCCAACTTGGAACGTGGAGCCCGACCTGGCTTTTAACTTGAGGCATCTTATCTTCCCCCATGTATCATGTGACATGATTCATGTCTGCTGTGCTGTAACTTCCGTTTTGATTTACATGTTTGTACTAGTCCATTTATGTCATGATTGGACTCTTTTATGCTGGCAGCCTGTCTATCAATCAACCCATGTGACTGAGGCTCCCCAACAGAAGTTAGAGTGGCTTCAGAGAGAAAAAGACTTGTAAGCCAGATTTAAAAAAGCGGCACCTGCCAGCAAGGGCAGCTTATTTGAAACCTGTTAGGCCTGCAATTCAAAACCGACACACGGACAGGTGCCTTCTCTGTATGAAGCAAGGCAGCGTTCAGGACCCCTGGGCACAGCAAGCCAAACCCCCATGCACAATTGTAGCTAGTCCCTCTGGTTTCTACTAGCGGTAATTGATTCATGAAGTTGTTCAGCCTGTTAAGGCCTCTGAACTTCACTTGAAGTGCCAGTGAGCAAAACAGATACAAGTCCTTCAAGTTGTGATGCAATTCTACCAGGTTTCGGCTCAAGCAATCTGGGGGCTGATGTTTATGTTGCACACAGTCACACTTGTCATCAAATCTCATCTTGAACATGCCCCTTCGCTCCTGTGACAACGTTTGACATGATCCAATGACCGAAGTCGTGGACTTTCAAGGATTTACAAAAGGTTTACTAAGAAGCGCCCAGTCAAAACTCTTTGAAAGTGCACTTCAGGGCAGGCAACGACCTTCTTTATGTGAACTTTTCTTGATGGAAATGCTCAAGTTTCTTTGGCTTAGAGACTTTTTACTCCAGTGTTTTATTGTTGACTTGACGTCAGCAGGTGCCAACCTGTCAGCAGAGCTTACAAACAAGCGTGCCTCTCTTGTAAGATACAGGAACAAATAAGCCTACCTTGTACCTGTGGTGGTTTCTACTCCTATTGTCAGCAATGCAGGTGCTTTCCCATCAAGACTTCCGCGTGTTCAACACTTGGCCCCGCCTAATACTTTCATGGCAATACCCTCCTTCATGTACACGTGCCATTGCATGCCCTTAGACTTGCCTTGCTTGAGGGGCCTTTTTTTCTATGACTTCCCTTTGAGCGTATTCAAGTTTGACTTTTTGTGTATTGCTTCTTCACTGAAACCTCTGTTTCCAGACTATACCTCCTCATGTTTACGCCTATTAGGATGAGGTCCAGGTTACAGGCTATCCAGGTTTCAGCTTAACTGTCCTCATTCAGTGGGTACAGCTACGTAACCTAACCTAGCCGTCGTGTATGTTCTAAATTCAACTCCAGGGAGGGGGAGGTTGGCAGCAATGGTTGGCTTCAATGAAACTTCCCTGTGTAGTTTTATTTTTCTTGTCTATTCGGTAAAGTTGAGTAAACCTTACATAAGCTTAAAATAAATTGAACACACATATGCATACTTGATGTCCAACTTGACACAGTGGACATGGTCCTAAGAAATGACCTTGACCTTCTTTACTAACAGTCTTTTGAGATCTTGGTTTAGGTCGAAGTCTTCAGCTTGGCTTCAGCTTCAGGCAAATTTAGCTTCCCAAGTTTGCCGGGCAGGCACACTTCAAGCACACAAGTTGTATAACCCTTATTCGCCCCTACATTGAATGCAGTCAACACGGGGATGAAGGACGCACAGAAGAGAAATGAGGACTGCTAAAAATCAACAGATAGAATCATTTTCTTGGCTGATAATTGAAAGCAGGGACACCTGATACCTTAATTCATATGAAGTACAGCCAAATGAACTAATAGAGGAAAAATAAAAAAGAAGAAAACTACGCAAGCAAAAAAGCTCCTCACAAATGAGTCTGCAAGAAAAATGAGAGGTCCTCTCTTTTCATCATTGGGCTGAGAAAGAGGACGTTCTCAGCTTCACTTCCTGAGTGATGAGATGCTTAAACAAACGCTTTTTGTCTGTCTGAACTATCCAGCTTGCTGCAGTGACACCTGAGGTAAAAATGCTGCAGCAACACCAGAGCTATATCATACAGCCTATATGACTGAAATGGCCCTCCCTGTGAAAAGCCTACCTACACGTGCAGCACACCAGGAGTCCAGGCAGTCACAAAGGTGCAACAGTTGATGCTGCTGCAATTGCTACCCACCTCCTGCCAGCCAGCTCCACAAGCCCCACCTGCCCCTCCTTGCATGCTGGCCGCCCCCCACCCGCCTGTTTGCTTTCCCCCTATGCACCACCATTTCCTCATCGTCTGCCTCGTCCTCCTCCGACACCACATTGCCCTGCTCGTGCAGGTCGTGTGGGTGGCGATGGTGCACGTAATGCTTGGGCTGCACGACCTGCAGGAGGAGGACGTTGCCAGGAAGCATGAAGAATGATGACAAGGGAAGGAAGATGGTATAAGGATGGATGAGGACAGGGCCAGGTGCAAGAGAACAGAAGATTTGGGAGATGTTGCAGTGGGGGGGGGGATGGAGGACAGCAGGATTCCAGGGCAAAGCCTGGGTCCCAGCGGACGTGCAGAAGGCATGGTGCTCCTCTTAAAAAAAATCATTGGTTGGGCCATGACAGACTCGTTGAAAATGCTGCCAGCTTGGCTATCACATTAGCTTGCAGCAGTGTCACCAACGTACCTAAATTGTGCGAAGCATGTGCTTTTGGTCTGGCTTGGGCACCTGGCCTTCAGTATTCTAGCACACCTGAGCCTTGTATGCACAGGGGCAGCAGCCTTGCAAGGCCATGCACTCACCTGTTGGATGTAAGGGGCGTCCAGGGGGTCCATATGGCCTCCCCCCGGGCCCACCTCCACGCTTGGCCTGCATGCAGAAGAGCAGGAAAAGTACTTAGGGGATGGGCAGGCACACCTGGTGCGGTATACTGACAGCCGTGCGAGTTGCTTATCTTGTACCACATGAGCATTGCCAGCACAGAACCTGGGGAGCGAACGAGTGCAAGACTGGACTAGGAGTTGCGGCGCAAGGGGGTGTGCGTCTGCTGGGCAGCAGCACAAGCACTGCAGGCGCTCTAGCAGGCTGGCCCAACGGCAGTGGACAGGAATGGGATGCAGGCGCTGCTGCACCACCACGCACACATTTGCTGGGCAGCAGCACGTGCGCAGGCAATGTGTGCCTCTATTTGTGCAGCAGCACGTGCGCAGTGAACATGTGCTTCTGTTCGTGCAGCAGCACTTGCGCAGTGAACATGTGCTTCTGTTTGTGCCGCAGCACTTGCACAGTCAATGTGTGCCTCTGTTCGAGCAGCAGCACGTGCGCAGGCAATGTGTGCCTCTGTTTGTGCAGCAGCACTTGCACAGCGCGGCCGAAAACGCTGTAGCCTGGCTCATTGAATGTGAGCATGATTGGGGTGCAGGCGCCGCCACACGGGAATGGATGCACGCACCTGCTGGGCAGCAGCACTTGCACAGCGTGGCCGTCGGTGCCACAGCCTGGCTGCAAGGCGGTGGGGTTGGAGGCCAGGCCATTCAGACTGGCCATGGATACGCTGCGCGAGTGGCGGCGCTCCCACAGGTTTACCGGAACTGTAGTCATGTGGTCCTGCTCGTCCGGCTGCTGCTGCTGCTGCTGCTGCTGTGTGATGGCATGGAGGCTCGGGGGCTGCAAGGGTTGCGAGTTGGTGAAGGGGCTGCTGCTGTGGTAGGGCTGCTGCTGGGCCTGCTGCACTGCATCATCTCCGGCAGGGCCAGGTATCAAGGAAGGTGGCTGCTGCTGCTGGTGATGAAGATGCTGATCCCTCTGGTGATTCTTCAAGCCGGGGTCTGCGGCTTGCAGCTTTTGCTGCTTCTGCTTTGCAAGCTCCAGCTCCACCTGCAGGTTCCAAGGGTGTGGACGATGCATCGCAGCAGTGGGGTTTATGGAACTCTAAATAGCAACTTTTCGCATTGCAAGCGGCAAATTTGTGCCCTCATGTACATACCCACCCACATGGTTCAAGTGCGTGCACACATCCATGGCAGTACTCCTTTCTAGTAATACCCACAAGGCAAGGCATCCCCGGCCACAACCAGCCAAGGACAGGAACATGCGCATGCTCACGCATGGAAATGTGCACACATCATCATGCCCATGTACAATTTTCAGATGACAGACTGCACACCTGCGCGCAGGTTGAAGCACACGCACACACAAGCATTGTGCTAGCCCCTTCCCCTCCCAACCCACCTGCTCCTCCAGCTCCATCATCAGCGCTGCCAGCTGCGACACCTGGTGCTGCAGCTCTGCCTGCGGCAGGTGCAGGTTGACAGCTGGCTTGGGCAGCTGGCGGCCCTGCACTGGCTGTAGCCCAGCTGGCGGAGCCCCACCGCAATCAGGGGCATCGGCGACACCCCTGCCCGGGCTGCTGGCGCTTGCCATCCCCTGCTGCCTGTAGTGCTGTGCGTCACTGCCGCCGGACTCGCCAGTCTCCTGAGCTGCGCCACCAGCGGGGACGCTGCCATCACCTGTGCTGCTGCTAGCCGTTATCTCATTGGTCGTGGAATGCTCCGAGGTCACTGCCGCACCACCCGCTGCTAGGTCGCCCCCTTCCTCCCCTCCAAGACTGATCCTCTCCGTCGATCCACCCTCAAACCCACCGTGCACGCCCTCTGCACCATGCCCTCTGCCACGCTCTGCAGCAATCTTGGAGGGGCTATGACCTGGTGGAGCAGCTGCAGCTGCCGTGGCAGGGCAGGCGGCATCGCTCCCCACACCGCCCCAGCCAGCCCTGGAGGCGCTTGCGCCCTGACCATCCCCTGCTCCCCCTCCCCCACCTGCCTGTCCCCGCAGCCTGCGCAACTGCTGCCGCAGTCTGCCCACCTCCTCGCTCAGCATGAGCAGCTGCCACTGTGTGTCACTCAGGCCCCCAGGCAGGAGGCTACCCTGCTCCTGCCATGCCACAGGCCGGGCGCCACCTGCAGCTGTGAATGCAGCAGCATCAGCTCAACATCCATTGCTTTGCAGTGCGTGCTTACCTGTGTTGTAAGGGGTGCTCCTCTCTCCGTCTCATGGGGTGGGTATCCCACTGTTGCATGTAGCAGAGAGGCACAATTGTGCACTTGCACACCTGGCTGGCCCCACAATCATGGACTCGCACGCCTGGCTGGCTGTCTTTCTCCACAGGCTCCAGGTTGTGAAGCCATCTTGAAGAAGGGATCAAAGGTCTGGAGAAAACAAACAGCCACACGCACACACACACACACGGCTGCCTGCCCAAGCTCCTTCTAGGAGCAAAGTGAGCACCTGCTTCACCCAGCCCTGCCTGCGCATGCCTCCACATCTTCAGATTCCTTTCTTTCTTTCCTGATCATTTGTGTTTGTCTCACCGGCTGGGGCATCGCCAATTGTGATGGCCGTGTAGCTGCTGCGCGTCTGCAGGCTGTTTGCTGTGCTGCCACTGCCCTGGTGTGCCCCCAGCCTTGCATTCGTTCCATTCAGGGTTGCTAGCTGTGCCTGCATGAGCAGAGGTCAGTGCAGCAGGCAGAGTTGGGCAGCTGAGACTTGGCTGACAGCAAAGGGTGTTTGTTGACAGTGCCCTCCCATGTTGGGTGAGTGTCCAGGACGCCCTTGTGTGACTGGGCAGCAAGAAAGGACAGCCCGTGCAAAAGTATGTGCATGTTCATGCCCACCTGAAGTTCAGCGGCCTGTGCCTGAGCAGCTGCCAGGTTGGTGCTCTTGACGTTCAGCCTGCTGCCCAGGTCTGCGTTTTCCTGCATTAGCTGCTCAACCAGGGCTGCCAATGCAAGGCAATGCTCATCATCAGCTGCCTCTGCTGCCTGCGGTTGGCCACAGGAATAGGAAAAGGGGAGCTCAAGAGGGGGAAAGGGGGCGTATATTAGGGGGAGGCAAAGACTTGCATGAGGGCTGTTCAGGAGGGGAGGGGAGCCATACAGGGAGAATAACAGAAGCAAGGGAGACAAGAAAAGCCTACAAAAAGGGTTGAGCAAGAGCGGGAAAGAGGCTCTGCGTGTGGGGCCGTTTCTCTCCTACTCAATGTACCATCCATGGCTTCCTATCCTGGAATCGTCAACGATGAAGGACACGCAAAATGCACGCGCAAAATGAAACGTTGCTCTGTCACCTTGCCACCTGGAAGGACTGGTACAGAGGTCTGAGCTATTTGCCTGCTCGCAAGATGGCTATCAGTGCAGGCCATGCATGGCTATCAGATGGCTATCAGTGCAGGCTATGCATGGCTATCTGTGCAGGCCATGGAGGGAAGCTCAGACATAATTTGCAGTTTTGCTTGTATTGGGGTGTGCCACACTCGCCCCACCTTGTTTGTCTCTCTGGGCTGTGGTGCCTCGTCAGCAGCAGTATTACACCTGACCTCTTTTTCCTGCGCGTGGTGCGTACAGAAAACCTGTACATGCGCATGCAAAGAAGGGTAGGGATACAGAGCCGCATTCAGACTCTGCTACAGTGCAATCAGCCTCAAGTGTTTGAGGATCACGGTGGACGAGATCCCAAAGTGATTGGAGTACACTCTTGTTGTTTGTTGGAGCAGGCAGCCAGGCAGCGGCGTGGGGCTCACAGCTGGGATGCAAAGGGCTGCTTGCGTCTTTTTCTGCAGCTGCTGAGCCAGCATCCACCTTCTGATCAGCAGAAATTCAAAAAAGAAGCCTCTTAGACCTACCAGTTATTAAGGTAAACATCCGAGTTCAGTTGAGAGCCAGGAGCAGCTCAACTGACGTACTTGGTATGTGTATCAGCCAAGTCTCTTGGAAGCCCACAGACGAGAACGAATGCCTAAAGGGCATCCCCCATGAACTTGCGCATGGAGCAAACAGCACCCTGGTCTTGTGCAAAAGCTTGCGTGCACAAACAAACCTGATGGCTTTCAGCAAGCTGCTGGCGAAGCTCTGCCATCGTCTCGTCAGCCTTGCTCACCACCATGCGCAGCGCAACCGCCTCTTGCTGCTTCTGCTCACTCGCCAGCTGCGCTGCATGCAGTTCCACCTGCACACGCACAACGAATGCTCGCAAGATGACTGGTTGTGAAAAGCAAGGATTAGGAAGCCTGGGTTGACAGAGGAATGCACAGTGAGGGTTGGAGGAGGAATAGTACAGGGACGACCTGACAAACTTGACCATGTGTGAATGTGGGACTCACTGTGAGACCCTCGTGACTCCAGTGGGTTGCCTGTGTGGTGACCAGGCTGCCCTACTGGCTGAGCCTAAGGCCAATAGATCTGAGGCATTGGTTTGCACAGAGAAATACAGAGCACAGGCGACTCAGAGCAGTGTGTGCCACATTGTTGCTGTTTCCATTGATTCATTTCCCTCCATGCTCTGTACAAGGAAAAGTTCGGACGGGGCCGCAGCACGCGCAGTTCATGAGCCCGCCCACAAACATTTGCCCTGCTTGCTGCAAACCCCATGGCATCTCGCTGCCGGCGCTTACAATCTCTCACAGAGAGCTGAGTTTAACTCCGACCACAACAAGCTACACACATCATCAACCACACACCAGGAGCTGCTCGTGAGCGGCATGCGCAACTTGACCTGCCATTGCGGCGGCGCGCTGGCTGTCTGCTAGTCGCCGTAGCTCTGCAGACACCATGCGCTCCTGGACAAAGCATGGCATAGGTTACAAGCGGGGTTTAATTGTATGCAGGGCAAGACTACACCTATCTACCAAACAGCCTGGTAAACACTTGAGGGTGTCCTGCCATTGCCAACCATCACTGATAATAGCTGAGTGCTGATTGCTAACCCATGGATAGCTGGGCCTTTGCCAACAGCAAACCCTGTTCCCTTAGGGCACTCCCGATGTGCGGGCAATTGTCACTCTTCATTGACGTGTAAGAGCCACCCTTGCATGTGCACACATGCACAATGCTGATTTGCTTTGCTGGCCGAGGGCGTTATGGTGCCACGCATAGAGAGAAGACCAGGTGACGCACAGCAAGAAGAGCAGGAGACGCACAGCAAGAAGCGCAGGAGACGCACAGCAAGAAGACAGGGAGACGCACAGCAAGAAGACCAGAAGATGCACTTGTGCACCTTGCTTCCAGAGCAGGTGCACCTGATGTGCTAATTAAAATTTCTGAGAGAATAGGCAATCCAGGCAGGTGTGCGGCACCCCCTCACATTTTCGAGGGCCCTCTCTGCTTTCTGGACCCTGAGCTGCAGCTTCTCCCACTCTTCCAGCTGCGCCCCTGTGAAGGACCTGAGCAGGAGCAGCAGGAGCAGCAGCAGCAGCAGGCGCAAAAGCATCAGCATCAGCAGGACCAGCAGCAGCAGAAGGAGCAGCACCGGCACCAGGGATCTAAGCGCCAGAAGCTTGAGGTGGACTTCTGATACGCCAGGAATGCATGTAGCCGCACCGCAGCTCTTTCAGCCCCACCACCTGGACCTGTGAAGACCTGTTACTCCTGTTGCCCCAGCAAGGGGTAAGGGACGGCAGCAGTGCTCCACTTACCCCCTGCTTGCCTTCCCCTCTGTGCATGTGCCCCAACCCGCTCGATGCTCCCATGCCCGGCACACATATGTGGCCAATGCGGTTCTTCTTTTGTTCTAAACTGGAATGAAAGCCGATCCAGCCACCTCGCCAAACAGCCCAGACAAAGCCCAAACAAGCGGGCAGGCAAGTAGCAGTGCATTACACAGGGCACGCTAGCCCCACACCCACCCCCGCGAAGCGCGACTCCTCCATGGTGCGCGATCAGGCCTTTTTTCATGCGGCGCACAGCACCACACAGCCTTGGGTCAACCAATGTCAGCTCAGTGTCAGCACAGCACCGCTGCTTGTGTCTACTCATGAATGCTCACTGGGCGCGCCTGGGTGCTCTCCCAGGAGCTCACACAAAGCCTCAGCCCTGAATCACCCCAAGCACGGATGCCAAGTCGCAATGACTGCAGACAAGGAATTCCAGGTCGCTGAGGACGGCCTCTTGAGTCCCACACATGCAGCGGAGCCTGCTTGGCAAGACCTCATGCGTGGGTGCCCCCCCCTGGAGGGTCACATGGTGCATATGGGTGCTCACCTACAGGATCACATGTGTGCGTGCCCATCTAGATAAAGGACCCAGGACAAGGGGCTTGCCCATCTCAAGACCAAGCATGGGGGGGCTCACCCGGAGGCCTTTGTGGTGCACCCCCCACGCGGGGCATGGGCACCGACCTGGAGGAGCGCTTCACACTGGACTGCGGAGTGCTGCAGACGCTCTGCCCAGGCCCGGCCGTGCTACTGGGCGCATCGGCTATACATGCCAGCAAATGCCTTTTGTCCTTCTCCAACCCCACTTTGGCCTCGATGAGCTCAGACAGCTGCCTCTGCAGGGTTGTCACTGCGCATAAATGCATATGTACATGATTGCCGCGTGGATGCGCGTGTGCAGATGAGTGTTTTGTGCATGTGTGTTGTGCGCAAGTACCGTGTGTGCGCGTGCATGCGCATACACGAGTCCGCGCAACATGTGGGCATGCACATGCCAACATGCACATCCTTGTTCCATATCCAAAACATACAAAGAGGCTAAAATGAATGAGGGAAATGTTAAACACAACATTTTGCTCCAAATCAAGAGAAATAAGTAGCCTTTTGGTCTCGAGTTATGGTTTGCACTGTAAATTTTCCCGCGCTGCACACTGACAAGAGTTCCATTGCAAAGTCAAATCCCTCTGCTGCATGAACGTTGTGAACAGAATATGCTCGCAAGCACACAAATATCTAGTCAGCAGACTAAACAGGGATCAAAAAGCGATTCTGGCAGGCAGTGGAGATATGGAAGCCGCTCACAAGTGTGCGGACTAACCACCCACCCTGGACTGCAAGTTGGCTATTTTCTTCAGCCTGCTTCTGCTTTGCAAGCTTGGCCTCGTCCAGTTGGACCTGGAAGAATGCAAGCTTCGTCAATGAGGGGAGGCCAGATGCACATGTGGCGCAGTTTTTACAGTTTTTCCGAGGATCAACCCGCAAGAAATCTGGACACACCTGCAGGCTTGTTTCATCTGCCATTTGATGGCTAGCATCGTTGCCATCCCCCTCTTTGCCTGGTTGAAGCACTTCCACTTGTTCTTTCGCACTCAGCAGACCTTGACTTCCCATCCGCTAGAGTAACCTGTTTACAAAGAGATCTTCTCCATCTTTACCCCCCCAACACCACTATCATCTGCAGCATTCTAACTCCTGTTGGCCAAATTGTTTGCTGATTCGGATCAACATTTTTGCAACTTCTCCATTCCACGAAAGAGGATATTTTATTTCATTTTTAATGAGTGTCTGATCTCTGTCGTGCTGTGACCAAGTTAACATGGAGCGTTTGAAAGTTTTGGAGCAGCAGTTAACCACGGGCCAAGCTGACAACGTAGATGGGTACACCATATCTCTGCCTGAGCGCCTGGAGCCTGAGGGCATGTGGACAGTACGCAGGTGGCTGGGGTCTTGCGCCAGCACTGAAACTAACTTTTCAGAACAGCTGGTCCAGGATTGCAGCCTTTTCCAATTGCATCTGGTATCTACTGCATCACACTGCAAATTTTAGCAATTCCTGCTCATTTATGCACCGCAACTTGTTAACGCTTACATGAATCTACGCTGTGCGTGCCCAGGAACGCAACATCACCTTACAAGCTGGTCAGCACATTTCCTGCCCCAGATGATGATGTGCGCACGATGCATGACAACCTGGAAAAATCCGTGGGCCGCTATCCTCATGTATGGCCCAATTTGGCATGTAATTCCGCAGAAGCGTGCCCGCTGCATCTGTCTGCAATTCAGCTACCAGGATCCGGCGCCAGCTCATTTGTTTCTGTATCTTCCTTGTCCCCCGTAGCCTCACCCATGATATGTGCGCTGTCTGTGCGCCGTCTGCGCCAAAACAACTGCAGGTACCCTACCTTGGGTCTCGCAAGCGGGATGAGAAGGGCAGGCTCGGGCCTTACACGTGGATGACTTACGCTCAGGTTGGGCCACGCAAGGCATCCAGCTATCACACGGCATGCCATGTGCTCAAGAAATTCAGGACCGTCTAGTCACAACTTCTGCCTGAGTGCCACTGCCAAGGTCGCGCCAGCTGAGTGCGCGCACCAGAAGCTGTCGGCTGAATTCGCTTGCTGGGCTACCTGCAGCTCCTGGGTTGATGCACAAGCATCATGGTGCCTCTAGTTGTGTCCTACTCTAGAGTTATTCCTCGACCTGCGTCTGCTTTACATTATCTGAACCATGGCCTCTACTCAACTTTTTTGCCCCTTTGATCATTCCTGAACCCGCGTCTGCTGTAGCATTTGAGCAGTGGGGGCCTAGAATATAAGAAGCTCTGGAACCACACCTCTTGAAGCACACGGGCTGATCCCTCTGTTTGCTGCTTGCCTTCACACACGCGTCAGGCGGGGGAGGTGCGCACATCCATTGGATCCGGCCTGCTGCAATTGGGCCTGGGCCCTGGGATGGGCTTGGGCCTGTACTCTGTAAATTGCAGAGGTGGGTGGGTGGTGGACTAGCACAGCTCTAAAATTTGCGACTGCCTGTTATAACCCTCTTACAAGACACCGCTACCTTGGCACCCAACTTTTCTCTGGATATTGCCCCCCTCCAGCATAAAACATTCTTAGCTCCAGTCCAAATCATCTCCAAGGATCATCCCTCACGGAGGCGATCGCACACGCCAAGGCTTACAGATGAGCAAGTTTCTAACAAAGCAAGGGCCACTAAGCGACCTACCAGGCAGAATAAATGCCGCGGCAGAACAGCGAGCTTGCCATGCGCTTGGACCCCTCCGTACATGGGCAAGCGCCAGCTCGTGATGGCCTGACAAAGCAGCAGCATGCCTCCAGCATGCATGCCCGCCCTGCCGGGTGCCCTGCAGCCCAGCAAGTAGCCGCATGCTCTCCTCTGCTACAGTGGTGGTTTCCTGCCATAATCCAGCACCACCTTCGGAGGGCGCTTTCTGGCGGCTGCAGAGTGGGAGCTGGGTGACACTGCACAGCATGCCCTAGCAGCATGCGAGGTGGTAGGTGGGCATGCCTCTCTGCTCGGCCAGGCTGGCCATGCCCTCCCTCGCTTCCCCGCGCCAAACACATCCCTCTGCTCCCTTGTGTGACACCCCCCCTGCAGAGTGGGTGCTGGTGGACAGCGCGCTGCATGCGTACAGCATGATCAGCGTGCCCCTGTACGACACGCTGGGCCCTGACGCCGTGGACTACATCTGCAACCACGCGGAACTCACGGGCGTGGCGTGCAGCGCAGCAGTGGCGCCGGTGCTGCTGCAGGCGCTGCCCAACTGCCCCAGCCTGCGCCTGCTGGTGAGTGCGCCACAGGCTGCAGAGGGGCGCTGGGTCTCATTGCGCGCGCTCGCTGGGCTGCGTGTTTTAAGGCTGCAACCTTAGCGGCCCATGAGCTCCGTGTGCACGCGCGTGTGAGCATGCATTCTAGGCTGCATGTTGGCTGATTGTGAAAGCTACAGTGAGGGGGGACCTCGCAGGGACAAGTTGCTGCTGGCTTCACCTTCGATCAGGAGGCAAAATGGCCGACCTCACTCATGCGCTTCTACTGTGCTGCCTCCCACGGATTGTGTGGGGCACTGCTGGCCTTATTCACGCGCTGTGGGGCTCGGCCGTGGGGCTCGGCTGACCGCATCCACGCGCTGCTACTGTGCTGCCTCCCACAGATTGTGCTGCCTCCCACTGTTTGTGCTGCCTCCCACTGTTTGTGCTGCTTCACTTAGATTGTGCTGCCTCCCACAGATTGTGCTGCTGCTGTGCTACCTTCTACAGATCGTGTGGGGCACTGCTGGTGGCCGCCTGCCCGAGGTGCCTGCCGGCAGCAACTGCCGTGTGGTGAGCCTGGAGCAGGTGGAGTCGCTGGGCCGCCGCCACGCGCGCGCCCACATCCCGCCCAAGCCCTCTGACGTGGCCACGTTGTGTTACACCTCCGGCACCACCGGCGTGCCCAAGGGTGAGCCAAGGGGGAGGGCGGGAGGGAGGCACAGCCACTGCGTGGCCTTCAGCCACACTCAGCTGCGCCTCAGCGGGCACTGCAGATGGGCTCCCTTGTGTGCGTTTGTGTGCTGGTGTGTGCACGTGCAAGGTGTGCGTTTGGGTGCCTGTACCTGTGTGTGTGTGTGCGCGCACACGCAAAGCCACTATTAAGCCTGTCCCTTCTTCCTTTCCAGCGCTACATGCAGGCACACATATATTGCAGAATATTGCATTTTTTCAAGTCAGCTCTCGTAAGCCACGTCTTCCCTTGCCCATGCCTTTCCATGCATGATAGAAGGCGCTTGCGTCCTTGGACGCATGTGTACGCAGGCGTCATCCTCACCCACAGCAACCTCATTGCCAGTAGCGCTGGCACCTGCTCCATCCTGCGTGACTGGAGCCCCGGGGACCGCCACATCTGCTACCTCCCTTTGGCCCACATCTACGAGCGGGTCAACCTGGTGGGTGGGGGGAGCATCCAACCATGCATCCAACCATGCATTCAACCATGCAGCATTCAACCGTGGGTGGGCGGAGCATCCAACCATCTACGAGCGGGTCAACCTGGTGGGTGGGCGGAGCATCCACGGGCGTCTCATATATCGACCTAGAAAGCCTTCCCCGCCATCTCCACAAAGCCAAGAATGGCGATGAGCTGTGTCACCTACCTTTGCACTCATTGCCAAGTCTGCTGATGGAGCTGTGTACAATGGCAATTGATGCAGGCGGCATGAAGGCGCACTGCATACATTCAGTCTGCCGCCTGCCTCGGACCATCCCCAAACCCTCTCTCACCAAGATGCAAGTTACAAGAAAAAGGCCTCCAGAAAAACCGACTGACTGCTAGCCTGTCTCACTAAGCAGGCACTTGATGTAGCACTTGCACTGGGTTGCTCTCCTGCGTGTGCTCCTGCATGCCTGCACACTGCATGCACTGCACACTGCATGCCTGCACACTGCATGCACTGCCCGCTTGCACACGCACACCCCCTCAAGATCATGCGCGTGCTTAGCGTGCATGCGTGAATGCACGCATGCGCTGTGCCCTGCGTGCGCCGCAGGTCACGTGCACACACTTGGGCTCCAGCATCGGGTTCTACAGGTGCGCATGATGGGGAGCGTCATCTGGGCATGATGCTCGCAAGGCCCTCGCCAAGACTGCTTTATTGTTTATCGTGTGCAGGGACACAATTTGGAATGAGACGTGCAGGGACTCAGTTGGGATTGCAAGTGCAGGGCCAGGGGCATGCGCAAAGACCAAGGCTGATACGGTATCCGTGGAACGGTTGTGCTGGTAAAGGGAGCTCTACCATGAGCACCACACCTCGAGGCTGTTGAAGGGAGTGGGGTGCAAAACAAGCGCGCCATTTGCTTGCTTCCAAGGGCACTGCGCACGCGTGACACCTGTGATGTGTGCACTGCGCACGCGTGACACCTGTGATGTGTGCACTGCGCACGCGTGACACCTGTGGATGTGTGCACTGCGCACGCGTGACACC
>LKMJ01001108.1_pt1 | contig 23093 bp, 14 predicted proteins | sample 643391 | NCBI WGS metagenome assembly LKMJ01 (sample SAMN04112250, study PRJNA286221) | soda lake metagenome | biome: soda lake; feature: Kulunda Steppe; material: water; isolation source: sample PL-Br10 brine of Picturesque Lake | place: Russia: Kulunda steppe | collected 2010-07
CGTGGGGATAGCGCTTCATGTGCTCTCGCTGCAGGCCGACCTTATTTAAAAGCTCGGCCACCCTCTCGTCTCTTTCCTTCTTACCGTTAACCATCTTATGAATTTTGAGGGGTTCTCCGATAATGTTAGCCACCGTCATCCGGGGGTTAAGCGAAGCATAGGGGTCCTGAAAGATGATCTGCATCTGTCTCCTTAAGGATCGCATCTTATTTCGATCATAGTCCAGGATATTCTCCCCTTCAAAGTAGATCTCTCCCTCGGTGGCCTCTAATAGTCTTAAGATCGTCCTTCCGGTGGTGGACTTGCCGCAGCCGGACTCACCTACCAGCCCCAGGGTCTCACCCTTTTTGATGGAAAAGTTAACTCCGTCAACGGCCTTAACATAGCCCACCGTTCTTTTTAAAACTCCCGCCTTAACCGGGAAGTATTTTTTAACATCCTTTAACTCCAGCAGTGCTTGTTCTGCTGCCAAATTTCTTCACCTCCAGCAGTGTTTAGGCTGATTCAGCCTCTTCTCTCTGTCTTACCTTTTTCTTATGCTCCTGCAGTTTATCGACATACCAGCAGCGTACCTCATGGCCCTCTTCTCTCTCTTCAATCGGGGGTTCTTCCTCATGGCACCTCTCCTCTGCTAAAAAGCAGCGGGTGTTGAACTTGCAGCCCTCGGGGAAATCCAGGGGGCTTGGCACAATCCCGGGGATAGCATCGAGCTTCTCCACATCTTTGTGCAGCAATGGAATCGAGCGCATCAGTCCCCAGGTGTAAGGATGCATGGGATCCCTAAAGAGGGAGTTGGCATCGGTATACTCCATGATCCTTCCGGCATACATTACCGCTATCCGGTCGGAGACCTCGGCTATTACCCCTAGATCGTGGGTAATCATCATGATCGCCATGCCAAATTCATCTTTCAGGCTGTTCATCAGGTCCAGGATCTGGGCCTGAATGGTAACATCTAAAGCCGTGGTCGGCTCATCAGCGATTAAAAGCTCGGGGTCGCAGGATAGAGCCATAGCTATCATAACCCGCTGCCGCATCCCGCCGCTCAGCTGATGGGGGTATTCATCGACTCGCTGCTCCGGCAGGGGGATTCCTACCTTGGTCAGCATCTCTACCGCCTGGGAGCGGGCCTCCTTCTTGGAAACCTTCTTGTGCAGGATGATCGATTCTGCAATCTGATCCCCCACGGTGTAGACCGGGTTTAGGGAAGTCATCGGCTCCTGAAAGATCATCGAGATCTCATTACCCCGGATCTTCCGCATCTCCTTATCCGATAGTTTGGTGAGATCTCTCCCCTTAAAGAGGATCTCGCCATCGACTATCTTCCCCGGAGGTGATTCCACCAGGCGCATGATGGAGAGCGAGGTTACACTCTTGCCGCAGCCTGATTCTCCCACTATCCCGACGGTCTCTCCCGGGTCAACCTCAAAATCAACCCCGTCAACCGCCTTGACCACTCCTTCCTCGGTGAAAAAGTGGGTTTTTAAGTTTTTTACTTCTACAAGTTTCTCCTGATTAGCCAAGAAACTCACCTGCCCTTGCTAAAATATTAAGGAATTATCATAAATCCAGTTTTGATTATAAAAGTACATATTAAATTATATACAACAAAATTAAAAGTGTCAAATATAAGGAAGTAAATCCAGATTAATAAACCTGGTTACCGTATCTCGGGCTAACTATCACAGTCCACCATAAAGATACCTCCTGGATATCTTCAATTTTTCCAGTATTTTCACATTATCTGCAAGAAAGCGGTCCCGGGTCAAAAAGGGAGGTATTATCTCCTCGGGAAAGGGGTGAAGCCATTCCATAACTGCCAGCTCAAAATCACCTCTAAATAGTTGGGCTGTATAGCTCTGCCAGTCAAGCTTTTTAAGCACTACGTCGCTACTCTCTTGCTCCAGCTCTGACCTGACCTGCCAGGCCAGTTCCTGATGCTGCTGATTGCCTCGATAACAAATTAATTCAACTTCAGTTTTATCCTCCCTATAATCTCTACCGGCAATTAGATAGATTTTACTGTCAGAGATAGGAAGTTCCTTTTCCAGCAGGCCGCTTTTTCTCAGTATATCCCGGTATCTTTCCTGCTGAAAGGAGTTTAGCTGAATAAAATCATAGAGCTGCTCTTCGATGGCCCTTTCTACTCCCGCTCTCCTGCGGGAATCAAAGACTGTAATTATTCCTGCTCTTTCACTGTTATCTGATATTTTCTGTAAATTGATAATCCGGCCGGGCTGAAAGTTAATAACTCTTAATTCATAGCGGCCGGCCTCATTATTATCTTGCAGAGGAGGATTCCTTTCACCTCTGGTTCGATTATAAAAAGCCCAGTTTTCCGCTCTGCCATCCCATCCTCCCTGATTTTTGACTGCCCTGCGGTCAACCACAGCAGCCCAGGGAGCCAGATCTGAGAATAAATAAATCAGATTATAATCCTCTTTCGGTTTGACAGTAAGTTTATTATACTCCCGCACCAGAATTCGCTCGGTCAGCCTGCTGTATACCTCAAAGGCTTCTTCAGAAGATAGGGTCTCCGGAATGCCATAACCCATTTCCTCTTCAAGAAAATCCTCCAGGGAGTTAACTCCAAAGATCACCTGCCAGAGATAACCGGCTCCGCTGTCCGGTATATCAAGAATAAGCAGCCTCAGTAGGCTGTATTTGACATCCCGGGCTTCAATCTCTCTGCCAGCTGCAAATCGGAATCCGGGAGAAATCTCAAAGGAAAATTCTTTCCTGCCATTTTCATCCTGCTGAATTTCCGGGTAATCAGCTGCCAGCTGGGGTTTTAACTCTTGGTTTTGATGATCATATTCAAAGAGAAAGTAGTAAAGTTTTGACAGCAGATAGTTTCTATTCTGCTCCCAGGTATAGTGTGGATCAAGCCCGACCAGGGGCACGGGGGCCAGAACCTGTGAAACCCTTTCCTGAAGAGATGGCAGCTGAAATTGCGAATCTTCAAGAGTCGCAGCTTCCTCAGTACCGAAAAATTCATTCGCCGCTGAAATACCTTCAGCAGCAACTCCTGTCAGCAGCAAAAACATAATAAATAAAAGGAGCAAAGCAGACACCTGAAATATTTTAATGAAATATGATTTGATATCGTTCCGGAAAGCAGCCATAGAGATCACCCCCCTTCTCTGCTGTTCACAAGAGATTCCAGCAGCAGCTCGGCACTGGCCAGATTGGTAGCCAGCGGGATATTATGTACATCACAGACTCTGAGAAGAGCAGAAATATCAGGCTCATGTGGCTGGGCTGTCAAAGGATCTCTTAAAAAAATGACAGCTGAAAGCCTTTCCCTGGCTACTTCAGCCCCTATCATCTGATCTCCTCCAAGCGGTCCAGAAACCATTCTGGTGATCTTAAGTCCGGTCTCCTTCTGAATTCTTTTGCCGGTGTTTCCTGTAGCCACCAGCTGACACTTCTCCAGTTCATTCCGCCATTTGCTAACAAAATCTATCATTGCAGGTTTCTTTTTATCATGGGCAATCAGTGCTATTCTCATTAAACTTCCTCCCTGCGGCTGAGCCAGTCTTTCCAAGCCTTTGCTACTTTCTCTTTGAGCTCTGCTTTTGTGCTATTATTCTCAATAACCAGATCAGCCCTTTTCCTCTTTTCTTTTAGAGAGAGCTGGGCATTAATTCTTCTAAGGGCTTCTTCCCGGTCCAGCCCATCTCTTCTTTTCAACCTGGCAATCTGAATTTCAAGTCTGGCTGAAATTACCCAGGTTTCCTCGACCAGTTTTTCCAGACCGGTTTCAAAGAGCAGTGGGGCCTCGAGCACGATTCTGCTGCTTTCCCGGGCCTCCTCAAGCCGCCTTTCTATCTCTGCCAGGATGTGGGGATGGGTTAACTTTTCCAGCTGCTGGCGTTTATCTGGAGAAGAAAAAACAATTCTCCCAAGTTTTTTTCGGTCAACTTTACCATCTTCAATCAGGATAGTCCTGCCAAAATAAGCCACAACATCAGAATAAGCCTCTCCTTCAGGTTCCAGCACCTGATGGGCAATTCTGTCAGCATCGATAATCTCAGCTCCCAGAGAAGCGAGTATCTCAGCTGCAGTGCTTTTGCCGGTCGCCAGACCTCCGGTAAGCCCCAGAGCCATCTTTATCCCCCTTAATTAATCAAAACATTATTTATTTCTAATATTATTCCAGTAAGCCTGGAATTGATAGCCGGTCAAAAATATGCCTGCAGAATTTTTCAAAATACTACAAACAAATTCTAAACCCTGTAACCTGTTGTTTTAATCTTTTTCCTGGCAGTCCGGACAGTAATGGGTGGAACGGCTCGCTATCCTGTCTTTGCTTATCTGACAGCTGCAGCGGGGACATTTTTCTCCATCTCTGCCGTATACCATCAGCTTTTCCTGAAAGCTGCCGGTTTCTCCCAGAGCATTAACATAATCACTGAAAGAGGTTCCGCTGTATTTGATACCGGCCTTGAGAACCTGATCAATACTATTATAAAGCCCGGTAATTTCCTCCCGGGAAAGTTCATCCGCCGGACGGGCGGGATGAATACCGGCCCGAAACAGAGCTTCATCGGCATAGATATTTCCCAGTCCGGCAATTTTTTTCTGATCAAGCAGAAGAGCTTTAATAGCCCGGCTGCTTCCCTTAAGGATATTTTGAAAAACTTCAGGTGAAAATTCCGAACTTAAGGGTTCGGGTCCCAACCCGGCAAACCCTCCCGCTTTCTCGGGGCTCTCACGCTCAATCAGGTACATCCTTCCAAATTTGCGAACATTATTAAATCTCAAATCAACGCCCTCTTTAAATCGCAGAATAATATGGGTGTGACTCTCTATCTCTTCTTCTCTCATCTTCAGCAGAAGTTTGCCGGTCATTCTGAGATGGATGATAAGCTGAAGATTGCTGTCAAGATCCAGAATTATATACTTACCCCGGCGGCCCATGGCGGTTATTTTTTTTTCAAGCAATCTCTCTCTAAATTTTTCGGGTTCCTCCGGATAACCAATAATCATCGGTTCCCGGATAATAACTTTTGAAATTGTTTTGCCGCAGAGCACTTCTCTTAATCCTCTTACAATGGTTTCAACTTCCGGTAATTCCGGCATATCAATCACCTCGTCCTCTCCTCTAACTCAGATTGGCATAAGCTGATTAATTTATATCTGATATATCTGGAATAAATTCCTCAGCTCAGGTTGTACTTCTCTTTATCCTTCCAGTTAGGACCAACCTCCAGATCAACTATCAGGGGTACATCAATCTCATAGGCATCCTCCATCTCCGATTTAATAACCGGAGCAATATCCTCAAGTTCATTTCGCGGCACTTCCAGCACCAGCTCATCATGAACCTGCAGCAGCAGCCTGCTCTCCCACTCAGCCTCCTTAAGACGCCGGTGGACTCTGTTCATGGCTATCTTCATGATGTCCGCTGCACTGCCCTGAATGGGGGTATTAATAGCCGTCCTTTCGGCAAAGGAGCGGCGGTGATAATTCTGGCTGTTAATCTCAGGTATATATCTCCTCCTTTTCAGGATAGTGGTAACATATCCCCTCTCCCGGGCCTCCTGACAGATATTATCCATGTATTCTCTGACGCCGGAGAATCTATTGAAATATTTTTCAATGTACTCTTCAGCTTCCTGCTGGCTGATATCAAGGTCATCTGCCAGCCGATAGGCACTCATTCCATAGGCAATGCCAAAATTTATCACCTTGGCCTTTCGCCGCATATTACCGGTTACCTCATCTGAGTTTACTTCAAAGATGCCCCGGGCGGTTTCATTATGAATATCTCCACCGCTGCGGTAGGTATCAAGCAGATTTTCATCCTGGCTGATATGGGCTAAAATTCTAAGTTCAATCTGGGAGTAATCAGCCGCCAGCAGAACCCAGTTTTCATCCTCTGGAACGAAAGCTCTCCTGATTTCCCGCCCCTCCTCACTGCGGATCGGGATATTCTGGAGATTGGGATTGGTGCTTGAAAGCCTTCCGGTGGCGGTCACCATCTGGTTAAAGCTGGTGTGCAGCCTGCCGGTCTCGGGATTCACCAGTGGAGGAAGTGCCTCCAGATAGGTAGATTTAAGCTTGGACCAATGGCGGTACTCAATTATCAGTGGAACAATCTCATGTTGATCTTCCAGTTTCTCCAGCACTGATATACTGGTGGAATAGCCGGTTTTAGTTTTCTTTATCACCGGTAATCCCAGTTTTTCAAAAAGAATTTCTCCCACCTGTTTGGGAGAATTTAAATTAAATTCCTCGCCTGCCAGACTGTGAGCTTTGCTGACAATCTCTTCAATCCTGCCGGACCATTTCTGGCTCAGTTCCTCCAGATAATCACAGTCCAGTTTGATCCCATTAAGCTCCATGGCTGCCAGAGGGTAGAGCAATGGGATTTCAATCTCCCGGTATAAATCATCCAGTTCATTATTCTCAAGCTTTGAGGTAAGAATTTTCTCCAGATACCGCTGTCTGGTAAGAACAAGTGCCAGCAGTTCCTGCTGCTCCAGGCCCTCCTGAACCACCACCTCAAGTTCCGACTCCAGCAGAGTTTTAAGATCAGGGACGGTACTGGAAGGTTCCAGCAGATAGCTGGCCAGCCTGGGTTCAAATTTGATGCCAGAAATCTCCACTCCGGCTTTGCCGGCCTCAATTAAAACCTCTTTCCCCCTGACTGTTCTTTTATCTATTGCTTTTTCTTCCAGGAGATCTGCAAACTCTTCTATCTCATCCTTTTCCAGGAAATAGATCTTCTTTTCATCCGGGCTTAACATCAGTCTACCGCTGCTTTTCACCGGCATCGAGTAATCTTCATGATATACAGCCAGATTAAGAAAACCTGTCTCCAGAGTTTTCTTGCGCAGTTCCTCCCTGTCTTTCTCAGTTAGATCCTCAACCAGGTTATAGTCCCCGGAAGTTAATTCCAGCCGGTCTGCTTCAAAACGGTCCAGCAGAGTGTTAAATTCCAACCGGGAGAATAGTTCATAAACTCTGCCCTCTTCATAATCACCCCACTTACAGCAGTCGGGATCAAATTCCACCGGAACATCGGTTTCGATTCTGCCCAGCTCCCTGCTCATCAGGGCCTGTTCTGAATTTTTTCTTAGATTCTCCCGGCGTTTTTTACCGGAAACCTCCTCTATGTTGTCAAGAACGGTGTCCATATCATTAAATTCTTTGAGCAGCATTTTGGCAGTCTTTTTTCCAATCCCCGGCACACCGGGAATGTTATCGGAACTGTCACCCATCAGACCTTTCATATCAATCAGCTGCTCCGGCTCGAGCTCATAATCGTCTCTGACTCTGGACAGATCGTAGGCCACAATATCACTGAGCCCCTTTCTGGTATACATGATCTCTATATTGTCCTCAACCAGCTGCAGGGCATCCCTGTCGCCGGTAATTATAACGACTTTAAAGCCCCGGGAGGAAGCCTGCTTTGCCAGAGTCCCGATGATATCATCGGCTTCAAAACCCTCTTTTTCATAAATGGGAATATTAAACTCTTCCAGCACTTCCCTGATCAGGGCAAACTGCGGCTTAAGTTCCTCGGGAGTTTCTTTCCTGTCAGCCTTATAATCCTCATAGGCTTCATGGCGAAAGGTGGGAGCTTCCTTATCAAAGGCCGCTGCCAGCATATCAGGCTCTTTATCATCAATCATGCTTAAAAGCATCCTGGTAAAACCATAAACTGAATTGGTATACTCTCCTGCAGAATTTGTCAGCAGGGGCAGGGCATAAAAAGCCCGGTGAGCCAGGCTGTAAGTATCTATCAGATATATTGTCTTTTTCGATTTATCCTTTTCCGATTTATCCTTTTCAGCTGTCACTCAATACCAGCTCCTTAATATATTCAGTAATATTTAATTTTATATTGCTCTTTTATATAATTTCCTGATAAAACCTGAAATACCTCCCTCCAGAAGATAAAGTTTGCTGCCGTTCCAGCCAAAAACTACATCACCGTCTTTATCAGTTCTGAAAACCTGAATATCTCTGTCTTCCAGTCTGGCAATTACTTCAGGAGCGGGATGGAAAATATTATTTTTACCTGCCTGAATCACTGCCACAGAGGGATCAACAATTTTAAGAAAATCTGCATTGCTGGAAGTAGCACTGCCGTGATGGGCAACCTTTAAAATATCCACCCGATTCAGCATATTCTGTCTAACCAGTTCTGCTTCAGTTTCGCCTTCAATATCTCCGGTTAAAAGAATTTTTAACCCCTGTAATTCAACTTCGAAAACCAGCGATAAATTATTTAAGCTTCCCACCAGAAATTCCTCTCTGGGGTGTAAGACATCAATTATTACCTCACCAATCCTGATCATATCTCCCCGATGAACTGTCCGATAATCAATTCCAAGATATTCAATAATCTCGAGAAATTTTAAGTAACTTTTCGCCCTGCTTTCAACTCCGGTAGTAAAAAAATAAAAAACAGGAAATTCTTCCAGGACCTGAATTAAACCGCCATAATGATCAAGATGAGGATGGGTGAGAAAAACAGCTGAAAGATTTCTAATTCCAGCTGATTTTAAATAACGATTGAGCTTATAATTCTGCTCCTGCTGGGGCAACCCACCATCTATAAGAATATCATAACCGCCAGGGTCGCGCAGTAAAATTGCATCACCTTGATCAACATCGATAAAGTGAATTTCAAAAATTTCAATATGATTCAGGGGGAATAAAAGTTGAATTATAAGAAGAGTTAGAATCAAAAAAGCTAAGAACAGCAGACCAGTTTTCTGTTTTTTAAAAATTACTTCCTTTGCCATAAAAAGCCTTCCCCTTCAACCGTTTATTAAATTGAGCCACTAATTTTCATCATGTATTTGTTATATATTCTTTTTATTACATAATATTCCTGCAAAATTAAAAAAACACCAGGCTAAATATCAGCCTGGAAATGAGAAGCCTTACTGAGAAAATATTTACTGTTCTCTGGTAATTGCTACCCCTATTAATCCCGGTCCGGCATGAACTGCCATCACCGGACTTATTTCCCCGAAATAAGTTTCTTTTACATTATCGAGGTTCCTTAATTTATTGTATATCTCTCTGGCCTCTTCTTCAGCATCAGCATGCATAACATCAACATAGCATTTTCCCTGAGAAATTTTATCTCTGGCTATTTCAGTCAGCCGCATTAAAGATTTTCGCCGTCCCCGGGCTTTATCAAAATTATAGTAAACACCATCTTCATCAATCGATATGATGGGCTTTATACTCAAAATTTCCCCAACAGTTCCGGTAATCTTGCCTATGCGTCCGCCCTTTTTTAAATATTTTAAAGTCTTAACAACAAAATAAACATCGATAGCCCCTACTTTGGCTTTAACCTTTTTGACAATCTCCTGAAAAGATAGCTCTTGCTGTTCGATCAGGTCACTGCAGTATAAAACCAGTCTTCCCAGCGCCATGGATAGCCCCTTGGAATCAATAACCTCAATTTCTATATTTTTTAGCTCCTCAGCAGCCATTTTCCCTACATTAAAGGTAGCACTCAACCCTGATGAAATATGGATAGAAATAATGTGAGTAAATCCCTCTTGTTCAAGTTTCTGATAGATTTCTTTAAATTCTTCAGGTCCAGGCATGGAGGTGCTGGGAATTTCCTGCTCAAAATGCTCATAAATTTCTCCGGGCTGGATATCAACTCGATCCAGGTATTCTCCCTCCTGATAAATAATTTTCAGAGGCAAAAAATTAATGCTTTTCTCTTCCATTAATTTTGCAGAAAGGTCGCAGGTGCTATCAGTTACAATAGCAATTTTTTCATCCATAATTACGTCCCCCTAATATCAAAAATTTTAGTAAAAGATGCAATGTATTATATTATAATTCTATCTTTCTGCTAAATAACCTGCCGACAACTTATATTTTAATCAGAAAACCGGTCTATCTTGTGCTGTAGCAAAAATTGTGCTATAATTCTTTAAAATAATAGCTGGATCAGGGGTATCCTGAAAGCATAAAGGAGTGCTAAAGATGAAGAAAGAAGCAGATTTTAATCTGGATAAAATAATCAGAGAAAAAAAATATTATTCCTCACCTGATAACTGGGAGGAACAGGTTTTATATTTTTTAATGGTGGATCGATTTGCTACCGGTAATGAAGAACAGCTCTACAGGCCGGAAATTGATTATGAAAATGCCATTCAGGACGAAAAGTCCCGACAGCGCTGGGAGGATTATGGTGACCGCTGGAATGGGGGAACAATTCAGGGAATTATCAGCAAACTGGATTACCTGGAAAATATGGGTGTAACAGCCCTCTGGCTCAGCCCTGTTTTCAAACAGGTCTGCTACGAAGAAACCTATCATGGCTACGGGATACAAAATTTCCTGAAAGTAGATCCTCATCTAGGGAGTGAAAATGATCTTATTGAACTGGTGGAAAAAGCTCATGAGCGAGATATTTATATCATCCTGGATATAATATTAAACCACTCCGGTAATGTCTTCAGCTATCAGCAAAAAGAAACTCCCTACAGGAATGAACCCTATGAGATTAAAGGATTTCATGATGAAAAAGGAAAACCCACTCTGGATCCAGATAACCCTGATTATGAAAGAGCCTGGCCTGAGGGAGGTATCTGGCCTCAGGAGATTTTTACAAAGCAAAGCTTCACCTGCAAGGGTGATATTACTGATTGGGATGCCTATCCTGAATATGTAGAAGGTGATTTTTATTCTTTAAAAAACATAAACACCGGAGAAGGACCCTTTCACAGTTTCGAGCCTTCCCGGGCCCTGAAATGCCTGACCGAGTGTTATAAATACTGGATTGCTACCTCAGATATCGATGGATTTCGGCTTGATACAGTAAAGCATATGGAGCCAGGAGCAACCAGATACTTTGCCACCGAGATCAAAGAATTTTCCCGCTTTCTCGGCAAGAAAAATTTCCAGATAATCGGAGAAATCACCGGGGGAATTGAGTTTGCCATAGATATCATGAACAAGACCGGGCTGGATGCTGCCCTGGGTATAAACCGCATTCCCGGCCTGATGGAAGATCTGGCCAAGGGATATCAGGTCCCCCGGGAGTATTTTGATTTTTTTAAAAATCATGATCTGGAAGGTGAGGACTATAATAAATGGTATCAAAATAATGTCATCACCATGTTTGATGACCATGATATGATTGTTCATCAGGGAAATAAAGCCCGCTTTGCCGCCGATAAAGATAAAGCCCTCCTGCTGGCCAATGCCATTTTTATCAATCTTTTTACTCCCGGAATACCCTGTCTCTATTACGGAACCGAGCAGGGTTTTGATGGCAGCGGCAATTCGGATAAATATGTGCGGGAAACCATGTTCGATGGAGAATTCGGTGCCTTCCGTTCCAGAAAAAAACATTTTTTCAATCCCGAACATCCTGTTTATCTCTGCCTGTCAAGGCTGGCTGAAATCCGCCAGGAACATCTTCCCCTGCAGACCGGCCGGCAGTATCTGAGAGAAATAGCCCGGGGAGACGAAAATTATCACTATCCTGAAACCGGGCCGGAAGAGGAATATCAAGGGGTTACCGCCTGGTCCAGAATTTTTAGCCAGCAGGAATACCTGCTGGCAGTTAACAGCAATCAAAACGAAACACTGAAAATCAAAGCAATGGTTGACAGCGACCTTCATAAATCCGGCGACATTTTTTATCGTCTCTATTCCTCCGATGACAAACAAACTGCAGCAGAAGTCGAAGTTCATGATGCTCCTGATAACAATACAGCTGTAACAATAACAGTACCTGCAGCAGGACATGTTATCTATCGTTTCAGAAAGAATGATGATAAACGAACAGGAACAAATGATAATTAAAAAAATGTTTTCACCAGGGCGTTTCGCTTAAATAATAAACCTGTTTAGTTATGAGGCCAGTCTATCCTGGATAAAGAGAGGTAGAAAGGGCAGCTCTGCCTTTCTGCGCTGCAGAGCATATATAGCTATAATACCTGACAGGCCTATAAGATCATAGGTCAAGGTCGGTGTGGTGGAGAGAACAGCAAAAACCAGCAGGCCCAGCCTCTCCCACCAGGCAGTCCTGATGAAAAAGAAATTTTGAATGCCGGCAGACCAGGCATACATGCCAATAAAGGCTGTTATAATCAGCCAGAGCAGCTGATACCAGGATACATCTATCATCAGCATCATGGGAGAATAGACAAAGATAAAGGGCAGAATAAAGGCAGCCAGGTCAAATTTAAAACCCAGAATGCCGGTCCTGATAGGATCACCCTTGGCCACCCCGGCCGCTGCATAAGCTGCCAGCCCCACCGGAGGAGTATCATCGGCCAGCACACCAAAATAGAGAATGAATAAATGAGCTGCAATCACAGGTATCCCCAGCCTGGTAAGGGCAGGGGCAATCAAAGTGGCTACTATTATATATTTAGCCGTGGTTGGCAGACCGAGCCCCAGAATCAGGGAGGCAAACATGGTAAAAACCAGGGTGAGAAATATGCTGCCTCCGGCAAAGGAAATAATTAAACTTGACATTCTTAAACCCAGTCCGGTCAGGGTAACCACACCGATGATAATTCCAGCACAGGCACAGGCAGAAGCTATCCCGATCATATTCTTCGCTCCATCCTCAAAGGCTGACAGCAGTTCTTTTAAAAATGCCCTCCCTACCTCCAGACTGCTAAAAAGCCCTTCCTGACTTTCCTGGGTAGGGTCAATCGGCAGATCCTTTTCCTGCACTTCCCCTCTTGTGAAATTCCTTCTTTTACACCAGCCAAAAATATAAAGTTTGGCTGCCAGACTGACAATTATTGCTGCAATAATGCCATAGTAGGCTGAAGCCAGCGGAGTTAACCTGATAGCCACCAGCATCCAGATCAGTACAATCACCGGTATTAAAAAATATATCCCCCGGAGAAGGGTGGGGAAAAAAGGATCCAGATCCTCCTTATCCATCCCCTTTAATCCTGTTTTTAAAGCCTGAATATGGACAATTCCAAAAATAGCTACATAGCTTAACACTGCCGGAATTAATGCCGCCTGAATTATTAGATAATAGGGAATCCCGGTAAATTCTATCATAATAAAGGCCGCTGCCCCCATTATCGGGGGTAAAAACTGGCCATTGGTAGAGGCAGCTACCTCAATCCCTCCAGCAACATCAGCTTCAAAGCCCATCTCCTTCATAATAGGAATGGTGAATGAACCTGTGGTTACTGTATTGGCAATGGAGCTGCCGGAAATCATTCCCATTAATCCGCTGGTTACAACAGCTGCCTTGGCCGGCCCTCCCCGCTGATGTCCCAGCCCGGCAAATACTGTTTTTATCAAATAATTTCCTATTCCGCTCTGCTCCAGAACCGATCCAAAGAGCACAAACATGAAAACAAAGGTGGCCGAAACACCTATGGGAATACCAAAGATACCCTCAGTTGTCATATAGAGATGAGATATTAATCTGCGCAGGGAAAATCCTCGGTGAGCCAGAGGCCCTGGCATCTGGGGGCCAATAAAGGCATAAATAAGAAATATTAATGAGATCACCGGCAGGGGAGCCCCAATAGATCTTCTGGTGGCTTCCAGAACAAGTAAAACGGCAATTCCTCCCATAATCAGGTCCATTCTCTCTGGAATTCCTGCTCGAAAGGCCATTTCATGATGATTAAAAAACATATACAGGGTACTTATCAGACTTAATCCGATTAAAAAAATATCAATGACAGGAACTCTATCTTTATGGCTGCTCGATAGGGGATACATAATAAAAGCTAGAGTCATTAGCAGAGCCAGATGAAGTGAACGCTGCTGAAATGAGACCAGCAGCCCAAATCCGCTGGTATAAAAATGGAAAATTGACACTCCAATCGCCACCAGGGTGGCAATAACAGCCCAGAAACCGGTCAATTTTCTTTTTTTAAGTACTTTATCTTCAACTTCTCGGGCCAGGTCCTCTGTTTCGGAGGCTTGAGAAGAAGTTTTTCTATTTTTAGTATTCGATTCCATTCTATCCCCCCACAATAAATTAAAGCATGGAGCCTGCAGATGCCGGCTCCATGCTGGATTATTGTAAATATTTTCTCCTGTATCTAATTTCTATTAAATACTAAATATTACTGGTCAAAGTAACGGGCAGCACCTCGATGAAGTTCAATCGGCATACCATCCAGAGCTACTTCCACAGTAATATCTCTGGCTCGCTCATGAATTTCATACAGATAATCCAGATTATCAAATATTGCTGCTGTCATATTATAAACGGTATCGGAATCAAGGGCAGCGCTGGTTACAATCATAGCCAGTACGGTAACTGTAGAGACATCTTCATCCAGGCCATCATAGGTGCCTCCCGGTATGACTGCCTCCGTATAGAAAGGAAAATCTTCCATTATTTGTGCTGCCACATCTTCATCAATACTGAGAATTTTGGGCTCATGTGTGGCGGCCAGATCCATCAGGGCTCCAGTGGGTATACCGGCTGTCAGGAAGGCAGCATCTACATGACCGTCTCTCAGCTGATCTACAGCTTCAGCAAAGGAAAGGTAATCAACAGTCATATCTTCATAGGTTAAGCCGTGTGCTTCAATTATCTGACGGGCATTAGCTTCAGTACCGCTACCCGGGGCACCTACAGCAATTGTCTTGCCTGCAAAATCGTAAACGGAATCAATTCCTGCACCCTCCAGGGTTACAATCTGAATTATTTCAGGATAGAGAACAGCGACTCCCCGAAGATTTCCCAGCTCTTCATCTTCGAACATCTCTGTGCCAGTTTTGGCGTAAAAGGTGATATCATTTTGAACTAAACCCAGTTCTACTTCTCCAGCCTGGAGTAAACGAACATTTTCAGTGGAAGCTCCAGTTACCTCGGCTGTGGCATTAACACCTTCTACATGCTGGTTGATCAGTTCTGCCATTCCACCACCAACAGGATAATAGACTCCACCGGTTCCACCAGTAGCGATTGAGATAAACTGGTCAGCTGCTGCAGGCCCACTTAAAATCAGAGCCAATCCTAGAAATAAAGCTAAAAAAATTGAAACTTTTTTCATGTAAAATTCCTCCTTCTCTCTTCTAATATTTTTATACTGCAATTAATTATAACAGAATAACAATAAAAATTCAAGATATATTGTAATTTTCTTTTATTTCAGATACCTGTAAACTGTTGATGTCATGGTAATTACAGCTTTATGTTTAATTTAATTCGTTAAAGTTTGAAATGATTATCCGCATGTTATTGAAACATCTTCCAGTAAAACATAGGGCAGTTTAAAATTCATTATATCTTCCCTTTCCCGGGAAAGGCCTGCTATTTTCTGAAGCATTTGATAAATATTGCCGGATATCATGACCTCCCGAACCGGTTTGACCTTACAGCCCCGGTCTATCAGCTGGCCGCCCTTAACAACCCCGGAAAAATCTCCGCTGACCGGATCTACCGAGCCGGAATAGCGATTAACCAGAAGCCCCCGCTCTATTTCGCTGATAAGCTCATCTCTGCTCTTCTTACCTCCAGAAACCATAAAATTGCTGGGAGCAATATCCGGAGTGCTTTGAGCTCCTCCACCGGCACGGCCGTTGGAGTTACGGCCAGCTCTGGCAGCGGTGTAGGCATTATAAAATAATTCCTGGAGATGACCATCCTTAATTACCGTCAGCCTTTTCTGAGGAAGACCTTCCCGATCAAATTTACCGGACCCCACCCCACCGGGAAGAGTCCCATCATCGATCACTGTTAAAATATCTGCTGCCACCTGTTTGCCGCTTTTATCTTTCCAGGGAGAAATGCCGTTCTGGACATTCTCAGAATTAACTGCAAAAACCAGAGGTCTAACCAGCAGCGTAACTGCTGAAAAGGGAGTTAAAAGAATTTCTCCTCGAAAACTTTCTATGGTATCTGCCCCCAGGCTCGCCAGCACCTTATCTCTTAACTTCCTGCCGCTTTCTGCCACATCAAGCTCTTCATAAAAACAGCTCACCTGATATTCCATATCAAAGGAGGAAACCTCCTCTCCCTCCCGGGCCAGAGCCAGGGCCTGGGTTTCAAAATAGGTCTGCCTGTCCTGAGAAATAATACCGCGGGAAGTTGCAATGGCATCATTGACAATGCTGGCTGAAAATCCAGCTGTATCAACGGTAACCCTGTCATCCTGTTTGATTTCTTTCATGAAAGAACGGGCACTTTCTATCAAGTCTCCCAGCTGAATATTTTCTGCCCTATCATCATAAATATCAGGAACTTCTTCCAGTTTTTCAGCTTCAGGCAGCCTGTTATTGCGATCCGGGGGAGAATTTTCTGCCATGACAGCAGCCTGCTTCATCAGCAGTTTCAATGAATTCTCATCAAGATCATTAGTCGAGGCAAAACCCATACTACCATTTTTAAAAACCCTGATTCCCACGCCCTGATAAATATCTGATTTGGGGAGTTGAAGATCATTTTTTTCAATAACTACTTCCAGAGATTTAAGCCGCTGGTAATAAACTTCAATATCATCCAGCCCCTTAGACCTGCCCTCTTCTACCAGTCTCTGACAGACTTCCAGACCATAACCACCAATTAAATTATCCTCCTGCTGAGCCCTTGTTTTATCCTGATTGTTATTCATTATTGCTGCCCTCCAATCGTAACCCTGCAGCGAAGGTAGGGACCACCGGCATCCACTTTGGCTGCCTGACCTTTACCGCAGTAACCCCGGCCTAAACCAAACTCAAAATCTCTGCTGACAGCATCAACGCTTTTGAGAACTTCAAAAGCCTGACCTGAAAGGGTTAATCCCTTGACCGACTTACCAATTTTCCCTTTTTTAATTTGATAGGCTTCCAGCACATCAAACATAAATTCTGCCGTTGAGTCAGCCTGACCGCCCTGAGCCATACCTTTGAGGAAAAATCCGTCTTCGATTCCGGCAATCATCTCTTCCAGGTCACTTTCTCCCGGGAGAATAAAGGTATTGGTCATTCTAATCAAAGGCTCATCCCTATAGGTAAAGGCCCGGGCATTGCCGCCCGGTTCTGTCTCAAATTTTAAGGCAGATTCTCTATTGTGAAGATAATTCTTTAAGATTCCCTTCTCAATAATGGTTGTCCTGGTTGATCTGGTGCCTTCATCATCGATAATGACCCTGCCAGCAGCATCAGCAATATTGCCCTCATCAACCAGTGTCACCAGCTCACTGGCAACCTGTTCACCTATCCTGCCCTGAACTGCTGAACCTGACTCAACAAAATCTGCTTCCACAGTATGACCGATGGCTTCATGAGCCAGGACCCCAACTAAAGCAGGATCCAGGATTACCTGATACTGTCCTCCTGAAACATAGCCTGCCTCCAGGCGTTTTCTGACCAGCTCCACGGCTTTGTCAGCAAGGTCAGAAAGTTTCCTGTCAGCAAATAGTTTCGCCCAGCTTCCGGTCACCCCGTGGCTGGCATGCGCTCTTTCCTGCTGATTTTTACTGGCTCCGTAGGCCACCACCCCAATATCACATTTAGGGTCGAAAATTTCCACCTCAACTCCCTCACCAGTAACAATAATTTTACTGTCCTTAAACTCAGAATAGGAGACCTGACTGGCTATGATGTCCTCACCGGCTGCTCTAACCTGCCCGTCAGCTTCCATAAGCAGCTTAATCTTTCTGCCCAGATCAGGCTCCTCTTTTTGGTCCTGTCTTTCTTCAGCTAAATTAAAACTTCCCTGAACCGGCTCAATCTCAGCCAGCCCCTGAATCTTATTTTCTTTCAGAACTCCAGCTTCACGGGCTGCCTTTACCGCTTCAGCTGCTGCTGCCCTAAGTCCTTCCAGAGTAAGATCGGAAGTTGATACAAATCCCCAGCTGCCATCAACCAGAGCCCGGACTGCCACTCCGGATAAAGTGGTACTGACTGAGTCAGTTAAATTTCCGTTTTTAACCTGCAGTTTGAGGCTGTTACGCCGGTGATAGCGGAGCTCAACCCATTCCTGATTCTCAATAACAATCTGCTTTAGGAGCTTTTTGATATTCATTTTTGGCCTCCAGAATTTTTCTTGGATCTTCTCACAATATTAAACACAGGTATTTTCAGAACTCAGGCATCCTTTTGAACTGCTTCCAGTCTATCTTCATTTTTAAATTCATTCATCCGTTCAACCTGCAGGCAAAAAGCTTCCAGCCGGGCTTCTATCACCTGGGGAAAGGCATTTCCATCAGATTCGACTGCCAGAAAGGGAAGCCGGGCAAAGCGTTCTAAAGCTTTACTTCCCAGGCTATCTTTGCCTGAAAGTTCCAGTTTCATTTCTTCAAGTTTATCGGTTATAATTGATTCTGAAACTCGATGGTGCATGCAGCCAAAGGGCCCAATGGCCAGCACACCATCAACATCATCAACTACCTCTGCTATTGTGCCCCCAATCGTGAGAATAGTTTCTCCAGTAAGCTCCAGGCTTAAAAGCTTCTCACCTGTTTCAACAATCTCATCCACATCGATCAGTTTCTCCTGGCAGAGTTCTGAAGCTGCCAGTATCTGTTTGACATCCTTTTCAACTTTACGTTTGTAAAACCCTGCAAATTTATTAATAACACTAAAGAGAAATGATTTTTTACTGATCTCAGGCTTGTTTTGTATTAAATAATCAGCATAATAGATCCATTCTGTAATAGGCGTAACAATAGTTACAATCTCTCTTTCAGCCAGTTTTTCTACCAGGAACCTGCGGGAAAAACGATCATTGCGGACATAAATTTCTCCGGTCAAAGCAACCTTTTTAGCCTGACTCAGAGGTTTTTTCAGCCTGATCCGGGACAGTTTTTCAGCTTCTTCAGCTAGGATATCCTTGATTGTTCCCCAGGATTCTCTGGCCATTGCTGATATGATCCGCTGACGACTCCGTTCAAATTTATCGCCGGCCTCATCCCGATTTACTGCCAGAGCCAGCACTGCACTGTGCATATCACCCAGGACATCACCCAGTACCAGAGCCTGCCAGGCTCGTCTGCTAAACTCTATTCCCAGATCACTGTAGCCGGTATTAGAATTAAGCGATAAAACAGCCACATCCGATATTTTTTTCTTTTCAATCAACCGGCGCATGGAAACACTGTACTGACCCAAGCGGCAGGGCCCGCTAGACTCGGCCATGAAATAAACAATTACGTTATCAGCATCCTTTTCCTCCTCCACCCGATTTAACATGGTCCCCATTGTTAAAATATAGGGAAGACATTCCTTTCCGGTAGAATTTGCCCTTCCTCTTTTCAGTTCAGCCTCACCGGGCCTCTCACAGGGCTGAGCATTAACTCCGATATATCTAAAGGCAGCCGCCACACCTTCAGTGCTGGAATGTCCCATGGAGGGAATAAGGGCCTTAACTCTGGGATGATCCAGGGGCAGCCTGTCTCCGGAAGAAGTCAGCACCTTAATATCTCCATTTTCCTTTATAATCCGGGCAGGTTGAAATTCTTGAACTTCATCTATCTTTACAATATCATCAGATATTTTACGGTACCTGTCGACAATATCTAAAAAGGCTTCAATTCTGGTGTTGAGACCTACATCTGCTGTATGGCTGTCCAGTTCCAGTGTCAGGGTGGGCTTATCACCATTATCCTCCCGAAAATAATTAAGTAAAAAAGCATCGGGACCGCAGCTGAAGTTGGTAATATAGGTGCCAAATAACTGAGGATGCCGGCTGACATATTTACTCCCCTTTAGAATCAGCTGGCCCATCGACCAGTACATTCGGTTAAAAATTTCTTCGGCTTCTATTGGCAGCATATCAAAGGGTATAACCAGCTCACTCCGGGAAGCAAATTTATGAGGAATACCAAGATTGGCTTCGGAAGCAAAGGCATTATAGGGCCGACCAAAGATGACTACAGCTTTCTCCGTCGGATCCTTCTCCAATTCCTCGAGAACCTGCCTCCCCCTATCTTTCAAAGCCTGCTGAAACTTCTTTTGGGCTTTCAGGGCTTTTCCCCAGGCCCGATGGGCTGTTAATCTGTCGACACCCAGATATTTTGCTACCGACATAAACTTATCAAATGCTTCATCAAAACCATCTTTAAAATCCAGCACCGGAGCCAGCATGCGCTCCTCACTGAGTTCCTTCCAGGTGGCACTAAGATAATAGGGTTCAGCCTGTGCCATAGGGCAGATAATCCCCTCTTCAGGGCTGTTAGCCACATGTAAACCTTTAACCTGAGGTAGAAAAATGTAGTCAGGCTGCTTCTCTTCAATTAAATTATGCATATAGCCATGGCTTAGTTCCACTGGGTAACAGAAAGCCGCTGATTGCCGCTGTATTCCCTCTGAATTTGGGGTGTCAGGTAAAACCACCCTGTAGCCCAGTTCGGCAAAGAAATGGGAGTAAAAAGGAAACATTGTATGCACGGTCAGAGATCGATTTAAACCAACTGTACCCCGCTCCTTATCCTGATCAGGTTTAGCAGCAAAATCTCTAAAAACTATTCTTTCCCTCTCTTTAACCAGATTTAGATTGTCAATCTCAATATCCTTCGAGCCTTCACCGGTATTCATGTATTTACTGCAGATTCCTCCAAAGAGATGGCGTTCACCATCAATTTCCAGAACATTGATGCTGCATTTACGATCACAGTCAGTCTGACCACCCTGGCAGGTGAAACTGTCAAGATAGTTGACCTCTCTATCAGCCAGCTCTTTGAGATTAAAACTTTGTTCCTCCAGTCTTCCACTTGAAATTTTTTGAGCAGTTTCCAGAGCCGCACCAAAAGCCCCCATCAGTCCCGGTTCTGGAGGCACAACAATTTCTCTTCCGGTCAGGGCTGCCATGGCCATTGGAACTGCTCGATTATAACAGACCCCGCCCTGCATAAATATCCTGTCACCCATGGGGCGGTTGCCCCGAACCCGGTTGGTATAATTTAAACAGATGGAGTAAACCAGCCCGGCACAAATATCATCTATGCTTAAACCTTCCTGAATAGCAGTTTTTATATCGCTGCCGATAAAAGCAGAGCACTGATCATTAAAATTAGGAGGATTTTTGCCCTGTAAAGCTCTGTCGGCAATATCCCGCATCTCTACATTTAAAAATTCCTCTGCTGCCTCTTCCAGAAAGGAGCCCGTACCGGCTGAACAGGCTTCATTCATGGCATAATTGGTTGGCACCTGATTTATCAAATAGGTGTATTTAGCATCCTGACCGCCAATTTCAAAAATAGTATCGACTTTATCATCAAAATAAACTGCTCCGGTGGCATGGGCAATAATTTCATTCATTACAGATTCAGTCAGGGCATGAAGCCCGGTAATTCTCCGCCCCGACCCGGTAACACCCAGGCCGATTATCTCCACATTACAGTCTTCCAGCTGTTCTAAAATACTGCAGTAGCAGCTGCGAACTGCTCCCACCGGATCTCCCTCCGTGCGCAGATACTCCGACGCCAGAAGAGCATTATCCTCTTCCCTAAGCAAAACAGCTTTGGTTGTAGTTGAACCAACATCAACCCCCAGTAAACAGCGGTCACCCTGTCTGGCCTGATCTCTGTTTATATCATGAAAGGTGACCCGGTCAGCAAAATCTCGAAGTGGAGGGTGCATATCAAAGGAGTCTCTTTTATCGGCCAGCAGTTTCTCGGAATACAGCTTTCTGCCGTCCTGAAGTGCTTTCAGGGCAGCGCCCAGAGCTTCAAAGTAAGCTGCTTCCTCAGGTACTATAACTTTCTTCAGGCGCTCCTGCAGAAAGTTAACCATCACTTTGTTGCGGCTCAATCCTCCTACCAGCATAACCCTTTCTGCCTGGCATTTATACACCAGTTCCATTATTTTATCTGCCATCATCTGACAGAGGCCGGCCACCACCCGCCCTTTATCCTTGCCCTTATTCAAAGCGTGGGTGCAGTCACTTTTACAAAAAACCGAACAGCGCCCAGCTACCTGATAGGGGTCATCATTTTTAGCTATTTCTACTGCTGTTTCCACTTTTAAACCCATGCGCTTTATCTGCTGCTGGAAAAACTCTCCGGTTCCTGAAGCACATTTGCTGCCGGTATAGACATTGGCCATGCTTCCATCTTTATTCAGTTCATATACCAGAAAGGTTTCTCCTCCAGCACTAACAATGGCATCAATCTCCGGGTATTTATCTTTTAGATATCTGTAGGCAATTTCAGTTGCTTCGGGTTCAGATATCCGCGGTGCATTAAGAGCCGACTTAAATTTTCTTCCGGTCACTGTTATTTTTTCACCGGCCATATCGCGATCTCGATATAGGTCTGAAAGACGGGAGCGAACATTTCCCCCATGCTGTTTTATTGTATAATCAACCAGTTCAATATCTTCATAACTGAAATTTGCCTCACTGTTTTTCCTTTCCAGTTCCACTATCTTTATATTGGTAGCGCCCAGACATATTCCAGCTGCTCTCATTCTGATTATCAGCTCCTTTAAATATAATTTTTTGGCTATTTTTGATCAATTAAGTGCTATAGATTTATATAGAAGTTAAAAAACCGGGAGATGATTAAAACTAGATAAAATTATTTAATCATTAATTATTATATCATATATAGGAAATTAATAAAGAAAAACCGCTTCATCTTTTGAAACAGAAGCGGTTTTTAGATAATATAGTTTTTTCCTGTCTGCTTTACATAAGATGAGAAAGAAAAATTTGCACGGACATAAAATAGATTATCAGTCCGGTAATGTCCTTTAAAGTGGTGATAATAGGATCCGAACCGGCAGCCTGGTCAAGATTTAATTTAAAGAGAATAAAGGGTATTAAAAATCCAAGAGTGCTGGCAAGGGTTACAGTGAGGGCCAAAGAAATCCCGACGGCCAGCCCAAAGCCCGGTTCTGCCTGCCACCAGTAAGCAATAATGCCGGCCGGCAAACCCAGCAGGGTACCCATTGTAATTCCCACAGCCATTTCCTTGAAAAAATACCTTAAAAAGCGCCTGACATTAATATGTCCCAGCACCAGGCCGCGGGCAAATATTGTAGAGGACTGGGTACCTACATTTCCTCCCATATCCATTATTAACGGAATAAAAATTGCAACAGCTGCAATCGCTTCCAGGGTTTCCTCAAAACCTTCAATCACCACCCCGGCCATTAATCCTCCCCCTAAAGCTATTAAAAGAAAGGGTATTCTGACCCGCCAGATTTCAGGTAAAGAGCCATCTATA
>LKMJ01001109.1_pt1 | contig 23076 bp, 32 predicted proteins | sample 643391 | NCBI WGS metagenome assembly LKMJ01 (sample SAMN04112250, study PRJNA286221) | soda lake metagenome | biome: soda lake; feature: Kulunda Steppe; material: water; isolation source: sample PL-Br10 brine of Picturesque Lake | place: Russia: Kulunda steppe | collected 2010-07
CACACAAACACACACACCCCACACACACACAACACACACACACACACAGAGAAGACAAGTGCTGCAGCTGCAACAGAAGCAGCAGCAGCCACCACCAACACTCATCACAGGCTTTCTCCCCATCGCCCTCTTTCACCCACCTAGCGCTAGCTGCTGTGGGAGGGGCTGCAAAGGCTGTGCCTTTGGTGCCATCACCTGGCCTCCATCCATGGTGCCTGCACCCTGTGCAAGCGAACCCACGGGCGCATTGTGGGAGAGAGGCATGGGCTCCGGACGCACACGCTTGCGAGGGGCAGTGGCAGATTTTGGGCGGGCGGGCTGCTTCTGCTGCTGCTGCTGCTGCTGCTGCTGCTGCTGCTGCTCAGAGTCTTGCTGGGCGATGGCAGGCTCTGGGTGGGCAGGCTGCTGCTGGTGGGCATGGACTGACGGAGGTGCACAGTGAAGGCAAGGGAGAGCTTCTGGTGATGGTGGTGGTGGTTCTGCTGCTGCTGCCGTGGCTGGCGCAGCAGCTGGTGCAGCTGTCAATGGCGCTGGCAGCAGGTCAGTGCCAGGAGCAGCATCACACACAGTGGATGCGGCAGCGGGCCCCTTCAAGCTGCACGCAATGCCAGGTGCAAACTCAGTGGCCGGCGCGGGGCTGCTGGCGCGGGGCTGCGGCTGCGGCACATCACGCGTGCAGTCAGGAAATAGGTGGGACAGGTGTATGCTGAGGTCCATGGCCAGAGGTGCGGGCGCTGGCTGCTGCGGCAGCGCTGCGTCAGTACCTAGCGCGCGTGGCTGGGCTGGCCCTTGTGGCTGCGGGTGTGGCTGCTGCTGCTGCTGCTGCACGGTGCCTGGATGCAGGCAGCTGAAGTCAGTGGGGGGTGCTGGAGCGGGCAGTGCAGGGTGTGGGGGTGCTGGGTGGGCACTGTGCCCACCTGCTGCCACGGCCTGTGCCTTAGGCTGCTGCTGCTGCTGCTGTTGTTGCTGCTGCTGCTGCTGCAGCAGCTGCGGCTGCAGCTGCAGCTGGAGCCCAAGGGAGTCATTGAGGAGGGGGGGCCCTTGTAGCAGCTGCGGCGCGCCTGTTGGTGCAGACTCCTCAAGCCATGCCACCAGCGGGTCGCGTGAGTGCTCAAAGCTGGGCAGGCCGCTGTCCAGGCCTACCGCTGCCACCGCCGCCAGGGGGGGCAAAGCCTGGGGGGGCGCTGCGCAGCTGTGCACCGGGGCGGCACGGCCAAAGCTGGTGGCCTCAGCGTCAAGCGGGGCAGGGTGTGCTGCTGCGGCAGCGGTGCCGGGGTGCGCCCTCTGGCAAGGAGTAGCTGCTTGCGCTTGCAGAGGCTGCAGGGGCGGCGGCTGCTGCTGCTGCTGCTGCTGCTGCTGTTGTGTGGGTGCAGGCAGGCATGCACGCGCCACCTTGGCACGCCTGTTGCCATCCGCAGCGCCCACACTGCCCAGGTCCCTCTCATCACGCGGCTCCGTCACACCGCTGCCCCCTTTCCTGCCTCCAGCCCTGTCACGCTTCCTGGGCGGTATACTGGCACGCAGGCCGGCAGCTGCGGCGGAAGTGGCAGCGTGACTACCACTACGTGCGGCGCCACCACCTTTTTTGTGCATCCCTGCACCAGCAGCTTCTGCAACTGGGATTGAGGAGGCGTGCTGGTCTATCACTCCCTCCACCACCATGCCCCTTGCCGGCCTGCGTGCGCGCGTGCGTGTGTTTTGCTGGGCGGGCAAAATGTGGCTAGCAAAACACATGGCATTGCATCTGCGCCTGCGCCCGCGAGTGCTGAAGATGCATCGTGAGCAAACCACCGTTCTCTTGCGCACCTGATCGGCTGCTGGGTCTGCTGGGTGCTTGCAGCTGCAGGTACAGCTCGCAGGGGCTGCTGCTGCTGCTGCTGCTGCTGCTGGTGGTCGTGCTGTGCGTGCATCTGCTGCTGTAGGCTTCCGCCGGATGTCTTGCGTGAGGAGTGGAGCTGAACGAGTGGGTGCGTAGAGGTGCGCAGGGAAGAGACTGCAGAGGGCACGGGAGGAAAGGGGTTTGGTTGAGAGATGAAGGGCATTCAATCTGTGACAGAGCACGCAGGAGCACGCTGCAGAAAGCATGAAGCACAGTATGTTGCCTGCCCAAGCGCACTTTGTATATGCCTGCAGCTGTCTGAGACCCCTTGGCATGTGTGCGTCAGTGATATAAAGCTGCAACACGCACCTGCCCGTTGCTTCTGAGGTCCTGTCCTGGTACTTGTGGATGACTTCTCCTGTGACACCTGCGACCCCTGTGCCTGCTGCTGCTGCTGCTGTTGCTGCTGCTGCTGCTGCTGCTTTACCTCCATCTCTCTTTGCATCAGGCTCTGCTGCCGCCGTCGCTGCTGCTGCTTCTCTTGTTCATGCAGCTGCTGCTGCCTGGCTTGGGTTTCTTGCTGCTGCTGCTGCTGCTGCTCAAGCTGGCGCTGCTCCTCTTGCGCCCTTGCTTGCTGATCTTGCACCAGTTGCTGCTGCCGCCGCAGCTGCTGCTCCTGCCCCTCCTGCAGCAGCTGCAGTGCGTCTGGTGCCAGGGGCAGGCTCGAGAAATCCATGCCCAGCGACATGTCCAGCCCATCCCTTATGCAGCTGATGCTGGGCGGCTCGCCCAGCACGCTGAGCAGCGGCTCCCAGCCCCCAGGCAGCGCTGCTGTGGCGCCAGCAGGCACCAGGGGGGGCGGCAGCAGCGCATCGGGCTGCTCTGCGGCTGCAGCTGCATGACTGGGCATATGGGCGGGCAGGTCCCAGTGGGTGGCAGTGTGGCCCTGTGGGGGGCATGGTAGCGCTGCTGCTTGTATGGGCGGGGCTGCAGGGGGGCACGCAGCGCAAGCTGTGGTAATGGCTTGAGTGCCAGCAGGGAGGCATGTGTGCTGCTGCTGCTGCTGCTGCTGCTGCTGCTGCTGCTGCTGGAGGTCTGTGCCAAGGGGTCCGGACAGGCAAGGGGGCTGAGTAGGCAGGGGCCCAGCCTGCGGAGTTGTGAGTGGGCAGGTGGGGAGCGCAGGTACGCGCGGGGGGGCGTCGGAGGGTGCGTGCAGGGTCAGCGGCGCTGTAGGGGCGGCACGGCGGTGGGTGGTAGGAGACGCGGGAGGGCTGTGTGCAGAGCGGGCTGCTGTGGCGTGGCCACTGGCCCGGCCTGTGTGCAAGGTGTTGGGTGCAGGGCCGGTGAGCAGGGCGGGCTGCTGGTATGAGCGTTGCGGGGGCAAGGGCGCAGGGGCGAGGAGGGGGTGTGCAGGGAGAACAAGGGGTTGCGAAGGGGCTGCGGATGGCAGGGCCGCAGGCGCGTCCTTGAACAGCTGGCGCCGGGTGTGCTGGTCTGCGCTGTGCATCTGAGGGCAGCTGTCATGGAGGTGGGTGGGGCTGCGGGCTTGGCTGTGCTGGCAGCTGAGATGGCCCTGCTCAGTTGTGTGCGCCTGTGTGGCTTTATGGCTGGCGTGCAGCGGCTGCATGTTGGGCACGAGCAAGCAAGAGGGCGGCTGCTGGGGTCGGGGTTGTTGGTGCTGTAGGTGATGGTGGTGGTGGTGCTGCTGCTGCAGGTGCTGGTGGTCCTCCTGAACGTGCGGCTGCTGGAGCAGCTGCTTCTGATGACCCCCCGCGTCCGGCTGCTGCATGGGCAGCAGCGGCCCCCGCATGCGCTGCTGCATCAAGCGCTGCTGCTGCCGCTGCAGCTGCTGCTGCACAAGGGCGCCCTGCGGACGTGCCTGCTCTAACAGCTGCTGCTGCCGCTGCTGCTGCGGGCTGGGTCCCAGTGCTGGGCCCGCAGCAGCTGCAAAGGGCTGCATCAGCGCCCTGCATGCGCATGCACACAGGAGTGATGAGATGTGGGGTAAAGAGGGGACAGGGCTGAGTTCAGGCACACAGGAGGATGGAAAAGTGGGGTGCCAAGTGCATGTAGACAAGGTGCCTGAGCGGCTAGAGGAGTCACACGCAAGGTATTTGCTGCTGCTGCCGCTGCTGCTACTGGCCGGAAGGGTAGCTCTGCCCTCAAGAATCCTCACTGGCAGCAGGCAGGCCTAAATTCAGAATTCCTAGCACGCGGCCACTCCCAAACGCTGCCCCATCCAGTGAAGTAAACACTCAGCCCAGCTCACTAGATTAGCACACACCGCCCCATCTTGCAGAATCAACTTAGCCTCGCCTCACAGAATCAGCGCAAGCTCACCCACCGCACGAAACCAGTGCACAACTCATCCTCTAGCCGCAAACAAAAAAGCACAGCCGCACCTCACATGCTCCGCACCCTTCTTGCAGCCCTTTGGGCCAGACAAGGGTGTAAGTGTTAGCCTAACCCTACCCTCAGCCTTAGCCTGACACATGCCTAGCCATGAAAAACACAAGACAGACCCAGCTCTTCCACACCCACGGTGCACCGCGCGCGCACTGACCCACCTGGCGCACTTGGGGCTGGGGCTGTGCTGCGGCGATGCTGCTGACGCCCGCAGCCGCGCACCCAAGGGAGTGGTGGGCGACATGGCCCTGCGCCGCTTCCTCCAGCCGTCGCCGGCAGTGCTGACCAAGGAGGGAGAGGGTGTGCCAGGGGAGTGTGTGGGAACGGGGCGCCACGCCCCTCCTGCATCCATTTTGGAGTGCACGCACATGTAAGCATGGGTGAGCATGCTCTGTGTGTGTGTATGCATGCGTGTGTGTGTGTGTGTGCGTGCGTGCGTGTGTGTGTGTGCGTGTGTGTGTGTGTGTGCGCGTGCGTGTGTGTGTGTGTGTGCATGTATGGTTTGTTTATCAGTGCACATGAGCTCGCATGTCATGCCTCATGCTTGTCACCCACAGCTCAGGAAGCCTGCTGTCTTGCACACACAATAGCATATGGTGATGCAGATAAATTTGAGACATGCACACAAACACGCACACATGTGCCCTTGCTGCGCACCTTGCCGCGCTGCCTCCCAGGGGCCCAGCCCAGGGTGCTGCCTCGGAGAGCCCGCCTCCCATGCCACGTGCGGTGGCAGCAGGTAACGCGGCACTGCTGGCGCGCTGCAGTATGCAGGTGGGGGCAGGTAGGCCAAGGAGGGTGGCACAGGCGGCGCGTGCGGGGCAGGGGCAGCTGCTGCTGCCCATGGCAGGAGATGGGGGTGAGGTGGCAGGTATGGGAAAGAGGAGTGGTCAGGGGCCAGGTGCAGCAGACGGGCTTGGGACTGGGCGTAGGGCTGGTGAGGCTGGGTAAGGGGGAGGGCTGGGTGTGCTGCCTGGCAGGCGGGTCCCGTGCAATGGGCGCAGCGTGTGTCGGCATGGAGCAGGGCCACGTGCTGCTCCTGATGCCGCGGCAGCGGGGGCTCCGGCTGGTGGTGTGGCCGTGCCGCGCTTGCCTGGAGGTATGCGGTGTGCAGGAGTCGGTGTGACAGCGTGCCGGCCTGGAGGTGGCCCTCACGCCCTGGGCTGCTGCCAGGCGCTGTGCCTGGGTGAGGGCCTGAGGTGGGTTGTGCACAAGACAGCGGCCACGTCGCCAGGTGGCTGGGATACAGAGGCGCTGAGTGGGGGTGGGCGTGGGGCTGGGTGTGGGCCACAGGAGGGGGCACGCCCGGCAGCGCTGCACAGCAGCCGTGTGGCTGTTGGTGGTTGAGATGGCCTCCGGGCGCCTGCAGCCCGGGCGCTGAGCTGGCGGGCGGGCGGCTGGCGGGCTGGGCGATGCTTGCTGGCAGGGACTGTAAGGGGTGCAAGATGGGGGGCAGTGGCGGGGGGACCTGGATGCTGCGGGGCGGGAGCGGCGGCTGGTGGCTGCTGCATGGAGGCAACAGCAGGAGGTCTGGCGAGGGGGTGGGGATGGGCTGGAAGCCCGTGCAGGCCGGCTTGCCCGGCAGGCTTGATGTGGCGGCATGGCCACATTGCGCACGCTGTGTGAGGTGCTGGGGGTGCTCGGCAAGGGGGTCGCGCACGTTAGCCAGCAGGGGATCAGCGGGGGTGGGCGCAGCCTCAATGAGCAGCTGCGAGGGAGGCGGGCAGAGGGCATGGGCAAAGGGCGCAGACGCGCTAGGCCCTGCTGCCTCTGGGTTAGGGCCCAGCGGCAGCGGGTGTGGCTGGGGCTGTGCCAGGGGCGCAAGGACGTAGGCCTCCGCGCTGCTGGCCGGAGCATGCTGCTGCTGCTGCTGCTGCTGCTGCTGCTGCACCTCTGCATCCAAATGCCTGCTGCCGTCGTTTTGAGGCGCCCCCGCAGACCAGGCTGCTGCCCCTCCCCATGCGCCACACTCGCCTGGGCTCCCTACAGGGCGCATGGCAGGCGGCCGCAGGGAGCAGGCTGCAGCGCTGCAACCTGGCACGTGGCCTCCGTCCCCTGCAGCCGCCCCAGCTGCTTGATCGTGCGGTAGCATGCCTGCGCTGCCTCTGCGCACGGCCAGCCCACGCGCGCACTGGTTTGAGGCGCTCAGTGCTGACTCTACGTCGTGTGCGCCCTGGTGGTGCTCGCACGCAGGCAGGTTCGGCTCGTCAGGAGTGCGCACACCCAATTGCAGGCTTGCACCCTGCTGCCAAGCCCCTGCTTCCCCGCTGGGCACTGCCCTGACATGCTGCTGCGCCTGCTGCGGCTGCGACTGCTGCTGGAGCAGGCGCGTGCTGGGCAGCCCCTGCTTTCGCTGGGGTGCGTGCGCACCCTCCGTGGGCAGAGGCAGCAGCGCCATGCCGGCAGGCCCTTGGGGCGTGCCGTGCGCGCTGTTGCTGTTACTGTTGCTGGCGATGAGGGGCGCACTGTGGGGGTTGCTGTGCTGGGGCAGGGGCCCTCGGGGCGCGCTGCCGGCACCATCCTCGTGCGGTGTGCCCCCGAGCCGATATGCTGCTTCCAGGCAATGGCTCCCCGGTGCCGGCTGCACCTGCAGCGGGTGAGCGTGCAGTGGGGCGCATGGCAGCGGCAGCATGTGCGTCTGCTGCCACTGGCCAGGTGCTTGTAGATGGGTCCCAGGTCCAGGCAGCTGCATGTGCGTGCTGTGCATGATGTGCTGCGGTGGCTGCGGCTGCTGCTCTTGCGGCTGTGAGGCTGACGGAGGGGTGTGTTGCTGCTGCTGCTGCTGCTGCTGCTGCTGCTGCTCGGACAGCGCACTAGGGCTGCAGAATCTGTGGGAAGGTGCGCCCTCACGCTCGCCGCGTGCATCAGCAGCCCCTCCGCACACACCCGCACACACGCCGCCACCGGTAGCAGCGCCAGCAGCAGCGCCAGACGCTGCCCACTCCCGCAGTGCCGCTTCCGCTGCAGCCTCAAACATGCGCGTGTGGCCGCCTTCAACCGCAGCGCTCACACCCCCCATGCCGCCACAGGGTATGATCTCGCTTCCGGGCCCCAGCACGTCGCCTGGGCCGATCAGGGCGTGGCAGTCAGGGTGACCGGCCGGCACAAGCTGCTGCTGCTGCTGCTGCTGCTGCTGCTGCTTCTGCTTCTGCTGCTGCTGCGACTGCAGCGTACTTGCCGTTGCTCCAGCCGCAGCCTCGGGCACAATGCTGTAGCTCAGCCGCAGCTCTTGCGTGGGCTGCGGGCATCCCAGCTGGCTCATCATGTCGCTCACCTGCGCGCGCACGCCGCACACCGAGCACATAGCAGCATGGGCACCTTGTGCAGCATAAGGAAAGCCCCGAACCTCTGGCGACCATGTCCGTGGTGCATGCCCGTGGCAGGCGCAAGCAGGCACTGTTTGCTGACCTGCTTCAACGGTTTCACCAGCCCCCACATAAGGGCAGGCACCCTTCCCAGGTGCGCCGCGTCCCTCTCCTAAAACCCCAATTTCATGATGCAGCTCCACGCGCGCGCGCCCCTTACCTGCCGTACTACACCTGCTTACACACAGCTTTCATGCCCCGGCTGCACCCCTCACCTTAACCCTCTGCTTCACAGTGAGACTCCAAGAGTGCGCGGCCCCAGAGCTGTCCTGCCCATGCAGCACCAGCGTCATGGGGCCCCCGCAGCTGTTGCCGCTGCCGCTGAGGTCGCCAGGGGCGTCACCTGCTTGCTGCGGCCGCGCCGTGCACCACCTGCCGGTGTAGTGCTCAATGATGCTGCGCACAGCCTTCTTGTGCCTGCATGGCACGTTGTAGCAGGGAGGGTATCAGGCTGCACGTCCAGATGGGCAAATGCCTTGTGGGCCCTGGCCAGCAAATGCTCCTTATGCCTCTGGTCCCTCTCAAACCACTTGAACCTGTGGACCATGCTAGGGATGAGGCGGTTGTGAGCTACACCGGGCAGCAACAGGCATTGTGAGGCCAGGTTGCTCAGGCACCTGCTACCGAGGAGGACGGGGCATGCCCATCGCAAGATCCTGGCTGAGGATGGCGGCCAGGAGGTAAACATTTCGAGGGATGTGTGCAGTGACAGCTGAAAGGCAGGCAGACAAACAAAACTGCTTATGTGGATGAAACAAAACACATACTTTTGACTCACATTACTTTTACGTTCACAAAGGGCTCGTGGCCAGCAGCACGCACGAAGCTGCATACTTGCTCAGTCCTGGGTGTCAGCTTCAAATTTACGACAGCCACATCACCACTTTGCTGCTTCTGCTGCTTCTGCTGCTGCTGCTTCTGCTGCTGCTGCTGCTGCTGCTGCTGCTGCTGCTGCTGCTGCTGCTGATGATGATGATGATGATGATGCATAATAGCAGGCTGAATGGCGGATTGCAGGCCGCTGAGAGGCTAGGGACGGCCTGAACTCTCGCATCCTGCCTCAGCAGTGCTGCTGCATTTCTTCATCCACCTTCATGAGTTTAAAAAATCATGACATTTTTCATCAATGGTGTGAGCAGAACATGGCAGCCATGTGCGCGCACGGCGCAGTAGAAAGACAGATGGCTGTCAAATACTATGCTTCAAATAGAGGACGTGCAAGATGAAATTGTTTGTTGTGATAGTGCATATGCTATAATCACATTCAGAGCTGCAAGATGGCAGACAACAGTGCAGTACGAGCCCCAGCAAGAGGGTCCACAAAGTTCCAGCTGTCGTACCTTGCAATTAACTCCGGCACCATCCACATCATTTTTCCACGTATAAATCTACACTGGAAGGATATCTGTAAAATGACGCCACAAGAGAGAGCTTGCGAGGAATGTTCAAATGAATAAATCCAATACTTATTATCCAATACTTATTGATCCAAATATTTAACTCATATCGTACGACAATATTGCATCTTTAACTCATCTTGCGGCCATGAGCCTTACCAACCAGCCTGCGTGTAGGTTAAATTCTTAAGCAACTTAAAGCTTGAACATTTGCATGTATGTTGCATCAGCAGTACATTCAGGACATGTGCCGGTGAAACCTGGATCTAGTTAGCTGGCGAGATTCAGGCATTGAAGCTGCGACATTCATGCCCTTGACCCCATTCACTTCAGCATAGTATATTAACAGGAGCATGCATGTATGTTGACACTGTACGAGTACAAATGTGTGAGGTGCGCACGTGCACTGTACTGTACATACGTGCATGTGCCAGCGTTTTGATCATGTCAGCGTTCTGATCACGTAGTTCATGAACTACAAATGCACGAACGTTATGCATGGGCACAAACTCGAATGCTAGTGAGGGAAACCAGACTAAAGGGTTTAGACGGGCATATCCTTCAAGAAGAATCTGTGCAGCTCAGTAAAAAAAGTCTATTGCATACATCTACATGGCTTGTGTAACGCCAGAATATTAATATTGTTGCAGCTTGTGTTGCCTAGCAGGCCTTCAAGCCGGACCAATCCTGAGATTTGCGGGGGAACAAGAGGTATCTAATGAACCAGAATTGAGCTCAATGGCCTCGAGGCCAATCGAAGGTGTGGGTGGAAAGCGGCGGGCCAAAACGTTTCCTAACATCTGCCTCTCTTGAGTGCACAGCTCAGCAGCAGAGCTGCCCACGCCCCAATTTACACAGAATGTACGGGATATTTTGACACATTTGCAGGTATGTCAAAATCGGAGTTTGGGGCGGTGTGTGGGAGACAGCGCGCATTCTTCCAACCTAACGTACCTTTTTTCCGAAATTGCCTTCCACTCACCTCACCAATCTTGACTCCAAGAGCACCATCATAACCAGAAATATACAAGCTATCCAATGGTGTGCTCAGGTCAGCAAACGGTGTGGTGACTGCAAAATGCCTTGGAAGGCCTATTTGGCCACGTTTGCCTAAGAAAGGGTTGACCCAGTGGTGGGGACGACCTTGGTTTTAAAAGCCCAAATTTGTGCTTATGTACTTGGTACTGGTCCAATTGAGCATGGGCAAGGTATTTTTCAAAAGCACATCTGCAAACTGCAAGAAACAGGTATTTTTCAAAAGCACATCTGGTGAGGGAGGGCACTCTCCCTAGCACTGAGTGCAAAATGCCAACATCAGAAGATACTTATCGATGAGAGCCACACTGTGGCGAACATTCGAGAGCTGGCCAGCCTGACCAGGCCATGAGCAATCTCAATGAATATGCTGGCCATCCCTTGGTCCAGCGCAGCTTAAACTATGAACAACGTTGTTAACAACATTGTTTATAAGTTGTCCCCACGAACGGACCACCCCAACTGTCTCATTTGCCGTATCTTGCTCATTGCATTCCTTCCACTTCCAATGTCCCTTAAGCACACCGAACCTGCTGTTTCGCCAAGCATTGAGTTTTGCTGAAACCTAGGCATCCAGGGTGCTGTGTTTGGCTCAGAGGCTGTTTTGCACCCATTTTGGCAGGAAAAATGAAGCTCAAAAGTTGCCCCAAATGACCAGAGCTTCAGGACTCAAGCTACTTTAGGTTGATGAATGATACCACAATATCAATTTTGCGAATGGGGCCTGGGGGAGCGTGCTGGTGGGGGGCATAAATGGCAACAAAGAAAAGAATAGAAAAGAAAACCACGTAGGCAGTGAAACCACTCCCTGCATCAATTAAGGAAAAGGAGACACATTGGCCCAAAGAGCCATGAGTCTCCTCCACCAGGGAAGAAGAAGAACTTGTGAGGACCTGGAGGGTGACAAGCAGCCCCCAGCTCCAGACCAAGACCTTGAGAGCAACTGGATTTTTCAAGAGCGCGTCTATTTGTTGTCAGTTTGTGCGCATAGAGCACAGAATGAGCATGGAATTTGAGGGCAGTCTTATGGGCTTTGTGTGCATCAAGGCCGAGCTCTTTAAGGTGATTCAAAGTGTGTAAGGTATAATTCGAGCCTCCCACACCAAGAAGAATAGTGTGAAGGATGACTTTCTTGGCCTTCAAGCGCTTACAAAGAACCTCGTTTTTTCTAGAGGCCTCTAATTGTTGTCCAGGCCGTGTATTTTCACGGTACTTAACCGTGAGGTGTATCTCCCTCAAGTTGATATTGAGCTCGTGAACTCTGCATACATCTCTGCTGGGTTGTCTTGGGTGTGACACCTGATGCAAATGAGGAGTGGTTGGCGATTTGGGATTTTTAGCAGGTTAGGGGGTGACCAAAATGGCATCAGGGCGACTAGAGGTGAGTCTACCTCTAGCAAATAAACGAGCACCAAAAGCCAGCTGGGTATAGTCCTGTCATTTGCATGCTCATTTGAAGGTTTTGCTGGGCCAAACGGTTAGTGCTGCCGCCACCCAAATGGACCACACAACCTGACAGAGAGCCATTGTTGATGGCTTTCATGATGAGCCTGCAGGCAACATTATGGCGTTCAGTGATCATACTCGAGACAATTGTATGGCGACACCCTGAGAGAATATGGAGAGCAACAAAATTGAAAATGGGAGGTCTTGTCAATCCCCACCAGCTGCACTTTTCCTCCAACCTCCTTCTCCCTTTAACGGTTGAGAGCAATTAAAAATGGTACTGCTGAGCTTGAATGGGGCCAATTGGTGGCCTGGCTGATTTTGGCAAACTGCTTCCCTTGTGACATAGGGGTGCTTTTTCCAACTGTGCTGTCCTTTCGATTTTGTGACCCCCAGCTCACAACAGAATTTAGGGCAATAGGTCGATGATTTATGAAAATGATGGGACGTGGATGGTGCACTGTTTGAAGACTGGCACCTGTTTTGCTTTGTGACATTTCTAAAAATCAAGATTACCGACCACACACTGCTCCCACACCCCCTTCTAAGCATAGCCTTCAAGAGAAAAATCAGCTAGCCACTCTACACACTTTCAAGGCCTCAGAATGGTGCAGGGATGACCAAGTCATGGGGTTGCGAAGTTGTTGACGCTCTTTGCCTAGGAAAGGGGGGTGCAGCTGTTGAGGCAACCTATAACTAACCAGGTACTTTTGGTGATAGAATTAACCCAGACCCTCTTTTGGTTGTGGCTCCCAAATCCAACTGGCGAGGACTTTGAAGATGAAGAGAGAAAAGTCTACCAGCCAAATATGAATTGAAGGCGGGGACCCCCTGGGGAGGCTCTTTTGCCTGGATCCAGGGCAAACAGGCTAGGAGATTCTGTTTCAGAGCGCTTTCAACCTTTTCCTCCAGCATGCATCGCTCTATCTGACACACTGGCAACATGCATGATGTTCTCAACTTGCTTGCAAACTCTTTCTGTGCTCGATTTGTGACTTCCTTTAAGCCTTTGAACATTGTGTCTCAAAAGTCAGGAGGGATTTGTTCCAGCCTATATCATGAAGGACACAGTAGATTCAGACAGATTAAATCCGCTTGAAGCTTCAGCTTGCACTGTAGCATATAAGCAAACTCGTTAATGCCATGACTATTAAAGAGGTATCACAATAGAAAAAATAATTAGAGAACTAAATTCAAGCAACACAAGGATTATTATGACAAGTTTGACAAAGCAATCTGCTTGCCAAGATTTGCAACACTCCTGTATTGACACACCCGGCAACCTCTTTAGAGTAGGTACAATGGCATGCAGGACACTGGAACTCTTTGATAGAAACAAGTTTGTCGTAAATTTGTTTATTAGCTGGCCCTCCTCTAACGCATGCCATTTTTCATAAAGTGCGTTGACTGCTTTGGGACACTAGCAAGAGCTGTGTTTTCTCTTTTCTCAAACGAATGCTTACATACTTGATGTGCCTAGTGCCGATGCCAGGGATAACTCTCAAGCCCTTTGAAGCAATGGTCCAAACTAACAGTTGCTTCTGCTTTCAATGAACCTATGCTTGGCGTGCCAGACATTACTTTATCCACACGTTTGCCATTACAAAGAGGTCAATGCACGTATCAAAGCATTGCTTTTGTCCTCAGAAGCTTGCGTGGCCTTTTGAAATAATACTCCTGCCAGGAAGTACCCACTTGCTGGTGCCCCTTTTCCGCTGCTACATGTGCATGGCGGCACTGCATCATCACTGCAAATACCTGAAACGGGGGCTTCGGCAAAGAATGCTTGCCCCTTTTTCTGCAAATGCCTGCACCAGGGTGAGCCATCATAAATGAAAAGAAAATGCAAGGATATCCCAAAAATTGCCTTGTGTGTGCTCTCACCTGATATGCTGCATAACTTTTGGCTCAGAGGAGTAGACACCAAATGGAAGGAATGTCAGAGAAAAGTCAGCCACCCTAAGAGAGAGCGGATGTTGCAAGTGAGCAACAAGATACCCTCATGTTGCTCAAAAGTTATGCCGTTTGCCGTGCACAATGTATGGAATAGATACCACGTTGGTGCACCTTGCAAGGTGAAGAGTAACTCCACTTCCTTAACAAGTCCAAGCATTGTGTCGCTTCTGAGCTCAGCAAGTGCTACTCTTGTGCAAACATTGGACTCACCGATAACCAAGTGCCTGAGCACAGCGGACAACCTCAAGAGGGTTGCTAATGGAAGCCACCATGAGCACTGCATTTTGTACTCCAAGCTCCATCAGTTTCATGGTAAGCTCGCCCCCAGTGTTTCCGCCATGCAACTCAGGCTGCAAGCCAAGCAAATAGATATGCATACATGATATCAGCTTGTGATAAGCTTGCACCAAAGAGGCTTGAACAATCGGAACAGCTGGCACAAGCCTGTTCGTAGAAAAAACGCTTGCGTCATTGTAAGGAACACTATAGAGAGGGTCTTTTTTTTATGGGCTGGCCGGGGAACGATCCCGGTTAATGAACTGGCCTGACCCCAGTCCAGCCCGAAGCCTGAGCCTGGTGGTTGGTTAGGTAGTTGGAGGTGATCTAGGAAAGCCTGGTTTTGTTACAGTCATGAAGTTATGTCCTCCGGGCATTCCTTTTGCTTGTAAAGTGTCAATGCGACTACTGCCATACGCTCCGCACCATCAGGATGTTGGCATCAGGAGCCGGCAGATAGGGGGGATTGGCAAGCAGCCAAGTCGGGACGGGAGATGCCTCTTGGAATGGGCTCCGCAATAGAGCTCTGGTGCCTTCAAAGAAACAGCCCGTAGACACCTGGCATAGGAATGATTCCCATGTACTAGTTGGAAAGTCACATCAACTGTTGTTGCAGCTGCAGAGTGCATTCATGCCGTTTAAGGTTTGAGTGAAGCAGTAGCCATACATTTTGGTGCCTCGCATGCACACCAACATCGCAGCTGGAACAATTTGTGCATGAGTTGTCTCTTTAAGGTGTCTGACACTGGATCCCTGCAGGTTTCATGGCCAAGCACCACCAACACATGTATCTATGTCAGTTTTTGCACATTTTCTGCAGAACCCTATGCCCCGTCAGATGCATGACCTACATTGTACTTATGGTCAAGTGACAGATCGCGAACCCTGGACATGGCCGTAGACGCCGCTTGAAAATTGAGCTCAAATCCTTGGATAAAAGCAGGACGCTCAATCTGCATAAGTTGGAGCACACTTCCGATGTGAGGAGATCAGGTCAACCTTACTTGGCATAGCCTGTCAGTCATGCTTCTGCCTAAGGCTGATCCCATTCACCTTTAACAAAGCGTCAAGGACCGCCCTGCCATCCCCGGATCCAAATTCTACGCAATACTCATCCCTGCAAACAGCTGAAGTATCATCATCATGTGTATGATTGAAAATAAAAAACATTTTGATTGGTGCTCGTATTTGCTACAAATAGCACTGCAACCGCACAAGTGTACTCTAAGCTCCATATGGATATGCTCGTGATCCAATGGTGCTCTTTGAGACTTGCCTACCCAAAGTATGGGCATTGGAAGACACGCTGAAGGAAGCTTGAATAGAACTCTGTTTCCTCGGGGCAGTAGAACACCTGTATGGGAATAGTGAAGCAAGCAGTCTGGCATTGACGATCTCATTCCTGTCAGCATTTCCAATTTGCTCGAACGGTGGTTTTTGCAACCTTTTCATAGGATGTGCTCAGTAAGGTGTTTCTTTTCTGAGCTGGTGAGGAGCAGATGATCATGCTGGATCGCTTCCCAGTAGGCAAGAGGGCTGACCTGCAGATGTGAGCAGCAAGAGCGCGGCTTAAAACACCATTAAATTCCTTCCCTTTCCCAAATGAATGTTGCCTTTTCAAACCCAATGATATGCCACTTCTGCTGATCTTACTGGCGAGTAGAAACTGGCAGCCCTGGCGATGTGCGACTCGTATTTTGAGATATTAAACTTCTAATTGATGATAAAATGAGTTTAAAATATAAAATGTTTTGTCGCTCGAACGCTGCTGTCGTCAGTCGACGCCCCTTGTCGGCAGCAGGAGCTCATTGGAGACCACCTAACGTCAAAGCAAAGTTTCATAACCAAAAGCGTGCTCCAGATCTAGCAATTCAGGTTTGAGTCATGATCAAAAGCTGAGGATCTCGCTAGTCTAAAGACTCGAGCGAGCTCGCTCCATGCATGCGCACTTGAGGTATATGCAGTGATGATTGAGTATGTGATTTCAAATCTGCACCCAATGCAGGCCCCTCAAAGCAACTTCCAAGTGGCCGAGGTGCGCAGTGCATGAGGGGTAGCTACCCTATATATAGGGTAACAGGCACAGGAATGCAAGGGTCGCATGAGTCCTTTTGCTCTGAAGCTCACTGTATGTATGGAGCTACTCTGCTTCTGATGCCTTTGATACTTGCAGGAGACATTTAAGTTGTTGCTAAAATCTGGGCCAGGTCTAGACCAGAGGCTAGACAAAGGCTCCCCGCAGCACTGTCCCGCAAGTCTCGCGCAGCTGATGGTACGCGCCCAGCAAAATAAGCAACCTCAGATCTAGCAAAGTTAATAAACGAGAAGACCAAGGTTCTGAAGGCACGCTGTCTGAAATCATGTTTTGAGCATGATGTTGCAGCAATGCGCGGCCCAATTCAACAAGAAATATTTGCTTTACTACCCAATCACGAGCGGGCATGCCCCTCAATTGCGAAAGTGCTGGGACATTCTCCCCTCCGGATTCAAAGAAGATAGTGCACAGCACATGCATGTTTTGTTGAGGGTTTTGGTGAGATCGTTTTCTGGCACTTTGCACCTTGCCATTTCTTTATTTGTTGTTTACGCCCATTGTAACCCAAACACTCCAGCAAAATACACTGGAGGGCAATGTTTGCACGGCTTGAGCACTGAAAGTCATGGTGCGTTGCCCTAGAATTGTACCTGCATTCAGGCACATATTTTGCCCACCTGCCTGCGTTGTGCATGCCCTCAGGTAGTGGAGATGGCTGTCGCTGATGCTAGCGCCATAGCATTCCAAACAACCTCCTTAGTCAGCCAGGTCCTTTCAGCCTTGCCAGGGCGCAAGTTGCATGGAGATGGTGCAGCTTTGGATGCAATAGCTGCAGCAGCCGGCAACCAGATTTCATCTATTGCCGTTCCGACGGAGGCTTCTCAAAGTGGTAAACTGGCATGCGCGAAAAAATGGGTTTGGAAAATGGACATCTAACAAGTTCATCATTTCTTGACCTTTATGCATAACAAAACTGGAAATGTTTGGTCCCAGCTTGCATCGTGACGAGTTTGATGGTGATTCACAAGATCTTAGGCATCCTGTGCTGACTCAGCGCAGTCGGACTCAAAAGTGTACGCTTGCACCATAAGTGCAAAGGTGCCTTAATTCTTTTTGATGTGCGCAATTCAGGTTTGGACCAAAGTCATGCCGTATCATTTTGCAACAGGGCTGCTCTGTGTACAAATCATTGCAGAACCAGGTTGCATCTAATAAGTGCTTGTTGCATGCAAGCAGGAAATGATGGAGGCGTTTACTCAGGAATGAGCTCATACGCTGCCTCTCACCTCTTTCTTCAACGAACGCTGTACCGCATAAACAGGCTAAACCATTTCTGGTAAGAGTCACAGTACCTTGTCTTTGCAAAGCATGTACCTTGGAATGCAACTTGAATGTCTTTAGATCCTTTCTCTTTGCTCCCTCCTTTAATCCTAGTGTCAAGATCAAATTGCAAATAAAGGGCAGGAGAATTAAAGAAGACACAAAGGCACTTTCCCAAACGCTATATATTTGTTGCTATAATGCTAATAATGCCAGCTGATATCCCTAGTATACATTGATTGTCAAGACATGTGTATGCGGGGTGGTGGACCTTAGCAAATTATGTGAAGACACTTTCCCAAACGCATATATTTGTCGCCATGATGCCTGTAAAGCCAGCTGGAATGCTTTTACAGAATGATTATTGAGAAAAGTGTATGTGCGGTTGTGAACTTTATCAATATTCAGGTTTGATGATCTGCGCAACTATGAGAATGAGCGATCTGTGGTCATTGCTGCGCTACGCAACGCTCTTGAAAGTGCTTGGGCCAAGTGGGAGCTACAGCAGAATGCCTTTCTGGCCTGTTCTGCTCACCAAGTACGTATTTGTGGTGTCGAATGCTGATTATGAGAATTGCCTGCTGTGCTCTTGGCCTTGACTAGCTTTCTTATGTTGTGTTCTGATGTGGCAATCTAACAAAGCTGAAAGTGTTTCATCCAAAACTCATATGAGATACATGAAACAAAATACTTCACTGCCTGCACGCATTCACAAAAAGCTTTCTGGGCACATGGCGTGCAACTTGCAGGATCCATAAAAGCATTAGATGCACATCCCGAAATGTGTGCACCGAAATCCCCAACATAAGCATGCATTAAAGATAGGAGCAAGGAGGCAGCAGACACTTTGTATTCATTGAATGCATGGTCACGTCTCTGAAACTCAAAGAAGATTCATCGTACAAGTCTGGCTTATAAATCATATGCGCTGCATCATAAATATTGGCCTTGAGGACATTCTTGCAGTTGACAGCAGACCAAGTGAGATCAGGCTTGAGAGAGCGTTACCGCAGGGATGTTGATCCCCCTCAAAGTGACGTTGGGAAGTACATAGCGAATGACATGGGGATTGATGGATACAGGTGCGGGCGTGAGCGTAACACTAAAGAAAAATAGCAAAAACTGATATTTCGCTCTCAAGGACAAGCTTGGTGACTGCCATGAAGGATCCTTGATTGCAGTTTTCCACTTGCTTTGGAAAGAGGCTCGACCTCATTTCACCTATACATCATACCCAGAGTTGTTGTTTAAATAGTTTTATGTTTGCTGGAAATGATGCAGGCAGCTACTTGCAATTGGCTCCTTGGATGGTCTCACTGAGGCATCTAGGTATGCGTAAACATGTAATTTCAACCTTCTCAAGTGCGCTGTGGTGTAAGGATGTCCTCATAAATTGGTAGTCCATTTAAAGTTAGAGCGCCCCTTGTCTGATATGCAATGCAGGCAGAGCCGTGTCTGTGCTGGGGCAGCAAATAAAGTATCAAATGCTGTCTTCCGTGTGCTCATGGAGGTTAGTCCAAGAGCTTTGTTTTGCAATTGAGGCATATGCTGAGCAAAATGTAACATGCTTGGAATATAGAGAAGAAGGTCATACTTAATGAAATAGCTTCAACAGGTGCATACACCCAAACAACCTTGACTCCTTATCATTAAAATCCAGCAATGCCAGATGACTATAACCATACCCTTTTTTTGTCCATCTCCAGACTTCAGACCCGGCTTGGCTGCATAATGTGCAGGAATATGGGAGCGGGCAATTGTCCAGAAAGCACTCCACATTTTATGCATCAATGTTGCGGGAGTTGGCCCTTGATGACAAGACAGAAGCTTACCTTGACCTTCTCCCATGGCAGGTGGGGGCCTGCAATGCTGCTCTGTTGTTTTGTTGATTTCAATTGCATATGATAGATTATTTGCATGTAATTTAAAGCTAGCCACTAGGGGGCCATAGCCCATCATTTTGCAGTAGAATTATTGGCGGTGCACGTATCAAAACAACATGCAAGCATAAGAAGCGTGAGCACTTACTCAGATTCATGGTTGCAGATGACAAAAGTTCCATTTTTTTAAAATGTGGTACCATGGTGCTTCCTTTGCATTATTGACGCCAGCAGTGTCTTGCCAGCACCAACCACAACTTCATGCTTACTGAGACCCGCCGCGGCTACTTGCGATACATCGGAGGGCTGACATATTTTGAGGTGACTTGAACTCTTTCAAGATCAGTATGACTCCATCCTGGTAGCCTGCTAGCCATTCAAAAAAAGTGCGCTGGTAGTCTCTTGCAAATCAAACATGACGGTCAAAAAGCATGCATCTGCTTAAGTGTGAATGCATTCATGCATGCTCAAGGATTAAGTGCAGAGCTGTGTAACCTTTCATTTGTTGCCCCGGAATACATCAGATTGTTGGCCCTTCTGTGTACCGCAATTATCTGGCGGCAGCTCAACGCCTGGGCTTGAGTGAGGGCGCATCTAGTTACTGGCAAGTAAAATGCCGAGTTCCTGAAAGTGCACCAAGCAAAATGCAGAAAACTTGAAGTAAAAAAAGGTGCCAAGAGAGCGTTCATTGCAAGGCAGCACAGTACAAGGGAGTTTGCTAGAATTTGTTTTCCCTTTGGAACAGCAGCAGAAGCATGGTACTGTTTTGATTTCAGAATTATGGATTGGCAATGTGTTCCAATCAAGAACCAAGATTTGGAATGAAGAGCATCAATTGAAACCTTTTAGATCAAAATATTACACCATTAATGACACCAGTGCTGGTACACACCCTAGCTTATTTCCTAATTGCAAGCAGCTTATGTGGCATCAATTCTGTTCTGTATATGGCTCTGCACATTTAATAACCCCAAAACCTTGGCACTGTACTCTGATCTTCATTCATTCATGCAGGACTCTGCACATTAAAGAAGATGAGCGACATGGGCGGTGGATGCTTCAAGATGTGGCTGAGCCATTGGTGGACATGTGAGTCATGTGACAGCACAACAACATGTGCTAATGATAGGAAAAGGCCAGTCACACAAAGTTATGAGTTGTTATTAAAATGAACTTAAGAGCCTAGAAAGACATACAGACGTGCTCTTAGCAAAGCAAGTACGCATTTCTCTGTGGGTTGCATTGACCAGGTATCCAAATGAAGCTTGGGAAGTGATTTTCGGATATGACCAGGAAGTAGCTTTGTCAAGTCGCGCTGCCCAAGCGGTGCTGCAAAGCATCAGGTATGCTGAGGAATAGCTATCTTGAAACCTGGGAACATGTTTGAATGCAAATACAGTCAAAAAGAGGTCCGCTTCACGTTCCACCCAATCGCAGTTTTTGTAGTACATCCACAAAGAAAGGAGATTGATAAGTGTAAAAAGGATGCTTTGTCTTTTCTCGCAGTAAATTGTTGCTTGCAATCATACATGCTATCCAAGTTTTACTCCAGTTTATTTGGTATTTGGATGACTTGTATGCATTGTGTACTGCTTGCAAATGCAACATTTGTGCTTGCAGGAAGGCTGATGCACATGGATTTCCTGGGTGAGGCCATACTGAAATGATTGTATAAGCTGCAAGCACCAGAAAAAATGCATTAATGCTCTGAACATGGACGATGGGACATTTTTTGCAAGCAAATTGGTGGTCTTAGAAGATCAATACCGTAGGTACATTCACAGCTTTCGAGATGTGCGCTTGCAAATATGAATCCTTATTTTGAGTTTTCTGGTGCTTTGCATGGGCAATATGGCGCCAAACATAGTGTTTTTCCGGTTGTGACAAACACACAGTTTAGCCACAAGAACCCAGGGCATGCATCAGGGATGATACTTTGACACGTCTGACCATGCTTACCAGTTTTGGCTGCCTGTACTCCTCTTCTTTGTGTTGGCAGCTCTAGATTCATAGCATAAGTATTTTGCAACATCATGATAAGGTGCTTAATGGTAAGGAAGGGGACCTTTCTTCAAAGGATAAATCAAACAGACATGTGCCTAGATATTGGCAGGGACAGCTGCTCGGCAATACATAGCTTACAAATCCCTGAAAGATCTGCCAACAGAACCACTCCTGCATGGCTATTCCCCAGCCGCTTCCCTAGTAAGCAGAGACCCACTGATAGTCACCAAGATACTTTGCCTGTAATAGAAACGCCTACTTAAAAAAACAAACGTCTCAGATGCCTACTCTGAGAATCTTCACACTGGAATGTGCACCCCATAAAAGTCAAATGTTGTAATGACACAGGTAATTTTTCATTTCTTTCTCCCTACAATAGAGCCCTCACCCCTGGTACTCCCCAGAACATCCACTTTAAAGATGGCATGCATAACGATGTGACAGAAAAAGGCAAAGGCATGCTCACTCCAAACGTTTGAACATCCTCTACGAAGCTTTTAACGATGCCAAACTTGCTGAAATCCATGATGATATCATAACTATCCCTAAAAGCTTTACCTCTGAGCTGTTAGGCCTCCTCTCCCGCTCTGCCTTGCACGATGACAAAACACCCAGGATTACCAAGATTAGGCACCTCTACATTCATTATTGCCCTCCCCATTTTCACTCTGCCCTTTAAAAATGGGCATGACCAAAGAAAAATGGCCTTCAGGACTACATAGTGTACACAATGCCAAGTACCTTAATAACTGGAGCAAGGCCCCTCATAACAAAGACTTTGGAGCCACTCTCAATGCTTTTTCATCCAAACTTTCCGGCTTCTGCGTCTGCCATCCTAGACATGACCATCAAATCATGCACCCCACCCTAAGACATGCTATTCATTCTGCCATTGCAAACAACACTAAAATAGTCACCTTCTTGTTCCTTCCATGTTGTGGAGGAAGGATGAGCACCAACCCTTGCTCCAAACTCATCAGCGCCTACCCCTTCTTGTGCTGCACTCATGGAACTATATCCTCTTCTGACCTCGACATGCCAACCCTTCACTTTGGGATAACAAAAAAGAAATCCTGCTCCCCCGCCACAACTGAAATATGCACATATTTGCTGTCTGGAGCACCGCAGCATGCCTGTGTCCAAAAAAGCGCAATCTTCCCTGGATCAGGGACCTGGCTCGTGACAATCCTGAAGTTAATTGGAAGCACAAAAATATCAATTAAGGCCCAGTCCTCAATGTCCGCAACCCAATAATTGAAACTGGACTTACAAAGTTTTGAAACTTCCTCTTGATTGCTGACACGCACACACGCTCTTAGCCACAGTCAAGAACCACTCTTTCCTACACAATCTAGCCCACACTTAGCCAAAAAAGTGCCTGGTTGGAATGGGTGGGCATATACAGATGGCAGCTGCCAGATTCATCAAAGGATGGCAAGTGACAGGGGCAGACACATACCATCCTGCTACCGCTACTGCCAGTTACGTCAAACCAAATGGTACAGGCATTACAAATACCATTGGCAGAGCTGAACTGGCTACCATCACAGCCGCCATTCTTCACGGCCACTCACATAATGTCACTGACAGCCTCTCGTCTCTGCACAAAATCAGGGAGCGCTTGCTATACCCTGAGTTTTCCGCCACCAAGCTGACATTGCTGGTAATGAGTGTGCAGATTTTGTGGCCAAGTATCAGGCAACACAAGTTTATATGAGATATAGACTCTCGGACGCAGGGATACCATGTCCTTGCATTGGTGGTAACCCTATTCATGACATGACCTGGCTTGCCTTAGGAAGTAATACCCCTCTTAACGCAAACTCCTAAGATCATCAGGCCAACTTGCCTTGAAGCTCCAGTACTAATCAAATCTTTGCGATGCTCTGAAGACACATGTACACTCTAAACGTAAGCTTGGCCATGAGAGCCAACGAACTGTTACTTAAGTAAGAAGGTAGGAAGCTTGTTATATCACCAGGGTTTACTTCCCATAGCCCAAAAATATATCAGTGCTGCATTATGGACAATGCTCAATCATTCAAAATAAAGGAAAAAACATTGACCGTACAGGTACACTTTATCTGAAGCACTCTTTTTGCTCTAAGACCTCGACCAGTCTTTGTCCCCCCCCCCC
>LKMJ01001110.1_pt1 | contig 23044 bp, 22 predicted proteins | sample 643391 | NCBI WGS metagenome assembly LKMJ01 (sample SAMN04112250, study PRJNA286221) | soda lake metagenome | biome: soda lake; feature: Kulunda Steppe; material: water; isolation source: sample PL-Br10 brine of Picturesque Lake | place: Russia: Kulunda steppe | collected 2010-07
GGATCGAGGTCGACGTCGTATTCGACGTATGCTCCGCTACTGTCGTCATCAGAGTCTCCATTAGAGTCATCGTCACCAGCATCTCCGGTAGCACTACCGTCTTCTGGTACTTCGACTGAGTCGGAGTCATCGTCGCTTTCTACTATCACTTCACGCGGAAACAGTGCAGAGTCCATTTCCATCACTGTTGCGTATTCCAGTGAGACTTCTTCACTTTCGCCACCATCCAAAGAAACACTTTCGTCATCTCGCACTCGAGTTGTGACCAATTCAATGTCTTGAGTGTCTGACTCTTCTCCTGTGTTTTCAATGACAGCATCGACGGTAATTAAGGTTGAACGCTCATGGGTTGCTTCTGTGATTCCAACTTCGAAATCTGCTGGATCTGGTGGATGAACGAGTTCTGTTTCAGCTGTGTCGCTGTCGAGAGCGGATTCGACCTCGATATTCCCCGTGGCTTCACTTTCTCCTAGCGTACTCCAACTGAGAGTTGGCGTGGAGAATCCGTCGTCGAGCGTTTGTGATTCGCCTGGTTCGAGCGTCACCCATTCTGTGTCGACTGGATTCCCATCAAAGTCACGGAGTATGATTGCCTGAGTATCTTCCTCAAATCCTTCGTTTGTGACGGTCACTTCTGGTTCAACATCGTCTTCGTCAATGTCGTGGGTTGAGGGGACATTCTCGATTTCGATGTCGAACATCTCGGGGATGTCATCGATTGGGGCGTCTTCGCTGTCGACTAACGGACCTTCTCGCGTGTTCTCTAGACCATCGTAGGTGACCGTTGATGTTGTCGTTTCATCTCCAGATTGATACGTCCATTGGAACGTCGAATCGGAGACGAGTGAGGCGCTGTGAGAGAGCGAGCCATGGAGGAGGTCTGTCCCTTCGTCGGTGCTTGAGGAAACGGGGGAATTCCCATCAACGAAGAATTCGATGCTACCAAGGATCGTTTCTGGATTTTCGATCCGAATCTCGTATGGAGTCTCGACGTCGTCTGCAAACTCACTACTTAGCTGTGGATCGCCGTTCAGCGTCCCAGCAAGGAAATCAATATAGCTGACCCGTGTACCGACGTTGTCGAAACCGGGAGCTGACGCGATGATGACGGCGACTGCTAACCCGACCACGATTAGCACGGCAATATGTCTTCGTGATTGCACTCTGCACCGAGACGGAACTGGCAGATACGAAGCTTCGAGTGTGGTGCGCCAGTCAACGGCTATCGTCGTCTAACAGATCCTCACGAGTGAACGTCTCGCTGTCGCCAGCTCAGCCTATAAGAGCTATTTTCATTCGTTGTCCGGATTTCGCGCCGTCTCGACCACATCGACGGCTGCCCGGTTTGCCTCGACATCGTGGACACGGACGATATCAGCGCCGCGTTCTGCGGCCAGTGCTGTCCCGGCAACCGTCGCCTCGTAGCGCTCGCCGGCCTCACAGCCGGCCAGTTCGAACATCGACTTGTGTGAGTGGCCAACAAGAACCGGGCATCCAAGCCCCTCGAACTCGTCGATCCGTTCCAGCAGTTCGAAACTTTCTGTGGCTGTTTTTCCGAAGCCAAGCCCCGGATCGACGATGATCTGTGAGCGATCCAGCCCTGCCTTCTCGGCGAGCAGAATCCGCTCGGTCAGCGAGCCGATCACGTCCTCGACGACATCGTCATACTGTACGTCCTTGTCCGGAACCACCGGCGCGTCGATAGAGTGCATCACGATCACCGGCACGTCGTACTCGGCAGCGACCAGTCGCATCTCGGGATCGGAAAGCCCCGATACGTCGTTTAAGATATCAGCACCGGAATCGAGTGCAGCACGGGCAACCTCGGCTTTACGTGTGTCTACGGAAACGAGCGCATCGAGGTCGCCGATCCGCTCGACAACCGGAAGGATACGAGATTTCTCCTCCTCGACGGGGACGGGATCAGCACCCGGTCTGGTCGATTCACCACCGATATCGATGATGTCCGCGCCGGCTTCGACCATCTCTTCGGCACGAGAAACTGCATCGCTTTGCTCGTCGAACTCGCCACCGTCGTGGAAACTATCTGGAGTGACGTTTAATATCCCCATCACTGCGGTGCCTTCCTCCCACGGATAGCCCCGTCTGTCCCGTTCGATACCAATCCCAAGTGTTTCACGGATTTCGTCGGCGAAAGGCGCAAGTCCGTAGGGCTGGCCGTCGAGTTTCTCCGCGAGGCGCTTGAACTGGGCCATCGTTCCCATCAAAACCACTCCCAGATTTTCGCGGTCCTGATCGTTCAGTCCGGAGACTGCACACTCGCCGCCAATCGAGAGCATCTCCTCTTTTAGATACTGGGCCTGTCGTGGCTGCACACGGGTTTTGAGTATGCGGTGGACTGCCTTGCCTCGCATGCGCCACTGTCCTGCTTCCGTCACATGTGCCTCACCGAGCATCTTCTTTGCGGCAGGGATCGACTCGATGCGTTTCGGTACTTTCGGGCGCGACCAGCGCGTTCGTGCCTCCGCAACAGTATATAATGACCCAGTCACGAGCACACAATCGTCTTCATCTGCCACAGCGAGCGTGTCTTTCAGCGCACCGGCGACATCTTCCCGTGTCTCGACTGTCGCATTTGTTTTTGCTTCGAACGCACGCCGGAGAACGTCTGTATCCTCTGCGCGGTCGATAGCCGGTCGGCAGGCGGTCACGTGATCGGCGCTATCGAGCGCTGCTGCAATACCGCGGTGGTCCTTGTCGGCCATGACACCCACCACCAGATAGAGGTCGTCGAACTCGAACGAATCGAGTGTCTCTGTCACACAGGCACAGCCGCCGGGGTTGTGTGCGCCGTCGAGGACAACGAGTGGGTCCTGGTTCATCACTTCGAATCTGCCCGGCCAGTGGGCGTTCCGGAGACCACGAGCCGTTACGGCTGTGGGTAGCTTCTCGTCAGTATCGCCCGCCAGTTCTGCTGGCGGATCGATTGTGGGCACCTCGTCGTGGGCGACAATCTGTCGGGCAAGCGTGGCAGCGATCCCTGCATTGCGTGCCTGATGTCGGCCCAACAGTGGAAGCTTGGTTTCGAGATGCCAGTCACTGCCGTCGATTGTCACTGCGCCTTCGAGTCCTTCGCGGCCCTCGTACGTGACGGTAACAGTGCTATCACCGTCCTCGGAAACTGTAATCGTCTCATCGACTTCGTCTTCGATTGCAGCGAGTGCGCCGCCGGTCGCACCTGTGACGAGTGGTGACTCCTGCGTTGCAACGCCTGCTTTATCGGCTGCAATCGTTTCGACATCGTCACCGAGGATATTGGTATGTTCGAGCGTGACGGTCGTCACCGCGCTCGCAATCGGATCGACGACACTCGTCGCGTCGTGGGTGCCGCCGATGCCGACTTCGAGGATGGCAACGTCGACATCCTGTTGAGCAAACTCCCACAGTGCCAGTGCCGTGATCGTCTCGAAAAACGTCGGAGCCTCCCCTTCGGAGGCACGCTCGGAAATGTAATCAGTACTCGTCTCGACGAACTCGAGGAGTGACTGCTCGGGAAGCTTTCGACCGTTGATTTGAACTCGCTCGCGGATATCGTCGAGATGCGGAGAAGTGTAGAGACCAACATCCAACCCGGCGGTTCGAAGAACTGATTCGACCATTCGGGCGGTCGAGCCCTTGCCGTTGCTGCCAGCAATCTGGACACAGGGGATGGTTTCCTGCGGGTCGCCGAGTTCGGCAAGCAACGCCGCTGTGGCGTCTGTCCCCGGCCGGGAGTCAAACCGCCGGAGGTCGAAAAGGAAGTTGGCTGCCTCGTGGAATCTCATGCCTGTGCTCACCGGGTCAATTCCCTTGGTACTGACGGTCTTCTCATACTACCGGCTGTAATTACGTACAGACGCAAACGAACTATTCCGGGAGTGAGCATCTCTCCACCGGTGTCTGCGTGGCCGTCGGTAAAATAGTTACAGCCGGCAGTATCATACTGATCGTTGTTCGATCTCGGGGTCGACACCCGCCGCGGCGAGGTCTTCCCTGATGCGTTTGCGAAGCGGTGTTGGAACTGTCGTTCGTCCGACTGGAACGGCCGTCGTATCGGAACCTTCGGGCGGGACTTTCCAGTACAGCACACACTCACTCGGCGCGTAGTATTCGATGCTGTATCGGTCAGTTTCCCCACGGTAGTGGACGCGGGCGGCTTCTCCTTCGACTCGCCAGCCGTCCTGTGTCGCTAGTCCGCGGAGTTTCTCGTCGTGTTCGTCCGCAGAATCATCACCCATATAACTAGATTCGCGCTGCTGTGATCTTTTTGCTTTGGTTCTAATTATCGCCCGCGTCCGGGAACCTCCGGACTGGAATCCGAACTATCTGACAGTGCCGTCGACCAGATGAGAACACCAGTTGCAGAAAGCGCAACGAAGGTGAGCAAAAGCCGTGCCATCCGCCCCTCGATTGCTGGCATTGATCCCTCGAACATGAATGATCCAAGAAGAGACCCAACAGCAGCCACGCTCACAATGAGTGAGATAATCGCCACCCAGAACCGCAAGATCTGGTTCATACTGGGAATGCCACAGGCCAGCACATCTAACTTTCGGTGCAGCTATTTTCTCCTGTGAGTTCGCTGACCCGTGTTGCCTGTTCGCGTGGGACGACGACTGTATGGCCACCAAAGCTCACAACAACGAGATTCGAGACACCGATTGCACTGACGGTTGCATCGGTTGCAAGCAGGCTATTTTCGACGTCGAGGACTGTCGCCTCTCCAATCGTCACGGTACCGCTTTCGTCGGCGTCGAACACGCGTGTGATACTGTCCCATGACCCCAGATCTGCCCACTCGAACGTTCCCGGGACGACGTATGCCTCTGTTGTGCGTTCGAGGACCGCTGTGTCGATGCTCACTGGGTCAACGTTTTCGAATCCGCTTGTTGGGTTTCCAGTTTCGAGTGCAGCCACGAGCGACCCCAGCGGCGAAGACTTCGCTGCCCGGAGTAAGGCTTCGGGCGTCCACGCGAATATCCCGCTGTTCCAGTAGTACCCCTCCTGAAGAAACTGGGCTGCGCGCTGTTCGTCTGGTTTTTCGACAAAGCGTTCGACGGCCGCGTATTCGTTGGCATCGATTGGCTCGGCGGGTTCGATGTAGCCATAGCCAGTCGCGGGATGGTCGGGTTCGATACCGATAGTTACGAGTCCATCTGTAGCGCGGGCAACCCGCACAGCCTCGGTCGCGACTCGCGTAAAATCGCCGCTGATGGCATGATCACTTGGAACACAGAGTAAGACACACTCACTGATCTGTTCGCGGATGCGTGCGGCCGCATAGACCAGTGCTGGACCGGTATCTTTCGGTTCTGGCTCGGTCAGGATGCCTGCTTGTGGGACTTTCTCGCGGATCTGGTCGACGAACGACTCACGAGTCAGGACGTACGTTTCGTCGGCAAAGCTGACACGGTCGGCCGTTTTTGCAAGTAATGACCGTTCGCCCCCGAGTGACAGAAGTGGCTTGGGGTTTTCGGGCGTGCTTGCCGGGAACAATCGGGTTCCTGTGCCGCCAGCGAGAATCACTGCAACTACCGGACACTCCTCGCTTACCACGTCTCGATGCACCCTTCGCGGATATCTTCGACACAGCCCTCACAGTCTGTGTGCCCCGACTCGAAACAGTGTGGACGACACTCGCTGTCGAGGTGAACTGCCCGCTTTTCGGCGTGGCGCCGGCAGACGATCCGAGCCTTGCCGTCGTCGTTGGTCGGGAGGTCCGTCTGGGCTGTGTTCCGTGCGTCGTTGAACGCCTGTCGCGCTTGCTCGTACTGGCGGCCAGCACCGCGAATTTTGGTCTTGAGAAATCGCGACAGCCGATCCGGGTCGGTCATACTCTTACCTTTGATAGGCAGCCCCAAATATACTTTCACCAGATCTCATTGGGGTTTGCCGGGATGTTGATATTCGATGGCGTCGAATCCGATGGTATGTACGCCCTTGGCCACGTCGGCTGTGCACTTCTCGCATATGCGCCTGTCGCTGCGTTGCTGTCCCTGTTTGGAGAACAACACCTCGCTTTCTTTGGCATCATCGTCGCTGTCTCGCTGTCGACGCTTCCGGATATCGACCAGTTGCTCCCGATTGACCACCGAGGACCAACCCACACAATCTGGTTCGTGGCTCTCGTTACGGTCCTCGTTGCTGTGGTATTCGCTGCAACGAGTGACTCGCTACTTGTTGTTTTTGTTCTTTCCGTGACCGCACTGCTGTCGCTTTTGTCGCATCTGGTTGCTGACAGTATCACGCCGATGGGGATTACACCGTTTGCGCCGGTCGCAACGAATCACTATACGTTCGATATTGTCCCCGCAAAACACCGCCGGGCGAACGCCACGCTGTTTTGTACTGGCTCGCTTGCGATACTGGTTACACTCTTTGTTCTCACCGGCTGACTATGCGACTTTGACGAGTACCGCCGTTCACTTTCACCGTGGTTACGGAACTTTTTATACCACAGCGACCCAACAGACGTATGTCTCCCATTGGAAACCACGCGGAGACAGTGAAAACCCATGACTGAGAGCGATTTGCGTACACACGCGACCGATATACACGAACAGTTTTCCGACCAGCTAGAGATTTCAGTCGAGGAGATTGAAGATCGCCTCGACACGCTGGTCAACGAATACAAGGTACCGACCAGTGAAGCCCGACGAAGCGTCGTCAACTCCTATCTCGACGAAGCCGGAATGGATCGGGAGGATTTGAGCGGCGGTGAAAACGAACAGATCGACATCGCTGAAATCGATAGTCCCGAACAGTGGGTCGATCTGACCGCCAAGGTTGTCGACCTCTGGGAGCCCGGAAGCGACGCAATTGCACAGGTTGGCTTGCTCGGTGATGAAACTGGCACGGTCAAGTTCACCAAGTGGTCGAAATCCGATCTGCCACGCCTCGAAGAGGATGCGGTGTACAACCTTCGAAACGTCGTCACCGACGAGTACCAGGGCCGCTTTTCGGTCAAGCTCAACCGGACGACAACCGTCGAAGAGCTCGACACAGAGATCGAGGTCGGCGAGGACGATGTCGAAATCGAGGGCGCACTCGTCGACATCCAGTCAGACTCCGGTCTGATCAAGCGCTGTCCCGAGGAAGATTGCACGCGCGTTCTCCAGAACGGGCGCTGTTCGGAACACGGCGAGGTCGAAGGAGAATTCGACCTCCGGATCAAAGCTGTCATCGACGACGGCACCGATGTCCACGAGGTCATCTTCGATAAGGAAACGACCGAGGAACTGACCGACATTACCCTAGAGCAAGCTCAGGAGATGGCGATGGATGCACTCGATACCTCTGTCGTGGCCGAGGAAATCCACCAGAAGATCCTCGGTCAGTACTACCGCGTCCGTGGACCGACTCTCGGACGCTACGTGCTTGCAAACGATATCGAAACGTTGGGCAAACCAACAGATCCTGAAGCGGTTCTCATCAAAGCGAGGTCGATCTAACATGTCGAGTGTCCCATCCCGCGAAGTCGCCCGCCGCGTCTTCGCCCGCGAATTCAACGATGCAACGTTTACGTTCAAAGAAAGTGACGACGACCGCGCACCGGTGTACGTCCTCTTGCCGACAGGCGAGCGTGCAAACCGGGTCTTTGTCGTCGGCACGCTGACCGAAACACAGGATGTCGGCGAAGAATCGGAGTACTGGCAGGGCCGTATTGTCGACCCGAACGGCGATACGTTCTTTACGTATGCTGGGCAGTACCAGCCCGATGCCGCCTCGATGTTGCGCGAACTCGAACCGCCAGCGTACGTCGCAGTCGTCGGCAAGCCACGAACCTACGAGACTGACGATGGTGATGTGAATGTCTCCATCCGCCCGGAATCGATCACCGAAGTCAGCGAAGCAGTCCGTGACCGGTGGGTCGTCGAGACGGCAGAGCGAACCATCGAGCGAATCCAGACGCTCGATGAGGCCGAACACGACGAGTACGTCCAGATGGCTCACGAAGAATACGATCTGCCGGCAGAAAACTACCGCCGAGCAGCCGTTGAAGCACTGGAATCACTCGAAGAAGAGACGGCTGAAGCAGTCCCAAGCTGATCGGTTTCAGGCCGTCCCAGATTTTTTAGTTCACAAACATGAGTCTGACAAACTGTTAAATATAAAGAAACGGTATATGGGCGTAACAATGGGCAACAAAAACAAGACAATCTCCTTTCGCGTCAGTCAGGAGAAATTCGAAACCCTGCGTGATATCGCGGAGGAGCGTGACATCTCGCTATCTGCTGTCTTTCGGGATTATGTCGATATGCTCGTTGCCCACGACGGCCAAGTCGAGGTTGTCCCAGAACACGAACTCACCGACACAAGCAACGAGAGTGACACGTCAAGTTTCCCGCCGAAAGTCGAGGTCCCGAAAAGTTTCGTCCGCGAACACGAACGACTCGAACTCGAAGCCGAACATCTGCGTGAACAGCTCGAAGAACACAAACGATACGTGACGAAGCTCAGACAGGAACTCGACGAGCACGACCAGGAAGATGTCGTCTATCTCGACGAACTCGACAACGAAACAGAAGAGGAATCCCCATATCGGATCGGTAACGATTTTGACGAATCAAGATTCTAGTTCTTTGTAACTTTTCCTTCTTGTTATTCGAAATCGAAGACACGTTGTAACTCCCGTTCAATCTCTTCGACGAATGTCTCCAAGACAGCGTTGAACTCCTCTTCAGAAACGTGGAGGTCGCCGACGCGGTCCCAGGGATCAGCGGGGAGCTCAACGCGGAACTGTCCATCGCCCTCGTAGACTGGTTCACTCTCGTTGAGAACCTGCCGGTCGATTGCCTGCAAGACGGTCGAATCGTACTCGCCGTGAAGCGTCTGAAATGCTGCGGAGTAGGATTTTTCTAGCTCTTCGAAATAATGGACGTACTTCTGCTCGAATTTTGCTGTTGTGAACTCGGTCATGTGCGTGTAATGGTTCCCACCCGGGAAAAGCACTGTTTCATCCGACGATAGTGAAAAATGTCCGTAAAGTGCAAAAACATTCATTGCTGGCAACCCATTCGATACGATTATGCGGCAACCAATTACACGTAGGAAGACATTATCTGTGGCTGGCGCTACGGGGGCTTTGGCGCTTGCTGGCTGTGTTGGGGGCGATGATGCAGATGATACCAACGGTGGGACAACGGACGAAAGCGACGAAACGATCATTCGAGTGGGGACGCTTCAAGACATTACGGGGGAGAATGGACCGGAGTACGCCCACCAGGGATTAACGGGGTTCCTGAGTGGTCTCGCGTATAAAAACGATGGTGATTCTCCTCACTCGCTTCCAAACGCGGACGGTCTGACCGCACGGATCGGAGATACGCTAGAATATACCGTCGAAGATGTCGGTGATCTTGGTGAGGTCACCTTCGAAGTCTTGATCCGCGATACTGCAAGTGAGTCGAGACCAGCAGGGGATGCGGCTGATGATCTCGTTCATAATGAGGGAGTCGACGTGCTGTATGGACTAAGCAGCTCTGATGGGCTCGAACGAGTCAACAATATCGTTCTCGAAGATACAGATATTCCACTGTTCGTGGGCCAGGCATCGACGACGAACGTCACTGCCGACGGTGATCGTTGTCGGTCCCAGTTGTTCCGAGCAAGCGCGAATACGGCGATGAACTCACGAGCGGGTGCGCTGTATATGGCTGACAACGCCGCAGAGATTGCCGACGGTGCCGGGACTGCCGGTGACCCACTGAAGGTTGCGATGATCAACGTCCCGACCTCATTCGGGCAGGATATGATCGAAAACTACAATCGGATCTTCGAAGAGCAAGACAACGTCGAGGTGGTTTTCGAACGAGAAGTAGAGGAACGACTGGCCGACGAAGATGAGTGGATAGAAGTCCTCGATGAAGCAGAAGATGAGAATGATGCCGATGCGCTTGTCTATGGATTTACCGGCGCAACGGGGACATTTTTCGCAGAAGCATTCGTTGAAGGTGGCTACGATATGGAGGCAGTGGGACAGGGTGGATCACGGATGGCTTTCCGTGAAATCGGAGGCGCAATCGAGGATTTCATCGGGGGTGCCGGCATTGATGAACTGACGCAGGATCTCGTCGACCGTATTCCATTCGGGCCATTTACATGCCGGTACTTCTGGCATCATCACGACAAAGACGATGACGACGAAGAAAACGAAATCAACGACTGGTTCATCGAGAACCATACCGAAACGTACGGTGTGTTGCCCGATCTGTTTACGAGTGCTGCCTTTACGAGTGCATCAGCAATTGTTCAGGCATTCGAACAGGCAAACGAGGCAAGTCTGGATGCAATCATGCAAGAGGTGCCCGGAATGACCGTTGAGGCAACACCCAAAGGAGAGGGACAGTACCACTTCCAGGAGTATAACAATCAGGCACGCTCACCGGTCACGATTGCGAGGTACGCCCCGACCGAGGAAGAAAACGAAGACGTGTGGCCAGCAGCATTGCAGCCAAGTGATCCTATCGATACAATTGATATGGATGAGACGACACTCGAAGAAGATCATTCGGCGATGACGTGTGACCTGCGGTGACCGCCGGCGCATAGAAAGCACTTTAGCCGGCCTTCGGCAAGATGGCAGCAATGAGTCTGGCCGATTCGGATCATGAACTCGTCGTCGAGGAACTCGGCCGCGAGCCAACACCGGCTGAAGCAGCGCTTTTCGAAAATCTCTGGAGTGAACACTGTGCCTATCGCTCTTCGCGCCCGCTTTTGAGTGCGTTTGATTCCGAGGGGGAGCAGGTCATCGTCGGCCCCGGCGACGACGCTGCTGTCGTTGCCCTAGACGAGGAGACCTACATCACGATGGGAATCGAGAGTCACAACCACCCCTCGTATGTCGACCCATTCGATGGTGCCGCAACAGGTGTGGGTGGGATCGTCCGTGATACACTCTCGATGGGTGCATATCCGATTGCACTCGCGGACTCGCTTTATTTCGGAGATTTTGACCGTGAGCACTCCCGGTATCTCTTCGAGGGAGTCGTCGAGGGAATCAGTCACTACGGCAACTGTATCGGCGTCCCGACGGTAACCGGCAGTGTTGCCTTCCACGACGATTACGAAGGAAACCCGCTGGTCAACGTCGCCTGTATTGGACTTATAGACGATCCTGACCGGATGGTCACCGCAGTAGCCAAAGAGCCAGGAAACAAACTGGTGCTGGTCGGCAATGCAACCGGGAGAGACGGACTCGGTGGTGCATCCTTTGCGAGTGAAGACCTCTCTGAGGACGCAGAGACCGAAGACCGCCCAGCAGTGCAGGTTGGCGACCCCTATACGGAAAAATTGCTGATCGAAGCCAACGAACAACTCCTCGACGAGGAACTGATCGAATCTGCACGGGACCTCGGTGCGGCAGGACTCGGTGGCGCATCGAGCGAGATGGTCGCCAAGGGTGGTCTCGGTGCCGAAATCGAACTCGAACGCGTCCACCAGCGCGAACCGAACATGAACGCACTGGAGATTCTGCTCTCCGAGTCCCAGGAGCGGATGTGTTACGAGGTCACACCGGAGAACGTCGACCGTGTCAAGAAAATCGCAGACCGCTACGACCTCGGTGCATCGGTCATCGGTGAGGTGACTGACGGAAACTACGTCTGCACATTCGAGGGCGAGACGGTCGTCGACGCCGATGCCGAGTTCCTCGGTGAGGGTGCGCCGATGAACGATCTGGAAACCGAACCACTGCCGGCGGCCGAACGCGACCTCCCGGATGTCGATCTGGAGACGGCAATCGAAGCGGTCCTTTCGAGTCCGAATACTGCATCGAAACGCTGGGTCTACCGGCAGTACGACCATGAGGTGCAGGTCCGAACCTCACTCCGGCCCGGTGACGACGCTGCTATTCTTGCGGTCCGTGAAGCCGGTCTCGGACTCGCTTTCGCTGCGGGTGCCGATCCGAATTGGACCGACGCTGCGCCATACGAGGGTGCCCGGGCAGTTGCACTCGAAAATGCGACAAACCTCGCTGCGAAAGGTGCCAAACCACTCGCAGCCGTGAATTGCCTCAACGGTGGCAATCCAGAAAAGCCAGATGTGTACGGCGGATTTACTGGAATCGTCGATGGCCTCGCGGATATGTGTTCGACGCTCGACATCCCTGTCGTGGGTGGGAACGTCTCTCTGTATAACGATTCGCCGAGCGGCCCGATCCCGCCGACACCGACGCTTGCAGTTGCCGGGACCAAAGACAGCTACGAGGCACCGACGCTTTCGTTTTCTGGCGAAGGGACGTTGCTCGCCGTCGGTGATCTTGCGCTCGCAGGAGAGTCCGACCCTCGACTCGGTGGCTCCGAGTTGCTCGCTCAGTTCGATGGGAGTGACCAGTTCCCAGCGCTTCCCGACGACCCTGCTGGTTTCATCGAGACGCTCGCGGCCGTTGCCGATCAGGAGGGAACGCTTGCAACGCACGATGTCAGCCACGGCGGGCTTGCCGTAACACTTGCCGAGATGGTCACCGAAGATGCCGGTGCGAGCATTACTCTCGATTCAGCGGACAGTACCACTCTCTTCCACGAGCAACCTGGTAGAGTTGTCATCGAGACGACCGAACCCGAAGCGGTCCGAGATGCTTTTGATGGTACTGCGCCAGTTGTCGAGATTGGATCCGCAGACGTATCTGGCACACTCTCGCTTTCGGCTGGTGGGAAGTCGGTCGAAATAGATGCAGCGGCGATTGCAGACCACCGGAGTATTATCGAGGAAACACTGGAGTGAACTGAATCAGGAAAGGACACGTCCAGCGAGACGGTTGTAGCGGACAACGACCTTACACAGCAAGCATCCGCGGCGCTTGCGCCGCGGTTCACTGAACGCGAGGCAACGCCGAGCGTTCAGCCTTTTTAGCGTAGCTTTTTGCGCGAGTGGTGCCCTAGGCACCCGAAGCGGAAAAAGGTACACCCACGGATTTATAACCGCTGACGGGAACATGCCGATAATGGAGATACCGGATCGCATCGCAGAGCGACTGGAGGGTGAAAAGATTCAATCAGCAGTCAATCTGGGTGATGAAGACGTCATCTGTTTTACGCCAACTCGAACGATACTGTACCGTGGGGAGGGGCTGTTGAGCGATGAGTCCGTCGAGGTGTTCAGCCACGATGTCGAGCGATTGGGAATCTCCAGGGGACGGCGCAAAACGAAGTTCTCCCTCGAATACGTCGACGCAAGAAAGGAGTTCAGTGTGACGAGCAACCGAACCGAGCAGGTCCTCCAGCGATTGCTTGCCAGTATTCTCGAAGCTTCTTCCGTAATCGGCGAGGAGGAGTCTGTTGCTGGAGTTTATCTCTTTAGCGAACTCACGATTGTGGTGACGGATACGCGACTCGTCAAACACATTGGCTCTTATGTCTGGGATCCGGATTACGAAGAATTCCCCTACTCCGAGGTAACTGGGCTGACATTCGAACCCGGAAGCGTCGCCACACAGATTGTCATCTCGGTCGGTGGCCGACCACAGCGAATCAAGGCTCCAAACGACGAGGCAAAGAAGCTAAAACGGACGCTGACTGACGCACTGTTTTCCTTCTACGAGGTTCGGACACTCGAAGAGTTGAACGAGGCGGTCGATGACGATGATTCCGATGAGGAGACCGAAACAGAGGACCGAAGTAACTTACTCGGCCTCGACGATACCATTACGCCACTTGTCAGCGACAGTTCTGCTTCTGACGATACCGACGCTACTTCCGCTGGCGAGGATGCGACCGCGAGTGAAGATGGAGCGGACACCGAGGGGACGGCCGCAAACGGCGGTACCGAATCAGCTACTGCCGAGGGTTCCGACGCGACGGCAGCGACTGAAAGCACGGTTACAACGGCATCGACAGCTGACGGCAAGACTGCGACCGAAGATGGCGAGAACAACTCGGAGCAAACTGTCGACGGTGGCGGGTCAGCACTTATTACTGACACCGAAAGCGGTGAGACCGAAACGGCGACAGACAATGAGACCTCGGAGTCGACCGGACAACAGATCGACCCCGAAGAGATCGAAGCGATGAGACAACAGATTGCAACGCTGACGATGGCTGTCGAAGAACAGAACGAACAGATCGAAAATCAGCGCGAGACAATCGAACAACTCATCGAGGAACTACGACAGCACGCCTGATCTCTCTTTTTCACTCCCGGCCGGTGACTTTCCGAATACACGACGATCCAAAGGGGCCGTGCTCGCCGGTCTCGAAATTGACGAAATGGCCAGTCGAAATGTCCGTCCCACAGCGCCTGCAAGTAAATTCTCCCTCTCGCCGGATGACATCCGCTTCGAAGCTCACAAACGATCCAGAGCGGGTATAGACAACGCCATCTTCCCGGTTGATGATCCCGCGCATCTCCGCGGTATCGAGAATCTCACGGGTGACGGCGGGATCTGTTGTAATGGTTTCGAGACGTGTGATCGTCTCTGCAAGCGGTAACGACTCGTCTTCGAGATGTTCGAGTAGCTCGACGCCGAGTTCGATGCGCTGTTTGACAGGCGACTCCGGGCAGTCTTCGGTCACACCTACGTCGATGGCCTCGGACCACAAAGAGTTTGATAGAGTAAGACGGCGTTTCAATAATGGAAGCCGCGACCCGACGACAGCTTCTCGGAATCGGTGGGTTGTGTCTTATCGCGGGAATTGCAGCAGTCGTGTTCTCCCCGCGGGCGATTCTCGATTCGCTGGAAGCGCTCGCTGCTCGGCCCGCGCTATTTGCCGTTGCGTTGATTGCTCTGTATCTTGTTCGGCCCTTTCTGTTGTGGCCCGTGACGTCGATTGCTGTGTTGCTTGGCTATCTGTTTGGACCAGCGCTTGGATTGGTCCTTTCACTTGCGGGTGCAGCCCTGACGGCGTTGCCACCGTACTGTATCGGCCGGTATGCAGACAGTGACTTTGGGCTGTTTGGCTACGTCAGTGCAACCGGCGCGTGGTTTTTTGACGCTGTTGGCCAGACTCGCGGAGTCGTTGCCGCCCGCTTTTCACCGGTACCCGGCGACCCAGTCTCCTATACCGCCGGGTTATCGGGTGTCTCACTCGGGCCGTTTCTCGCCGGGACAGTCATCGGTGAAATTCCGTGGGCACTTGTGGCTGTGTTTGCCGGTGCGTCGATGCGAACGCTTCGACCTGGCGCGTTCTCCGTTACTCCCGAACTGGTAATCTCGCTTGCTGGGCTTGCTGTGTTATTGCTTTCCGGCCCTATCTATCGGCGTGCTGCCGACAATTCGGCTGAAGGCTCAATTCAATAAAAAGTATCCGCACAGTCGTAGATAACTCCGTGCTGCGGACAGACATACTTACAGTGGCGGCGATACATTGGTTCGCCACAGCGCGGACATGGTCGTCCCCCGTTGTCGGTCATCGTCACACAGTCATTGCCGTGATGGTTTGTTTGTTCTGGTTATGATTTCAAAACTACTAACCATTTAGTAAATGTGCCAGTGCATACAACAGTCTTATTTGAATCTATCTAATCGTGATATATATGAACGAGAACTCAACACAAAAACCAACCAATGAACGAGCATGGACTGATGGTGGTCAACCGAGTGACGAACCTGGTCAGCAACACGAAAACCCACCACAACAGGACGATCAACCACAGCAAGGCAGCCCGCAGCAACCACCACAAAACCAGCCGCCACAACAACCATCACAGCAAGGCAGTCCACAACAACCACCACAGAACCAGCCGCCACAGCAAGGCAGTCCACAACAACCACCACAGCAAGGCAGTCCACAACAACCACCACAGGGTCAACCACCACAAAACCAGCCGCCACAGCAAGGTAGTCCACAACAACCACCGCAAGGCCAGCCACCCGCTGGCGGCGCACCGCCGGGTGGCTCCGGCCAACAGGGCGGTGCGGACGATGATGATGGACTCGGTCGTCGCGAGTTCATGATCGGCGGGGCAGGTGCAGCAGCACTGGCTGGTGGCGGCTACTGGTTTTTCTTCCGCGGGCCAAGTGGAGCCGCAGGCGCAGTTGCAGATTATATAAGTGCCGTCGAAGATTTCGACCAGGACGCGGCGGAAGACGCCGTCCACGAGGATGGTCCCCTGTATTCAGAAGTCGAGCACATGGAAGAGCCTGATGACGATGTCGATTACAGCCTCTCAATCAGCATCGAATCGATAGAAGAGTATGGAAACACTGACGATTCTGACGAAATAGAGCGTGAAGTCGGTGATGAGGTTGATGTCGATGAACTATCGTACGTCTCTTCGGTGACTGAATCGGATGGTGAAGCCGAAGATGAATCGTTTGTAGAAACGACCGTCAGTGAATGGGTTGTCGTCAACGACGGTGACTGGAAAGTCTGGTCGGAAGAAGAAGTCGACTACTTTGTCGAAGAAGGACCAGACTCCTAACTCACCGATTCTGTAGCTTTTCTTGCCAGTTTTGCACTTCTGCAAGTAATTCGACGGGTGGCGTCTCGTTGATATCGAGTTCTGTGATCGATTCGAGTATTTCACGCTGGCTTTCGTCAATACTCTCTTGTTTGCCATCTACTGCTCTTTTTTGCGTTTCGGGTCCGCCATCTGCTGTTGCCGGATTCGCTGTCGAGTCCTCGCTGCCTGCGGATTGCGTTTTGAACTCACCGCTGCCCAGATCGAAGACGGTCTGGACCGGCTCCCCACTGCCGCCGCGGGCCTCGATTGCTTTCTCTTCGCGTAACCGATCGAGCACGTCACGAGAGCGCTCGACGACTGGCTCGGGTACACCCGCAAGGTCAGCCACGTGGATTCCATAACTGCGGTCTGTTGGCCCTTTCCGTACTGTTCGCAGGAATGTCACCTCACCATCTGATTCGTCCGCTGCCACATGCACGTTCGCTACCCGGTCGAGGTGATCTGCAAGCGACGTGAGCTCGTGATAATGTGTTGCAAACAGCGTCTTCGACTGAACGGTGTTGTGCAGATACTCCGTTGCTGCCCAGGCAATCGAGATGCCGTCATACGTGGCAGTCCCTCTCCCGACTTCGTCGAGGATGACGAGAGAATCCTCGGTCGCAGAGTGTAGAATGTTCGAAAGCTCTTGCATCTCGACCATGAACGTCGACCGTCCCTGTGCGAGTTCGTCGAGTGCACCGACGCGTGTGTAGATACCATCGACGAGTCCGATTTCGGCCGACCGTGCCGGAACGAAACTGCCAACCTGTGTGAGCAACGTAATCAGGGCTGCCTGGCGCATATACGTGGATTTACCGCTCATATTCGGCCCGGTGACGATCAGAAACTGCCGTTCGGGATCGAGTCGGAGGTCATTCGGGACGAACTCGGTCGTCTGTTCGACGACTGGGTGACGACCGGCTTCGATATCGAGTGTGCGGTCCTCACGGAGCGTCGGCCGTGTCCAGTCGTTTCGAACCGCATGCGTTGCGAGACTGGCGAGTGCGTCGGTTTCGGCGAGGACACGCCCGACAGACTGGAGCAACTCGGCGTGGGCTGCGACTCGCTCGCGGATGTGTTCGAACAGTTCCCGTTCGAGTTCGTGGCGCTGTTCTTCCAGCCGAAGGATTTCGCGTTCGCGCTCCTCCAGTTCTGGAATCGTATATCGCTCGCTGTTTTTGAGCGATTTGATCTGTTCGTAGCTGTCGGGGACCTTCTCTGTCTCGCTGTTTCCAACCTGAATGTAGTAGCCATCAGTTCGATTGCGGTCGACCGAGAGGTGCGTGATCCCGTATTTTTGCTTTTCTCGGTCGTCGAGTCGTTCGATCCACGCGAGCGCTTCCTCGTGGCCCTCGATTATCTCGTCCAGTTGCTTGTCGTAGCCTTTCTTGATGAGTCCACCCTCGCTTATCGTTCCCGGTGGGTCCTCGACGAGTGCGCTGTCGATTTCATCATGTAGGGCTGCGACACGGTCCTGGTCCGGACGGTCCAGTATTTCCGGCAACGAGGAGGCTGCGAGCCGGTCGGTTCCAGTCACTAGCTCCCGCAGTTCGGGCAGCAACGCAAGCGTCTGTGCACCTGCTCGCAGGTCCCGGCCGTCGGCACTTCCTGAGGCTGTTCGAGAGGCAAGTCGTTCGAGATCCGCGCTGCCGTCGAGCAGTTCCTGCAATCGCTCGCGGGCGATAGCTGCCTCGGCGAGCGCTTCGACAGCGGACTGGCGACGGGTGAGTTCGTCAACCGAGCGGTGTGGCCGCTGGAGCCACTCCCCAAGCAGACGACGACCTGCGCTCGTCTCTGTGTGATCGATGGTTGCAAGCAAGCTTCCCGAGCGCTCACCCTGCATCGTTTCGGTCAGTTCGAGGTTTCGCTGCGTCGTCGCGTCGAGTTCCACGTGTTCGCCCGAACCATGCGTCTGCAGGCGCGTCATCGACGCGAGCACGCCGGCACCCGTCTCCTCGACATACGACAAAATTGCACCCGCTGCCTGGATTGCACCGTCGTCGTCGATACCGACGCTGTCGGCGGTCTCTTTGCCGAATTGCTCACGGACTCGGTGGCGTGCTCGGCCCGGCGCAAACGCTTCGGTAGTGTGTAGCGTGAAGGTCGCATCCGTTCGGTCGCGTAATCGGTCGAGCAACTGCTCGTCGGTCCTGAGATCCGGGCCGGGAAGCACCTCGACAGGGCGAAACCGGTATAGCTCTGTCAGAAGCCGATCATCGGCGTCGGTCCCATCGACGCTTGCGACGTGAAAGCGACCCGTCGTTATGTCGGCAAATGCCAGCCCATAACCATTACCACTGTCTACGACTGCGGCAAGGTACTGCGCCTCGGCGTCAGTTCGTTCGAGCAGCGTACCGGGGGTAACAACCCGCGTGATGTCGCGGGCGTGACCGTCTTCTGTCTCGTGTTGATCGGCCACAGCAACCCGATAACCTCGTTCGACGAGTGCCGTGAGATACGGCGTGAGATCATTGATTGGAACGCCGGCCATCGGATAGGATGAGCCGTGTGAGGATTTCTGTGAGACTTTCAAATCGAGTTCGTCGGCGACCGTCTCTGCATCCGCATCGAAGAATTCGTAGAAATCACCGACCTGCATGGCCAGAATATCACAGTCAGTGTCGGCTTTGAGATCGAAAAACTCCCCAACGATACCGCCTGCGTCTGTCATACCAACCCGTCTGTGCGTCTCCGATTAAAACATCACGGGTCGGTTTGGCGAATTAGTCGTCTGCGCTCACTGCGGGTGCGTCGATGTCGATTTCGCCAGCGTCGAGTTCAGCTTCGACCTCGCGGGCGGCTTTGACCATGTTTTCCATCTTGCCGTAGGCGACCTCACGCGGAAGCAGTTTCAGCCCACAGTCTGGGCTGACAGTCAGTTGTTCCGGTGGGACGACCTCCAGTCCTTTCTTGATGTTCTCTTTGATCTCTTCGACTGGCTCGGGTTCGCGAACGTGGACATCCACGACGCCGAGTGCCAGGTCCTTCGTAAATGGTGTCTCTTTGAACACGTCGAGTTGTTCGTAGTTGCCGTTACAGAGTTCGAGATCGAACTCGTGGACCGGGTAGTCGAGAATCTCGGGGTAGATCCGCGAGTAGTCGCCATAACAGACGTGCAGCCCAAGACGGACATCGTCCGGAATGTCGGCAACGATCCGTTCGAGACACTCGCCGACGATTGCGTGATCGTCCGGCGTGGTTGCGAGTGCTGGCTCGTCGATCTGGATGTAGCGAGCGCCGGCTTCGACCAGCCCTTCGATCTCCTCGTTTACGAGTTCGGCGAGTTCGTGGGAGAGTTCCTCTTCGTCCTCGTAGACCTCGTTAAAGGACCACTTGGCAAGTGTGTACGGTCCCGTAATCGGCACTTTCACTGGCTGGGAAGCGATGTCCGACGTAAATTCGTACTCGGAGATGAGCCACTCCTCGTCGTAGGAAACCTCCTCAACGACGCTTGGTTTGTCGAAGTAGTTGTGGCCCCAGACTTTGACTGGGCCGTTGAACTCGTAGCCGTCGATTCGGTGGGCGAAGTACTCGACCATCTCGTTGCGCCGCATCTCGCCATCACAGATCACGTCGAGTCCACAGCGTTCGTGTTCATGTGTCATCAGACGGGAGGCGTCGTCTTTTGCCTCCTCGAAATTCTCCTCGTCGAAGTCGTGGTCTTCGTCCTCGAACAGATCACGAGCACGGTGGAGCCACTTCGGTTTCGGGTACGATCCAACCACTGTCGTCAGCAAGAACGTGTCGTTTTCGTGATTCTCTGGGCGGAACTGTTCGCGCGTCATGCTTTCACCTCCGTCTTCTGGACAGCACCAAGTGCTTCCAGTTTCTCCTCGAAGCGGTTAACTGGCAGATAGAACGTCTCCGTGTTCGTCGTTGCATAGATGGTGCCGTAGTCGTTTTGCTGGGTCTGCTCGCTGAACCACTCGATCCGTTCGCTGATCGTCTCGGGTGATTCGACGAGCGTATTCTGGCCGTCTACAACACCGAGGGCGACATCGTCGGGGGTGCCATACTCCTGTGCGTTATAGACGTTTTCGTCGTGGTTGTTTACGAGGTCGAAGCCGAGTGCGTCGATATCGGCATCCATCACGTGTGCGTAGACTTTCTCTTCGAGTGCGCCCCAGTAGGGGTATGCCACGACGTCCGTGTCGATTGCCGTTGCCACGGTGTCGAGTGCCTCACTCGCACGCTCGTCTTCGCCGTCTTCCGGCGGGTTCTCGACGAGCGATGGTTCGAGCAAGAATAGCGTCTCAACTTCCGGAAGCTCTTCGACTTCGGCAGCGAGGAAGTCGGCGATAGCTGCGAGGAACTCCTCGCTGTCACCGTAGTGTTCGTCGGTCGCAAGATCTGCAAGCGAGTACGGCCCCGGAAGCACCGCCTGCAGTCCCTCGTCGACGTGTTCGGCGGCTGCTTCGAGTTCGGCGGCAACGTCACCGGTCGCGTCGAGGTCTCCCTGCACGACTGGTTCCCGGTAGAAGTTGTTGTTGTCGTAGTAGCGGACGATTCCGCGGGTTTCGACGCTGTCGTGGACTGCAAGCGGATGGGCGAGCATATCATCCCAGCGACCCTGTCCTTCGACGATGCGGTCGAGGCTTGCGGCCGTTTGTGCGTCGATGAACTCTGTTCGTACCTTTTCGTAGGCCGACTCGATTTCTTCACCCTCATCACCGCTGATCAGGTCTGTTTTTTGATTCCCCTTCAGCTTCTTCAGATCCTCCTTTGCCCAGTCGGGCAACGGATACAATCCCGGTGTTGTGGAGACAATTTCCGTCATTGGACATGCCTATGTCATGAGGGTGTTTAATATCTTCTGTTTCGATATGCTCGCTGGTTATTATTGCCGGAATTTCGGTTATCAGTTCTGCGTTTGGATGTACTCTCTCAGGACAACCGCAATACGAGCAATTTCTCGAACGGATGGGATTCTTCGGCAACGATTTCACTGTCAAGTCCATTTGCTGTCGCCAACTCTCGTACTGCGTCCGGTCCTGTCAGCGTCGAAAGCAACAGAAATGCTTCGCCACTGTCGCATAAGACACGATTGACACCCTCGACGAACGGATCGACGACGGCCCGGCCGTCCTCGCCGCCGGAAAGTGCCCGTTCCATCCAGTCATCCCACTCCTGTTCCGGTGGTGTAGGGAGATACGGTGGATTGCAGACGACGAGGTCGAACGTGGCTGTTTTGAACGGGCCGAACATGTCTCCGCGCACGACGGGGACACCTGCCTCGCGTGCTTGTGCGCACGCGTTGGGGTTGATATCGCAGCCGACCACCTGCATTCCCAGCCCCTCGTGTAACCGGCGAGCAACGTAGCCCGACCCGGTCCCGACGTCGAGACCACACCGTCCTGCCTTTGCCTCCGACAGTGTTTTTGTTTGATCGACCACCGTCTCGGCGAGCAGCCGTGAATCCTCTGCAGGCTGGTAGACCGTCTCGACGTCGCGCTGGGAAGCCAGTGACGGCTTTTTCTCCTCTTTGTCGGTCATGCTGTTGGCTCACTAGGAGAGCCTTCTTCCCACGCGAGTGTCGCAAGTTGTGCAAACTCTGCAGGCGTTACGTTGCCCGCACGCCGACCCATTAACTCCTCATCAGCCGCGGCGACCACGGCATCCCCGTCATCCAGCCCGGAGATGTGCACCGTATTCCGGATCGCATTCCGCATGGTTTTCCGGCGCTGGGTGAACACTGCCCGGAGAAACCGCATAAAGAACTCGTCGTTTGGAACCTCGTATGCCGGTTCGCGTGGCATCGTTCGCACGACTGCACTGTCGACTGCTGGCTGTGGGTCGAACGCTTCCGGCGGGACGTGCTCGACGATTTCGATATCAGCGTAGTGACCGGCAGTCACCGAGAGTCGACCGTACTCGTCCTCACCGGGAGAAGCAGCCATCCGCTCGGCAAATTCCTTCTGGAACATTAAGACGAGGGGTTTTTTCCGGGGAAGCAACCGAAACGTGATTTCACTCGAAATGCCGTAGGGCAGGTTCGAAATCGAGGCTGTAAACTCGGGCAACTCCACGTCGAGTGCGTCTCCGCCGACTACCGTAAGCGAGTCTGCCTCGACTGCCTCGGCAAACTCCTCGGTGAGAAAGGCAGCAAGCTTGGGATCCTGTTCGATCACCGTCACACGGTCTGCAATGGCCAAAAGGCGGTCTGTCAATGCACCGTTTCCTGCACCAACTTCGAGGACGTGCGTCGTATCGATACCTGCCTCCGTCGCATACGTGGACAGTCTATTCAGTACGCGGTCGTCGACCAGAAAGTGCTGGTCGCGGTTGGGATCGCCCGCGACACCAGCACGCGCTCTGAGTGCATCTGGGTCGCGAAACTCATCAGTCATGCTCAGTCCTCACGGCGGGCAAAAATCCGATATTTGAGGTCTTCTTCCCGGATTTCTTCGAGGATACGTTCGGCGAGTACCTCCCTTGGGTTGTGAAGCCCACCGATCCGTTCTTCTAGCTCTTCGAAGCTCTCGAAGGGCTTTCGCTTTCGCTCGTCCAGAATGTTGTTTCTGAGTTTCTTTCCGATTCCGGGAAGGAGATTCAACTGGTGTAAGCGCAGCGTAATCGGCTGTGCATCATTGTAGAAATCGACGAAACGCCTTTCTTGTTCTTCGATAAGGTCTTCGATTACATACTCGAGTTCCGATTGGGCACC
>LKMJ01001111.1_pt1 | contig 23026 bp, 19 predicted proteins | sample 643391 | NCBI WGS metagenome assembly LKMJ01 (sample SAMN04112250, study PRJNA286221) | soda lake metagenome | biome: soda lake; feature: Kulunda Steppe; material: water; isolation source: sample PL-Br10 brine of Picturesque Lake | place: Russia: Kulunda steppe | collected 2010-07
GCGACCCTCGTTGGCGTATACGATCTGGATGCGGAGCGAGCAGCACGTGTTGGGTCTACCTACGATGCGACGGCAACCGACCTCGGCACGTTACTCGAGACGGTCGATGCCGTCTCCGTCGCCGTCCCGACGCCGTTTCACTACGACACGGTCACGAGCTGTCTGAACGCAGGCGTCGCGACGCTCGTGGAGAAACCTGTTCTCAAGGATCTCGAAAACGGGCAAGGACTCAAATCGATGGTGGCTCGATCGGAGGTTCCGGTCCAGGTCGGTCACGTCGAACGATTCAATCCCGCGGTACAAGCACTCGAGGAGATCGTTTCGGATCTCTCGATCATCAGCATCAAAGCCGAACGTCTCGGACCACCGCCGAATCGTGAAATCGCCGATAGTGCGGTGCTCGATCTGATGATACACGATATAGACGTGGTCCTCTCGTTACTCGACGATTCGCCGGTCAGTATCAAGAGTGCCGGCGTTGCAGACAACAAGCACGCATCTGCGTTGCTGACGTTCGGGTCCGGCACGGTCGCCTCGTTGACGGCGAGTCGGCTGACCCAGCGGAAGGTTCGGCGGCTTGAGATCACCGCCGAAAGCTGTCTCATCGAACTCGATTACCTCGATCAGTCGATCGAGATTCATCGACGCTCTGTACCCGAATACGTCGAGACCAACGGTGGCGTTCGGTTTACCCACGAAAGTATCGTCGAACACCCACGCGTCCCGAACGAGGAACCGCTTCGAAACGAACTCGAGTCCTTCCTCGAGGCGGTTGTGACGGGCTCTCAGCCCAAAGTAACGGTTGAGGACGGGCTGACCGCCCTCGAAATCGCCACAGAGATCGACAGGCAGGGGAGATACGAAACGTCGCGTGTGGGGATCGCCAATGACTGATTCCATTTCAGAGTCGTTGATAGACGGGATGTACGGCAGCTCCCGTCCGCACGAGCGACTTCGGGAGGTGTTCGTCACCGGTGAGGTTCCCGTTTCCATCTACGGACTCGGGAAGATGGGGCTCCCGCTCGCTGCGGTGTTCGCCGAAACGACTGGTAACGTTCTCGGCGCCGATATCGACACCGGCGTCGTCGAATCCGTCAACCGCGGGGGCTGCCATGTGAAGCGTGAACCGGGGCTTGCCGAACTGGTCGAGGAGACCGTTTCCGAGGATGCATTCGCCGCGACGACAGAGCCGCGAGAAGCGGCCGCTCGCGGGACGATCCACGTCGTCATCGTGCCCACGCCGATCACCGACGCGAACGAACCCGACCTCTCGATACTCGACGCCGTCGTCGACGACGTCGGACGGGGACTCGAAGCTGGCGATTTCGTCATTATCGAGTGTACCGTCCCACCGCGAACGACCGCCGATCGCGTGCTTCCGGCACTCGAAGAGCGGTCCGGGTTGTCACGCGGGGAGTTTGGAGTCGCGTTTTGTCCGGAGCGCACCTCGAGCGGACGGGCACTCGAGGACATTCGCGGAGCCTATCCGAAAGTTGTCGGCGGCGTCGATGAGGAGAGTACTCGTATTGCCGAGACGATTTACAGCGAGATCAACAGCGAGGGAGTGATCCCCGTTGCTGACACGACGACCGCCGAAGCGGTGAAAGTGTTCGAAGGGCTCTATCGCGACGTCAACATCGCCCTGGCGAACGAGTTGGCGACGTTCGCAGACGAACTCGGTATCGACGTCCGAGAGGCGATCGATGTCGCGAATACACAGCCGTACTGTAACATTCACGATCCCGGACCAGGCGTCGGGGGGCACTGCATCCCGTTCTATCCGTATTTCATGATCGAACCGTTCGAGACGGATGCGCCGTTACTGGAGACCGCTCGAGCGGTGAACGACTCGATGCCCCACTTTACCGTCGAGCGATTGCGCGAGCGCCTCGAGGCGACTGGACTCACGCTCGCGGACGCGACTTTGCTGGTGCTCGGACTGACCTATCGGCCTGGTGTTGAGGAGATTCGCGCCTCGCCGTCGCTCGCTATCGCCGAGGAGCTTTCCGAAGAAGGGGCAAAAGTGTACGGCGTCGATCCGATGCTCGAATCAGCCGAGGAATTCGCTCTCGAACTGATCACGCTCGAGGAGATGGCCGAACTGACGTTCGACGGCATCGTCCTCGTCACGCCACACGATGAGTTCGGAACGATTCGATGGTCGACACTCGCGTCCGATGATAGGGCGGTCATCGTCGATGGGCGAGATACGATAGAAACGCCTGCTCTCGAGGAGGCTGCACAGCGCGTCTACACTATCGGAGGTGGCAACAGTGTATAGAGAGCATACTATCGGTGTGGTCGTTCCGGCGTACAACGAATCGGGATTCGTCGGTGAGGTCCTCGAGACGATGCCGGCGTTTGTCGACCGCGTGTACGTCGTCGACGACGGCTCGACGGACGACACCTGGAACGAAATCCAGCAAGCTGCCAGCCGCGTCAACGAGCACGCACTGGTCGTTGACACTCACGACGTCGCCTCGACCGACGGCGGACTGGCGTTCGACCAGCGCGTCGTCCCCATCCAACACGACCAAAATCGGGGTGTTGGCGGCGCTATCAAAACCGGCTACCAACACTCGCTCGAGGACGAGATCGATATCACGGCCGTCATGGGCGGTGACGGGCAGATGGATCCCGAGCTACTCCCGCGGTTTCTCGACCCGATCGTCGATGGTCGAGCCGATTACACCAAAGGAAACCGCTTGCTGTACAAGGAGTACCGTCGCGGAATGTCTTCCTGGCGGTTTGTGGGTAATTCCGTACTGACCTTTTTGACCAAAATCGCTTCAGGCTACTGGAAGATGATGGACCCGCAGAACGGATACACGGCTATCTCGAGACACGCACTCGAGAACGTCGGTATCGACGAGTTGTACGAGTACTACGGGTATTGCAACGATCTGCTCGTAAAGCTGAACGCCAAAGGCATGCGGGTCGCCGACGTCGCGATGCCGGCCCAGTACGGCGAGGAAAAATCGCATATCGAATACCCTACCTACATTCGAAAGGTCTCGGGAATGTTACTCCGAAACTTCCTGTGGCGACTCAAAACTCGGCATCTGGTGCTTGATTTTCACCCGCTTGCGCTGTTTTATTTGTTCGGGGCGGTCGCTGCAACGCTCGGTGCCGCAGGCGTGAGCTGGTCACTGTATTCGTGGCGACGCCTCGAGAATCCGCTGTTCGTCCGGGTCGCGCTCAGTGGTTTGCTGTTTACGACGGGCAGTATGTTCCTGATGTTCGCGATGCTGTTCGATATGCAAGCGAATGAGGGACGGGAGGTGCAAGTGTATGAGTAGGAAGACCGACAACGAGTCGCTGGATATCGTAGTCACCGTTCAGCATCCAGCACATGTGCACTTCTTTCGAAATATTGTCGATGAGATGGAGCGGCGTGGTTATCGTGTATCGGTTTTCGCACGTGAGAAAGACGTCACTGAGAAGCTGTTACAAGCGTATGGAATCCCGTACACCATGATTGCAGGCCAAGCCGAGTCGTTGCCACGACTGATACTGACACAGCTTGTCTATGAGCTACGATTAGCTTTGGCTGCTAATCGGATCAAACCCACTGTGATGATGGGAATCGGTGGAATTGCTGCCACTCACGTTGCGACGCTTCTTGGGGCAACGAGCATAGTGTTTACAGATGATGACGATGTTTTAGCAAACCGACTTTCCACACCATTAGCAGATGTGGTCTGTACTCCAGAGCACCTCTCGGCAGATTTCGGCGAGAAACACATTCGTTACCCCGGCTACCACGAACTCGCATATCTCCACCCAAACAAGTTCGAGCCGGATCCTGATGTGCTCGTTGAGCATGGCATTGACCCCGATGATGAATTCTTTGTCGTCCGATTTGTTGGCTGGAATGCCCACCACGATGTTGGCAAACGTGGCTTTTCCCCAGCTGGAAAACGAGAATTAGTTTCACTACTAGATACCCACGGTGATGTCTATATCACGAGTGAGACTCCCCTCCCACCTGAGTACGAGTCATACCAATTACCGGTTCCACCCCAGGCAGTACATCACCTACTTTACTACGCTGACATGTACGTTGGCGATTCACAGACAATGGCAACTGAAGCAGCAATTCTCGGTACACCAGCTGTCCGATCAAACTCGTTCGCGGGTGGTCAGGCGGACATGAGCAACTTTGTCAAACTCGAACAAAAGTACGAACTCTTGTACTCGATTTCAGATCAAAAGCAAGCAATCGAGACAGTTGAACGACTTCTCCAGCAGACCGATCGGGATATCAAATGGCACGAAAAACGAGAGGCACTTCTCGAGGATACGATAGATGTCACCGATTACGTCGTCGACTTGGTCGACGAGGTGGCCTGACGTGTCGATTCTCACAGTCGTTGGAGCGAGACCGCAGTTTGTCAAAGCAGCTGCCGTTTCCCGTGTACTTCGGCCTGAGCGAGAGGAGATACTTGTACATACTGGACAACATTACGACGAACTTCTGTCCGATGTCTTCTTCGACGAACTTCCCGTTCCGGAACCGGATTACAACCTCGGTGTCGGTTCCGATTCACATGGGAAACAGACTGCGGCGATGATCGAAGGAATCGAACCGCTCGTGATTGAACACAAACCTGATGTTATCCTCCTATATGGGGACACCAATTCAACGCTCGCTGGAGCGATTGTGGGTTCAAAATGTGATGTTACTGTTGCACATGTTGAAGCAGGACTCCGAAGTTTCAACCGTGAGATGCCAGAAGAGACTAATCGAGTAGTTACTGATCATATCTCCGATGTGTGTTTAGCACCGACGGAAAGGGCTGTTTCGAATCTGGCTGCAGAGGGGATTACTGATGGGGTTCACAACTCAGGGGACGTTATGTACGATATGGTTCAGTGGGCGAATGAACATGCGAAGAACCACTCACAAATCCTGGAAACACTCAATCTGGAGCAGGAATCATACGTACTCACCACGGTTCATCGGGCAGAGAACACAGATGATCCTAATCGATTGAGGGGGATTGTCGATGGTCTTTTGACTGCTTCACAGCCAGTTGTATTCCCAGCCCATCCCCGAGTTACGGATCGGCTCCGAAGACATGGACTGTGGGAAAAGGCAAACGAAGCGTTTCAATTCATCGAACCCGTTGGCTATCTAGATTTCATCCACTTGCTAGAAGGTGCAGACCAGGTCGCAACGGACTCTGGTGGAGTACAAAAGGAAGCATTTTTCGTCGACACCCCATGTGTCACCCTTCGCGACGAGACAGAGTGGGTGGAGACTATCGACTGTGGTTGGAATCAACTAGTTGGGGCAGACAGGGACGCAATCGCACGGGCGTTGACCGAGGAACGATTACTCGAGGAAAAGCCCACTCCATACGGAGATGGAAATGCTGCTGAAAATATCGTAGGAATTCTCGATAGCGTTGAATGAGACGGTTTCAACCTATCTCTCGCTCAAAAAGTGGGTTGAATCAACAGACGTTCCAAGTGCCAAATCACTCAATATAATCTTTACATCGAAGTCTATTGTATTCCACATCGGCAGGCCGGCAGGTCTGAGAGATATTCCAAACGAAGACCCCATGCGGTCTGTCCACCCAACACATATCGATTCCGAAAATCATTTGATAACGATAGTAAATAGAATAGGATAGTCTTTAACAATTTATTTTGATTGTATGATATGATACTCCGGAGAAACACTGGATTGAAACGGATATTTACCCGAATGATCGAATTTCCGATGAAGAAAACACAACCAAAAAGTCATTGTCAGCAATAATTTACCTCGGATAAGTACCGTCTACTTAGGGCGTTCGCTGTCGGCCAGACTATTGACATGCGGGTTCTGGTGACGGACGGTGCGATGAACAAGTCCCTCGCGATAGTCCGGGCTATCAAAGAGGAGGCCTCTCACGTCGGGGTTACTTCGCGATTCCCCATTTCAGTTGCTGGCGTATCGCGCTACGCCGACACTCAGTACTGGATACGTGACCGTGATCCAGAATCGTACATACAGCGGCTAAACGAGATCTCGATAGAGGGGGTGTACGATCAGTTACTCCCGGTGGGTAGTCGAGCCTTTGAACTAGCTTCGAACTACCGCAATGAATTGGTTCTCCCAGTGGAAAACATCTTACCGCCACAGGATTCTATGGACGTGGCCATAACGAAACGGCAGACATACGAGGTCGCCGAAAAGGTCGGTATTCCGTCCCCAACGACCGTGAGCGTCGCCAACAGAACCGAACTCAAAGAGGCAAGTAAACAGGTCGGGTTCCCTGCTGTCCTCAAGACTGGCACGGAAACCGGTTCGCGGTTTGTTCGTCCCGTTAACTCATTGATGCAATTGCGTGATGCTTACGAATCTTACCGGGAGAGAAACGACGTCGATCCCCTGGTTCAGGAGTATATGCCAGGCGTTGGTAGAGGTTACTTTGCGTTCTACATCGACGGTGAACACGTAGCAGGCTATTCTCACCGTCGTATCCGCGAATACCCACCTGAGGGAGGGGCCAGTGCTTGCGCGGAATCCGAGCTTGACCCAGAACTCCAGAAATACGCCAGAGCACTACTTGATGAACTCAAATGGCACGGGGTTGCAATGGTTGAATTTAAAGATAACGCCGATGACATCCCTTCACTCATCGAAATAAACCCCAAATTTTGGGGTTCTATCGATCTTGGTATCGAATCCGGTTTGAACTTCCCAGCGGCCCTACTCGCCTACAGTCGCGGCGAGCGGGACTTCTCGTTTGAATTTACTCCCAGGAAATACAGCTGGCCGCTCTCGGGCGATCTTACTCATGCCTGGCGTCAACCGTCATCTGCTCGAGCGGTGTTCGCTGATTTAGTCAATCCCACGACGCGGACAAATTTATGGTGGAACGACCCAGCGCCACACGCCGTCGAAGTACTCGTGACAGTGTTAAGACAGGACATCTAAGCTCATGTACTCCGAATACACCGTCAGCGAAATTCTTAGGCGAGCACCGAGTTATGCTGTCAAGACCGCTCATCGATTTGCTATCGAACAGTATATGAATCGGTACTTCGCGTCTCACCCAAACCATCCAGCACAGTCTCATAATGCCGCAGTATCAATGGTTCGGGCTGCGGAATCGGTATTAGTTCTTTGTTGGGGGAACGTGTGTCGAAGTCCACTAGCTGAGAAGTACCTTGAAGCTCACTGTAAGAATCAACAATTCGATCTAGCGGTCAGCTCTGCAGGATTGGGTGAGACTGAAGGTCGGGCAAGCCCAGAATCCGCTGTAGAAATAGCAGCCAAGTATGGTGTGGATCTATCAGAACATCGATCAAAACGGGTTGAATCAAGCGCTGTCAGCGCAGCAGACGTCGTGTTTGTTATGGATTACAACAACTACTACTCGTTCACGAAACGATACCAAAATACCCACAACAAAACGTTCTTTCTCGGAGCTCTTGATGATGTCGATGACATCCAGATCAGTGATCCGTACGGAAGTGATCCTGCTCAATTCGAGGATACGTATGATCGTATTACAGCTGCACTTGATCGGCTCATTGACGAACTGGCTAACGACACGTAAGTTATCGGTGTCGGTGGGTAGTTGCTTGCAGTACGTGTTTTCCAAGGTTTGTAACAGCGTCTTTGGTCGCCTCAACAACCAGTTCGAACGAGTCAGCCGCCCACCGATTAGGGTGTGTCAACAGGTATAATCGGTCAGTCCCACCATTTCGTATGTGGTTGATCAGGTCAGGAGTTCCGTCAACCTGAATCGATTTGGCATCTTGACCCACAGTGTGATCTTTGACCTTCAGCGAACCGTCGCGCCAAATCCGACCGGTATCACTGAAGTAGATCAGATCTGTGAAATCAATCGATAGATACGCTTCACCAGCGAGATCGTACGTCTCGTATATCTCCGTTTCACTCCCAGACCACATATCTCTGTTATCGTAGCGTGTAAGTGGGTTACCATGCATACAGACGGTGTCTACGTCAACGTGCGTTCGGAGCCGTTTGAGCTGGTCGGCAAAGGACGAGCGGGCCGCCTGGACATCCCCGCTAGCACGATCCATATCCTCATAGTGGTAGCCAATCTCATGCCCAAGTGATTCAATTTCATGCATGAGCGAGGGTTTGAATGTCTTCTCTATTGTCCTGAAATAATATGTACTTGAAATATTTTTTGAGGCCTCGATTTGGGCTATGTCAAGTGCGTTCTCCGGTTTTCGATCGATGTCATGCCTGAGGACAACAAGCCTTTTCGGGAGGTTTCTTTTGGTCAAGTACTCGCGGACGGTTATAAATACGTACCCCTCCTCAATTAGCGTGTCAATCAGGGCGGCGTACATTTCGTATGTGAAGTCTCGTACCGGAACCGTCGGGTAGTCGGTGGTAGATTGATTTTGCATCATGCTACGTATTTGTGATCTGTGGAGAATACCTCCCACCTCGAGTGTCTTGTAGCTTTCAGCACGATATCGGAATGTCTACTCGATTTGTTCCCGGAACTGGCTCTGTGACTTTACATACAATTTACTCAGAAAGAGTTGGTGATGACCATCGGCGAAACACGTCCGGGTATTCGTCTATATCTCCGGACGACTCTATAGTAACAACTACGCTCCAGACAGTTTAGATAGTTCCTCACCAAGTTTGATTCAGCGATCGTGGTAGTATACGAATTGGTTTGTCAGACATTCATCGCACTTGTTTACGTACCAGTAGTATGCCTGAGAGCAAATGAATTCGACATAGGTGGTAGTGGACGGACTCTTTTGGTTCGAATACAGAGTTACTTTCCATCCCAATGAAACATCCAGCATAGCAAATCACCGTACACGACCACCCGTAGCAATGATGACCTCGGCATGGTAGTTGAAGGTTCAGACTAATATTCCAGCCGAAACCGGATTAAGTGCTGCTTCGCTACCACCAATCTCGTTCGACACCATGTTGTACCTCGCTCGGAATGTCCTCACCGAGGTAAATGTTCATGGCGTCACAGTACCATTCAAAGTCCTGTGCCTCTGTTCCCCCATACCGCAGCAAGTTCCATTGCGAGCCGATGTACTCGATCATGTTGTCTTCCGTGTAGGTGAACTGGACACTGTCGCGTTCGTGGACGAGTTCGCCATCGAGATACATCCTGTAGACGCCGTTGGAGTCCATGTCGGTGCCGTCCCACGAGTTCATGTTTAAGTAGAACCCCCAGCGGTGCCAGTTGCCGTCGGGTTGGAACTCATTGGTCGTCTTCACTGTGTTCCATGTCGAGGGGTCGGGTTCGTTCACCGTGTAGTCGTTCGTGCCAATTCCGAGGTGACCGTCGCTCGGGTAGTTTCCAGCGTCATTCGCCTGCGTGAACCACATGGGCGCGGTCGACCAGCCATTGTCGCCGAGCGTGTCACCGCTGGCGGAGTGACCGTCACCGGGCGAGTGCGAGAGGCCGCCGAACGCCCAGCGCATTGTGTACTCGCCGTTTTCGGCCGTTGGCATCTCCGAGTGGTGGGGAAGCCACACCGACACCTCGTAATAACACTCAGGCGTCATGCCGTACTGTCCAGTGACCGTCGGTAAGTCGAAATCCGAGAACTTGATAATTGAGTTTCCGTGATTGGATTCGAACCGCGAACGCCACTGCAACGTTGAATCACCACGGGTAGACGGTACGCCCGTTTCAAGCGTCGCATAACTCGAATCCCAGTCGTGGATCGCACCCGCTGAATTCCAGTTATCGTAATTAATCTCCCAGGTCGCGTTGCCCGTAGGTTCGGATGGGTCTTCGATTTCGTGGTCAGGCTCCCACTTCCCGATCAGCTCCGCTATGAGATTAGTTTGTTCTTTATCGGTCAGCCGCCGATCATACCCACGGAGTTCACCAATTAATCCTTTATATCCCCGTGACCCGTCGCTATGTGAGCCTATAGTTAGACCGGCGTGTGGCAAATTCCCCGAATCGCCACTCACAGTGGTATCCGTTTCGTTATGGGCATTAACGACGCGAATGATACTATTCTCTCCATCAGCCACTCCAATAATAATGTCTCCCAGATCGTCGTTTACAATACCACCAGTGCTTCCAGACCACAATCTTGTCCCGTTATCTGGTGTCAATTCGAGGAATGATCGCTCATCGGTATCTGCTCCGTAAAAGATGTAATCGTAGGAGTCTGTGGGATCGTGTTGGAGAACTGCTGCCCACGTGTATGGTTGCTCGAGAACGTCGTCTTCGTCAAAATATCCTACTTCGAGATACTGATGTCCATCGAACTGAACGGACGGGTTTCCGCCCACTCCATCGTGCACGTAGGTTGGTTGCGCGTCTGTCTCGGTCTGGACGGCGCTCAGATCGCCGGGTGTCGTGTCCCATTCGGGAACTGGGTCTCCGTCATCCAACGTCAGCTGTCGGGCATCGAACTGGAGTGCCATCTGATTGGACGACGACCACACTGTTTGTTCACCGTTGCCGTCACCGTGATTGACCGAAACGCTCGTGACGACACCCCGAGGGGTCTCGATTTCGCGCAGCTCTCGCTCCCCATCGCCGTTGTTAACGTAAATACTCATGGAGATTACTCCGTTTTGAAGCGAATGTAGGTGTCCGATTCAGGAGCCTCATCGTCGAAGACGATCTCGTAGTCTCCCCAGAGCTGGGCTTTCGTTTCGAGGTCGTCGACATCGGTACCGATTTGTTCGAAGTTTTCGTTGAGCGGGACGTGCCAATCGCTGCTACCGGGGTCGGGGGTGTTGTATCTATCACTCATAGTTATCGTAAATCTTTCGTAGACGGGTAGTCAGAGGTTCCATCGTGGAAACCGTCGAGGTCAGTGGATGCGACTACGGAGGGTGAATTGTTGTCGGGAGTCGGATCCTGGTCGATGTACTGACCAACAGGTGTTCCGTCAGAGGGAGTTATCGTCTCTCCGCTGGCGAAACACGTGGTCTCGAATACCATCAACTCAAGCAAGTGCGTCTCACCGCAAATCCGTTCTCCTGATATTGGGCAGCCTTTATATTGGGAATTTTCTTTGGAGGCTTAATATCAGAATGAGGGGGTAATTTGATTCGATAGTATTCACGTTACGGCCCTCGAGTACAAACGTAGTCTCTCATCTCTTTTTCAATACTGATAAAGATTGATTTGCTAATTGATAGTTTTTGGAAAAATGAATGTGGCGTGGTAGCTTTTGCATTTGGCCAGCATACGGACCACCAGATGGTGTGCTTGCCGGTCACGGACATTTATTGTGTCAATCTCCCGAACGAAACTGTCGCTGCTGCTCGGTCGAATCGCAGATGCGTGCACAATCAGTAGTATGTCTCTCACCAGTGATTTCGTTGGGCCGGAGCATCTCTACAAAGTGGGAGTTGTCGCACTCCCCACAGCAGCAGTTCTCGGTATTCTCGGGCCACTCCTGATTGGGCAGTCTAACCTCTCTATTCTCGGATTGTATCTCGCAATACCGATGGTGGCCGTCTCGATTATTGTTCGAAAAACACAAACAGCTACCTATGAGTATGGCTTCAGTGCGTCCGGTCTCGACTGGCGAATTCCTTCGATCCTGTTTCATTGGACAGTCGCTGTTATCGTCATCATTCTCGTACTCACTCCGGTTCGACCAACTATCTTCTACATCGGGGTTGCCGTGTTGTATACGTTGACCTTTTTCCAGGCGGCCACGGCCAACGGTGAGGAACTGGTTGTTCTTTATCAGATGATCGTCGCGTACTTACTCGTCGTCTTCAGCGTCACGCTCAATTACCCGTTGTTCGTGGGCCGTACGGATCTCACTACTCACATTTCACACACAAATCACGTACTTGAAACGGGATCAACCGCCGGACTTTCGCAGGCGTATGAACCGTTTCCGCTATGGCACGTGTTTGTCGCCGAGTCGACACTCATATCTGGTGGATGGTTCGAGACCCACACGTCGATGTACGTTCTCAGTGGCTTCATTTTCGCCGCAGGGATTCTAGGGATGTACGCATTTGCCAATCGAGTTCTGTCTACGAGAAAATACGCCCTCTTTGCCGCCTTCGTGATGATCTGTTTCCCGATGTACATCTTTTATGGGATGTACTCGATTTCCCGCAGCGTCACCTCGATACTGTTCTTAGTTCTTTTGTTCGCCCTGACGATGAGACGGTCGTACCCCCAGCGAGTTGTCGTGCTGCTATTGGTCGTTGGTATCGTCGTCTACCACCCGGTTTCGATTCCGTTCGTCCTCGTTTTGCTCACAGGAGTGGCGTTGGTCGAACGTATTCTTGGTGCTCGAGCCCCTATTGTAGACACATACGTACTGGCAGTGGCGACCGGGTTTACGACCATTTATTGGTTTTATCGAGCCGAATTTATCGTTGGAACGCTGGCTGGATCGATTGTTGGGATGTTCACCGGGTCGTCACCCTCTACCACTCCGGAAAGCGTCGAGTTAAGCCCCTGGGTCGAGTTGGCGAACTACGTCCCCTATTCGTTCCTGGTACTGTTGCTCTTACTCGGATTTCTTTTCTGGTATCAACAGCCAGCGGTGTCTCGTTCAACATTTACGTCGCTGGGGCTCTTTTCAATCCTGATCGTACCACTGGTGTTTCCGGGCCCAACGTTACTGCTCGACTCGCTCGTGGGAGTCAACGTCGGCCGGTTCGGTCACTACAGCTTCATGTTCGTCGCACTCACCGGCGGCTATGGCCTGTACGAACTGCTCCGTAGGGGCGGCGTTCGGACGTTTCTGATAGTCCTCGTCTTGGTTTCGTGTCTGTCCTTTACCGCCGTCTCGAACGACTTTGTCGCTTCGGACAACCCGATAGTCGAGCGGCCGTTTTACACGTTCTACTTTACCGAACACGAACGGACTGCACTCGGGCACGTCGATGCGACGTTCGAGGAACCGGTGGCAGCTGATCGGCCTGCCTGTCGGTATCTTCGTTCGTTTGAAGGAACCGAATGTGAACAGGTGGCGGTCGACGACGAGGGAACACTATTCGATGAGTACGACACCGTCTTGCTTCGACACCACGAAAACGAGAAGCGACCGCTTCAGTTCTCGAGGTACGTCTACGAAGACGAAATCGTTGCGGCGAATCTCGAGTTGCGAAACAAGCCATACGACTCGGGGGCGGTGGCCGTGTATACTCGGTAGGAAAAAATCATCTTGGAGTGACTGTCTGTCCTGCCACGACTGTGAATTATTTCTTTCGAGGGTGTAGGGCGCTCGAATGGACGATTACGAGTTCGCGCTGTGTCTTACCCACGACGTCGATCGTCCGTACAAGACCTATCAGCACCTCTATTACGCCATAACTGACCGGGATCTCAGCCAGCTCACATCGATCCTTTCTCGGGACCGTCCGTACTGGCAGTTCGAGGAGGCAATGGCGCTCGAGGACCGTCTCGATGTTCGTTCCTCGTGGTACTTCCTCAACGAAAAAAACCTGTTTCGGGAGAAATCGACCTGGGGATGGTTACAACCAAAAAACTGGCAACTGTTTGTCGGTCGGTACGATGTCACTGACGAGGAAATCGTTGACGTCATCCAGCGGCTCGAGCAGGGTGGTTGGGAAATTGGCATACACGGCTCGTACGAATCGTTCGACCACCTCGAGCGACTACGGTATGAAAAACACGTTCTCGAGACCATCGTGGACTCGCCGATCGTTGGAGGACGCCAACACTATCTCAATCTCGAGCGGCCCCAGACGTGGGCTTATCACCGCGATATCGGCCTTCAGTACGATGCAAGCTTGGGCTCGAGCACCGAATACGGGTTCAATGGCCAGTACGATGTAATCCGTCCCTTTGATGACGAGTTCGTCGTCTTTCCATTGACAATCATGGAGACGGCGCTGGTTGGAGAAGCTCAATCAATTGACTCTGCGTGGGAATCATGTCGTCGAATTCTCGAGGAAGCGGCCGAGAACGAGGCGGTAATGACCGTGCTATGGCATCCACGGTATCTGAACGAGTCGGAGTTTCCCGGCTATCGAATGATCTACGAACGAATGATACGAGAGGCGAAATCGATGAATGCCTGGGTTGGGTCGTGTCGTAGTTATTATCATGAGTTCTTAGCACAATAGGACTCCCTACGCGAGTTACGTGAATCAAAATCGAGAGCCACGAATTGGTAACTCCGAAACCCCTCTCTTAAATTTACAAGTAAATTTCGGACAAACCGGTATTGTACAGAATGCCGCTACACCATCGTTCTATATTTGTTGTCGTGGTAGGAGTTTTGAATGCCCACCGAACCCACGGAGGTAGCCGACGTTATTCGCATTAGAGCGTGTAAGCTGTTGTTAGTTACGTTCGGTGCTACTGCTATGGGGATGTAAATGCTGAGACAAACTACCGTGAACGAACGGACTCACAGTTACTCGCTGAAGATATTCGGAAGGTGAAACGAATGGGGATCGAAATAGTTTCACTCGACAAATCAGAGCGAGATACGTGGGACGACTACGTTAGTCGCTCAGAGTTAGGCACGTTTTTTCACCGGTACGACGTCCTCAAGACGATTGAGCGACATTCAAACGGCGAGTTGTATACACTGGTCGGATACAAAGGCCAGGAACCCGTCGGTATCTTTCCAGCCTATAAAATTCGTAAAGGCGGGATTAGCACAGTATTTTCACCGCCCCCGCGATTGGGTCTGATGTTCATGGGTCCGGCCACATTGGCAAACCCGCAACTCAAACAACGCAAGCGAGAACGGCAACGGCAAAACTTCGTCGAAGGATGCCTCACGTGGTTCGAAGAGCACGTCTCACCCAGTTATTTCCGTTTCTCCATGCCAGTGGCGTACACCGACGTCAGACCGTTTGAGTGGAACGGTTACGAAACGACGCCACGCTACACCTACCGGTTGGATCTCACTCGAGAGATCGATGTGATCGAGCAGTCGTTCTCGAAGTCGTTGAGACGGTATTTGGATCCCGATGACGATGACCACTTCCAAATTGAAGAGGCCGGATCGGACGGAATTCGATTCATCCACGAACATGTCAAGGCACGATATCAAGAGCAAGGAAAATCGTATTCGGTCCCACTCGACTATCTACTCGAGTTATACGATACACTCCCTGATGGCGGCGTTCGACCCTACGTAGCTACAGTTGACGGGGAACGTGCGAGTGGAATTCTCGTTCTTGAGGGCGAATCGACGATTTACTTCTCAGAGGGCGGGGGAAAACCTGATGTCGAGATGCCAATTAACGATTTATTGCATTGGCAAATTATTCAATCCGCTAAAAACCGAGGAATCGAAACATATGACATGTATGGTGCCAACACAGCCCGGATTTGCGAATATAAGTCGAAATTCAATCCCGAGTTACAGGTGTATTATAGTGCAAAAAAAGGATCAATGTTAATGGAATCAGCGGCAAAGCTGTATGAGCGGTTCATTTGATGTTTGGTGAAGAATGTATGCTTGATGAGAAGCGAGTGTACAACGAGACGTTCTGTCAATGGCTGTACTATCATTATTACTTTATCCGACCTCGGCGGGTAAGCCGTATGGGGTCCCGAATTGACGTTGGCAAAACAGAGAAAGAGAGTAATGATCTTCAGAAATATCTCCATCTCGAGTTCGGGACGAGTTTCAACATACAACTATGAGAAGGGAATCACCAAGTGTACTCTTGCTCGATGGTGGTTCGTTCATCACACTCTCTATAGCACGGGAACTTTCAGAGGACTTGGGGGCTACAATAATTGGTGTCGGGACAAGCAAATACAGTCGCCTACTCCGGTCAAAGTACTGTGACATCGGCGTAATTGCACCTCCAGTTTCGGATGATCGGTACGTAGAGTCAATCCAGAAGTTGATCGACATATATCAGCCTGACTGCTTGCTTCCTGTGGGGTACGGTTCGTGGAAAACGATCGAAGCGGCCCGATCGGAGCTACCATCGTACACAACGACCTGCCTTCCGCCATCGAAATCGTTTCATACGGCAATCGACGACCTGGCCACGAGTGCTCATGCGGAGAACGTTGGTATCCAGACTCCTGCAGAGTATTCTGATATCGTCAGGGACCTGGATAAGGAAGGGCGACCAGCAGGTTGTCTCACCCAACTCGAGTTTCCACTCTTTCTCAAGCCGCGGTGGGAAGTCGATGACGGTCACGTAACGACGGCCCGCGTTGACCATCCTGACACGTTCTGGGAAATATACGATCAGATTACGGACAACGCCGCCGAGAATGAGATACTCGTACAGGAATGTATCGACGGATCTCCCTCAACGTATGGCTGTGGGCTATTGTTCCTCGATAATAAAGTGGAACTCCTTTTTAGTCACGAAGAACTCAGATCTGTTCCCAGACGGGGGGGAAGCGGAACACACCTTCGAATTCTTCGTGAACCATATCTCGAATCGAAATCTATCGAATTGCTTCGGGATATCGGGTGGCACGGGATTGTCCTTGTCGAATATAAAAAGCGATCGGACGGAACCTTTGTGCTTATGGAAATAAACCCGAAATTCTGGGCCTCATACGCACTTGCAAGCACGCACGGCTATCGCTTTGCTTCCACCCTAGTCTCACGGGTACTCGACCTCGATGTGGATTATCCACTCGGTGAATCGAACTCGGTTGGTGAGATGGTCTTCCCACTACGGGAATTGTACCATTATGCACAACATCATGGCGACGAACACCTTCTTGAGTGTCTTACGCCAATTATAAAGCCGGGCGTGGCTTGGAGCATTGATCTTTCAGATCTTCGAGCGTGGCTCACGCCGCCTACCTCCCTACTCGGAATGTTACCTGAAGCTGAATCTGCTGTTAATGTAGAAATACTTGTCCAGTCACATCCCCGCACATCGCGGAATCTCCCAGAACAGTAGCCCTGTGATTCGACATTGTCATATAACTTACTTAGAAAGTGTGGATACCTGGACTGTAACTGATAGAGCCAGAACCATCCATTATAACAGATGTTGACGGTGCGAATATGATTCCGCCAATTGTGAATCAGTTCGTGGCCGGTGAAACGCGCGTAGAGGCGATCGAACACGCGCGGACGCTGAACGAGCGCGGCGTAGGTGCGATGATCAATCTCCTTGGCTGGCACCACCGAGAACGAGAGAAAGTTGCGGAGACCGCCACAGCATATCAGGAACTCGTTGAGGAACTCGCGAATTCGAGTGTAGACGCGTCCCTCACAGTAAAACCCACCCAGCTCGGTCTCACCCTCGACGAAGGACTCTTTCGCGAACTGGCCACTGACGTGGTAGAAACTGCCACCGGCTACGATACGTTCGTCTGGTTCGACATGGAACAGCACACGACGACCGACTTGACCCTCGATCTCTTCGAAGAACTTGCCCGGGAGAACGGGGGTGGACTCGGCGTGTGCGTGCAAGCCAGTCTGAAGCGGACCCCGGCGGACGTAGACCGTCTTGCGGATGTCCCTGGTAGCGTTCGTTTCGTCAAAGGGGGGACCTACGACGAACCGGTTGCAGTGGCGTATCAGAACAAAGCAACGATAAACCGGGCCTATCGAGCGGTCCTGGAGTACGCTTTTAAGCGATATGACGGCGGCATCGCTGTCGGGAGTCACGACCCCGAAATGATCGAGTACGCGATCTCGTTACACGAAGAATACGGGACGGATTTCGAGATGCAGATGTTGATGGGCGTCCGTTCGCGAGCCCAGTTCGAGTTGGCCGAGACCTACGAGGTCACGCAGTACGTCCCATACGGACCGGAATGGAAACGGTGGTTTCTCAATCGGTTACGGAACAACGCGAAGTTCGGGGCACGGGCCGGAGTCGAAGCGATAACCGGGAATCTCTTGTCCCGATTCGTGTAATCTGAGCCAGGCGTCCATACACCCTGTGTTGTAATTTAAATACGAGAGTGGCACCAGATAGATTCGAGTTTTGCGAGAAATCGTACCACGTTCAGTTTCGAATTCCTGGAATTCGATCAATGACGAAGAGTACACGTTGTTCGATCTGATTCGGCACTACGTCCATTGTGTCGAGGGCATACCGGATTTCGTCGTGCGTTATCGCTCCGGACGAGATGCTGACGGTAACGTAGACGGCCGCACCCAGTGGCGGGACGACGACGAGCGAGAGAATTGGAGAGGAGAGCAAGTGTGCAACCGGGACGATGACAGCGGCGCACGCTGCAGCGGTTACGGCCGTCGGACCGAGTCGTACTCCGTTAAGAGGAGCGTATCCCAGGTGTCTGGCAGCCATCGACTGGAAGACGACGAGGCTCACGTATCCGACCGAAGTCGCGACCGCCGCTCCAACCATTCCGTATGGGGGTATCAACAGGAGATTGAGCAAGAGATTGACGATGGAACATCCGATGGTCGCCACAATGAGTGGGCGAAGGGACCGACGTCCCTGGTTGATCGCGAGCGTAGGTCGGGCGACTGCGAAGCCGACCACACCTGGTAAGAGCAGCAATAACGGTGTGATCGACGGTGTAAAGGCGTCACCGAGGTACAGGGGTACGAAATCGCTGGCGAGCGTAGCAATCCCCATGGCGAGTAACAGCGTGAACAATAGTACGAATTGGGTGACGAGTTGTGATTGACGTTGGATGGCCTGGAGGTTTTTTTCCCGCCAGAGCTGTGATACTCGTTGCAGGAGAACGAGTTGGACCGCGACCGGTGCGACCCAGAGAAATTCCGCGATCGACAGGGCGCCACGATAGTAGCCGACGATTTCGTCCGTCCACCAGTACTGTAGCAAGATAACGTCGACGTGATACAATGATGTCAGAGATAAGAAGAACACGATGGTTCCGCCGATGTAGTGAACGATCCTGCGTTTTGGTACGTCGACAGCAGGGGGAGAGAGTATTGATCGGATGGAGAGTACGCGTGTGATACTGCCTAGGGCGACGACGAAGACGACCATGCTAGCGCCGATATGAGCGACGAGGACGCCCTCGACGCCAAACCCGAGTGTGAGGAACACTAACGCGACCGTTACGAAAAGTAACTTCTCGAGGACTTTCAGTGGTTCAGATCGCGATTCGCGTTTTAATCCCATCAGCGTCCGCAAACTAAAATTTGATAACTGTTTTGAGACTGCGTAACCTCCGAGCAAAAAAAACAACGAGGTGAAGGCTTCACCGAAGATATTTTCGACGATTCCAGACCATGCTGCGAAAATGAACGATGCACCGGTCACCAGACCGAGTAGGAGCGTTGGTCGGAAGACGTAGGCGAATACGCTCGCTTGCCAGTCCGGATCGGAACGTTCGGAAATATACTTCCGAACGGCGTCGCTCGTTCCGCCGATTATGACGACGCTCACGAGACCAAACACTGATAATGTGAGGGCATACTGGCCGTAGGCGGTTGGGCCGAGAAGTCGAACTAGAACGGGTGTAAATATAAAAGCTAAGACCAAGACGAATAATTTCGAAAAGAAGACAGAAAGCAGTGCTGCCGGGAGATTCGTCATGTGAGAGCACCGACGGTGTGAACACACATAATCCGGCGGGGTCGAAAGTCCGGAATGACGTCCGTGATCGTCTTCTATTTACGGGACCATCTGTCACCGAATCGTCTCTTTTGTTGACCAGATGACCATTTTGCCAACCGAATTTGACTGGCCGGGTCAATCCGGTGACGCACTCTTATCCGAGGGGAACGTGATCACCGAATTGGGGGTCAAGATCGCACTAGCAGTACGGTTCACGACCTGAACCGCCTGTTTAACAATCGCCCGGCGTCCAAAACCGTCAATACAGGTGACGGACAGCCGCGTTCCCAGACGAACAGTGGCATCACCTGCGCACCGAAGCCTGCCTTGAACTGGAACAGCCCACTACGAAAATCCGGAAGTGCTCCGCGAATTTCATAAAGTTCGTATCCTTCTTCTATACCCCACTTGATGGCGTGTTCGTGGAGCAATTCCGCCGCGTGATACTCGAAGTGCTCCTCGGTGACTGCCGTAAAGAGGTGTTGCAGCGTCGACTGCTCGTCATCTAGAATGTAAAGATACTGTCCACAAGAGGTTCCGTCGATCTGCAAGGTGAACAGTTTGAGTCGATTGGCAAACTGAGCCAATTCGACAAAAAACGATCGAGGTAATGGTTTCGTCCCCACCCGTTCTAACACTGCTGCGTAGTCGTCGTAAAAGTTCGTAAGCGTTTCCTCCGTCAAATCTTCGGTGAGGAACTCACAGTCGTTCTCGTGACCTCGTCGAATCCCTCGTCGGCGCCTCCCGTCCATGCCTTCGAAAATAGGGTCCCAGCCACGAGTAAGATCCAAAACGAATCGACACTCCTTTAGACGAAGTTTGTACCCGTGTTCTCTGAACATCCGATGATAGCGAATGTAGTGTAGATCGTACGTCCTGAGTTCCGACAGGAGGACCTGCCCGGATCCGATTGTAGGAACGGTTTCGAGGAGCATCTTGAGGGCATCATCATCGTTGGCGGTGACGATTGGACCGCCGTACCCGGGCCTCATGGACGTTAGTCGGCGTGCAGGACCGAAATCGATGACGAAGTTGGGAAAAATAGCGATAGGATTATTTTTTTTTGAAACGATAAGATGGCGAGGTTCGTGGTCAGTTCCGGCTTCGATTGCCCGGAGCCACTCGTAGCGATGGTAGACACAACCCAGATCCGATTGTTCGACCACGTTGTTCCACTGGTTTTGATTCGTCTTCTCGATACTATCGTGGTATGAGACTTCGAGCGCCATCTGGAGATTCCATCGTCCTACAAACTAATAAACCGCCAATGCGAAGTCACATCCTACATCTGGAGAGGGGTAACTTAGAGGGGCACTGTCTAGTTTAGCACCTCCGCTGGCGTCTGTCCGTTGAGTGACTGATGCGGACGTTGTGTATTGTAGTAGTGTACGAACTATTCAAGCCAGCTTCTGACTCTCGCCCGACTGCCCACCCACGAATTGTGGAAGCGGTCAACCCGCATTTTGAAGGTATGAAACCACTTTTCGATCAGGTTTCGCTCAACATAGTTGAGCTGACCGCTCAACCCTAACCGAGAGAGGGCAGTTAGATAGCCGTAGCCATCAACGAGAAACATGGCGTCGGAGAGATCGTGTTTCTCGGTCAATCGATGCAGGAACGCAGCGGCGGGATCAGTGCCTCGTCGTCCAAACACTGCGACATCAAGAATGAGCCGTGAGTCGAGGTCTATTGCAGCGTACACCCAAGACAAATCGCCGTTGACGGTGACAGCGGTTTCATCAACCGCGACCCGCGAGGGCGTCGCCCTCGGCGGGTCTGGCACGCTGTCAGCCAGCCGATGTACCCAGTGCCAGATTGCTTGATGAGAGCGTTCTATGCCGATCAGGCGAAGGATTGCTTGTGTCTCCCGAAGTGAACATCCGGTCGCGTGGAGCCGGACGGCGAACACCCTGGCGGGCGTCGCCGTCCGCTCACGCTCCCAACATTCATCAAATTCCGCCGCGTAGCTCTTGCTGAGCAGGTCTGAGAGCATTGTTCCAAACTACCTCTACGACCTGCTCGCTTCTCAAACTGGCCTAACTAGACACTGCCCTCCCGATAAACATCTCACCTGGCAGTGTCACTCCAAAGTCTCCGTCACAACTTTCAGACCACAGTGTGCCATTTATGCGACTACGTCTCGTGCCGTGCTTACGGCCGATGACGATATCACGGAAGATTTCGAATGCGTATGAGTGCCTCGAAACGGAGGGGGTGGAAATGCTCCTCGCCAGAATCGACAGCTCCTTCGTGGACACGACGAATCTCCGCTTTGTTCGGTACTATTGGGGGTTCGACCGAACTCCGTACGATCCAAAACTCGTCTGGATAGATCCCGCCGAGATCCGGTACAACCAGGATGGGTTTCCATTCCCGGTCAGAGGGGAACAGGCGATAGTCGGAATCGGATCCGGTGACTGGGACAGACAGAGAGTACCGTTCGAGGAGACTGAATTGTATCTCTCGATGAAGGGCCGATACGTGGATGGGGTCGGCTGGGAGCAAACTGGCTACTATCAATCCTGTGTGGAACGCATCCAACGAGGGGAACTCGCGTGGAATTTATTCAGCTCGGTATCCGACATTCGAGACCACTGTAAAAAACTCGATCGAATATACGATGAGATGCGGACGAACGGATACAAAACCCAAAAAGAACTGTCCGAGCAAGGCCCAGAGGCAGCCGATCACTTCACTCGTCAAATTGGCGATTACGTCGTTCCCGACGAGGTTCGAATCGCGTTCGGACGAAATGGCGAAGTGATCAGAACAGCCTCCGGAAGACATAGAGTGTGCCTGGCGAAACTCCTCGACATTGATCGAATCCCTGCAGTCGTGCAGTTACAGCACCAGAAATGGGATCACCATCTCGCGTCAGTCTACGAGTCGATTGAACCGCCTTACCTGTACGGTTCGGTATCTGATAACTCTACATCAGGCCGAAACGAGAGACCCATTGCCCGTCGGCCGGCGTGAGTTGGACTTCCGGTTACCCCCGGTTTTGAACTGGCCTCCTTCATCGCTCAACCGGTTGTTTCGATCCCTTGCCACGACGATAGATCCAGTTGTATGTTATGGGTGAAACTGTCGATTGGGCGTGACTCCGTAGTGTATCTGCCTCCTTTATCAGGTGAGCGAGCGTCGGAAGTGGATCCTGCGCTGATACGATGTCGTAGCGAGTCGACCTCTGAGGCGGGATGAGAAACTCAGAAACGGCACGAAACCGGTCTTCGCGCGCGAGCATGTGTCGCACGTCTCCGAACAGGTATCGAGCGCGCACACCGACCTCGTACTCGAGGTTCGGTTCGAGGTCATCACCGATGGCCCAGCGGTACAGCAAATACGGGAAGTCAACGCCTGCGTGGGCGGACAGTGCGAGACTCCCCCATAGTCGGGGATTGACCTCGAGAAGTTTCGGTTCACCGGTGCGAGCGTCGACGCGAAACTCGACCATTGCCACTCCTTGCCAGTCGAGCGCCTTCAGAAATCGGTCGGCGAGTTGGACGAGTTCCGGATCGGCAACAGTCTCTCGATACGTACTCGCACCTCCCTCGGGAGGGTTTGAGCGCAGACGTTGTTGTACCGTCA
>LKMJ01001112.1_pt1 | contig 23024 bp, 29 predicted proteins | sample 643391 | NCBI WGS metagenome assembly LKMJ01 (sample SAMN04112250, study PRJNA286221) | soda lake metagenome | biome: soda lake; feature: Kulunda Steppe; material: water; isolation source: sample PL-Br10 brine of Picturesque Lake | place: Russia: Kulunda steppe | collected 2010-07
CAGGCTGAGAGTCTTTATTAGCCAGGCAGACACCAAAGGCCTAGCCTTGTATGTACATGAGTGCCTTGATTGCTGTGCCTAGCCCTCAGAACACTACCTATCTTGCTTTTATTGGTCTCGGTTGCAGACCCGGTTGGCTTCAGCTAAGCTGCCCTCGTTTGGCAGATACAGCTATGTAACCTAACCTAACCTAACCTTCACTGATTTTGGTTGCAGGCCCGTTTGGCTTCAGCTTAGCTGCCCTCGTTTGGTAGGTACAGCTACGCAACCTAACCTATTCGAGTTTCCAACAGCGCATTTACTGGCTGCATGAAACACTGGCTCACGCATTAATTCCATGCGCCCTGCCTCCTTTTGTTGGGGTCATCCACGTGATGCCATATCCTCAAACAGGAGCAGGTATGTAACCCGTATCTTTACAGAGAGTGAAAGAGAGAGAGAGAGAGAGAGAGAGAGAGAGAGAGAGAGAGTTCATGTTAAGTGGCAAACAGACAGGGAGACCTTTTTGGCTTGCTCAGCGCAGCAGCGTCTTTGTTCTTCTCTAAATCGTAGATCTTAGAGAAAACGACACAATTTATTGACTCTGCAAGGTGATTATTATGCACTGCACAGTCTGGCAGACTCTGAGTTGGACTCAAAGTAAATACAGAAGTCACCATGTGTGTAACTCCTTGATGCTGCAATACAGGTCTTAACTCCCCACATGATCAACTCCAAGTCCCACAATGTGAGCCTATATATAAAACGGTCCCAGGCTTAGAACCTTAAGGCGCTGATAAATACACATATTCCTCAAATGCCTGTAAAATAGGATCTAGGAGATCGAACTAGTGGGTGCGACAGGAAGTGCCTAAGCTTTTTCTCTGTCCAAACTGAAGGCTTGGCAAACCAGGACAATGACAGCCTGAGGGTACAATCGGAACGGGTCCGGCATACAAAGTACACATACCACACTGTAAAAGTTGAATTTAACAAGTCCCCTGCATTTGCAAGAATGCCTCAGAGCGCGCGCGCGCAATCATGCCAGCCTCCATATTTTCTCTCCTTGCCTGTACATTCTCTGCTGCTAGCTGCTCACTGCCACGCCACCCTCCTTGCTTCCCTGCCCTCCTGCAGCCCCCTCTGATTCCCATCCTACTCATCTGGCCTTGCCTTCTCATCTGGGCCTCGCAGCCATGGCACGTCGCACTCCTGCGCTGGAATCTGAGCAGCCTCGGCCGCCACCTACGTGCGAATGCAGCATGGGCGGGCAAGCATTGACCATGGGCTTGCATTCTGGAGGCCTGTAGAGAAAACAACCAAGCATGGCAATCGGATTGGCGCTGAACCTCTGCCAACCAGCTCCCCAAACAAGGCATCAGTACAGATACAGAGGCATCAGTACGCCAACTCTGCATCAGCACAGGAACACTGCATCAGCATACTAACACTGCATCAGTGCACCAACGCTGCATCAGTACAATGTCTGGAACACTCCTTGACATAGTTTTAAGTCGGGGAGCCAGGCTGGTGCGGCAGCCTCTAGACTCACCAACAGTTTGCATCTAAACCAAGAAAGGCATGTGTACAACTAGGTGCACCAGGCCCAACACGCACTGATCAATCGGGCATAGCGCGGCCACAAAAGCTCAGCACAGACATGTATAAAGCTTTGCAGTGCAGTTCTACATGAACAGGACTGGCTGAAGCCATCCACTGCCAACCTGTGGCTTTTATTACTTACCCCAAACTCTGGCTGTACTGAGCTCATTTATGATTAAGGCACATGAGCCTCTAGCCTTGGACCCTGCCTCTCATCCCCTTCCTTCCAAAAAGACACCGATCACACGCATACAAAGGCAAGCCCGCCCGACAGAACACACACATTCATGCATGCGCAAACGCGCAATCGCCCTCCATGAAACCCATATCCTGCCAGCACCCTGGTGGCATAGCACACACCAAACAAACACCCACCTGCCGCTCCACCTCCTGCAGCCCAGAGTTCCCAGGCGCCACCCAACTGATGGCCGTGCGCAGCACCCAGCCTCCTACGGCCCTCAGCTTCCCTCCAACGCCCCTCCTCATCCCTCCATGCTGCTCCCTGTCAGCTTCCCCTCCCCCTCCTTCATGCTTCCCCTCTTCCCCGTCACCACCAGCAGGCAGCACAGGCTGCTGTGAGGGCCCTTCTGGCGGCTCCTCCACCCTCCCTGCTGCGCCAGGCTCATCCCTGGCATCCGCCTGCTGTGTGTGCGGCTTGGCACCAAGGCCACCGTCACCTGGCGAAGTGCGCTGTGCGATCCGCAGGATGGCCAGCCTGGCACGGTATTGCATGCATGCACAAAGTGTGAACCTCGTGCAATCTGCATGATGGCCAGCCTGGCGCAGCATTGCGCGCACGCAGGTGTAAACCTTGCGCATGCAGGGGCGTGAGCATCATGCGCGTGTGGGCGCGAGTCTTGTGCGCGCAACAGCGCGAGCATTTCACAAATGATGCTTAATGGAGCCGAGTAAAGCACGCACAGCTAAGCGTGAGCTGAAGCACCATGGGCCGTGCCACACACGTGTGTGACAGGCGCTGTGCCGCACACGGGTGCTGTGCCGCACACGGGCGCTGTTCCACACACAGGCGCTGTGCCACACACGGGCGCTGTGCCGCACACCTGCACACGGGCGCTGTGCCACACTCGTGTGTGATGCGCACAGCATTCCGAGGGGAGGGTGGGCTGGACATGAAGCGTGCACTTTGTGAGGAGACAAAGGCTTGCACTAGACAGCTTGCAACAAACATTGCAAACCAGGCCGGCCAGATGGGCAGAGCATGAGGCTCATCCACAATGGCTATAAGGAGACCCTCTACAAGAGGATTGGCGGCTGTAGCCGCACAACCCCAATTGGTTGCTGTGTCGATCAGGACCATCATGCCTGGAACTTTAATCCTTCACCGCGTTTAAATTATCATGTACATTCCCACCCATCCCCTTTCCCGCCCCCCTTCCATCTTTCCCCCCCACCCCCTGCCTCCGTCCCTCTCCCTCCCTCTCCTCTCCCTCTCCCCCCCGTCTCTCTGTCTTCTCTGTCTTCTCTGTCTGTCTCTGTCTCTGTCTCTGTCTCTGTCCCTGTCTCTGTCTCTCTCTCTCTCTCTCTCTCTCTCTCTCTCTCTCTCTCTCTCTCTCTCTCCCTCTCTCTCCTCCCATTATCTTCGCACTCTCACTTGGCTACGCAAGTAATGATGACTGAAGTGAGCTAGACAAGCAAGCAGCGCACAAGCTCACATGCTCATCCACTTTGCACTTGCCCCGTGCGCGCGCGCACCCACCTCCCACCCACCTTGCCAAGCGCCTGGACAGGTCACTCAGCTCCAGCACTGGCGCCTGTGCTGTACCACGCAAGGACAGCGGCAGGCAGTAGCCGTGCGGGAGGTTCTTGAGGCCCAGCAGGTGCTCAAGCGTGCTCCCTGCAACGCCTAACGTCATAGACACCTGCGCGCAAGCACATGCAGTCGCACATTCACACACGCACACTCACGCTAGGATTGTCCTCAAGCCTTCCAGCCCTCCCGCAGCCCAGCTTGTCATACACCCTAAGCGCACAAACTCAAGTTCCGTGCAACTTCCTGCACGCAGCAGGTGGGCGAGATGCATTTGCCCTGAGGATCCCCCCCAAAATGGGGACTGACCTTGTGAGACATACTTACTAGCTCTTCACACAGGAGCCTGGTCCAAGGCATGTTGTATTACGCACCAGCTGCACAGGCAATGCATGCGCCACCTGCTCAAGGCATCAACTGCATGGCACCAGGTGCAGGTGCGCACTTCGGATTGCATGTGCAAGCGCGCTGCTGAACATGGGCAGCGATGCCCGGGCAATGCCCATACACAAGGTGCCGCCATTCTTCCACGTGCAACAGTTGCAGCGCATGGCTGGCAGGCATTGACACAGGAGCCTTGTCTGTGCGCACATTGCAGCACAACTGGCCCACCTGTGCGTGCGTTGCAACACGCCTGGCGTACCTGGTGATGCGGGACAACCTTAGTCCATGCAGCAATGCTCAGCCAACCCTCTGCCAAACCCCTCCCACGCCCTCTCCCCCGGATTACTTTGCAGGATCTCAGCCCTCCTGGTGCACCCAGATTTGCACAGAACCCATCCCATCTATGTGACCACTGCATCCCATCCCATCTATGTGACCACTGCAGCGCATCCCATCTATGTGACCACTGCATCCCATCCCATCTATGTGACCACTGCAGCGCACCTGGTCCGTTCACAAGGCCTAAGCCCAATTGCCGGAGCTCATCCAAAAATTGCTGTGCACTCTTGTGTGTTGAGTGATGTGCACCTGGTCCGTTCACAAGGCCTAGGCCTGATTGCCTGGACCAGTCCAGAGCTCGCTGTGCATGCGTGTGCATCAAGCAACGCGCACCTGGTCCGTCGCAGGGTCCATGGCGCCCCACAGCACCAAGTGCACCACCCGGGCCCTCCCTTTGCCCCCCTCCTGGGCCTCCTGGCTGCCTTGGCCTGGCCGCAAAGCTTCACCTGCACGTGTTTGTCACGCAGCAGCCGCACAGTGTATGCCGTGGCCGTCACGCAGTGGCCGCACTGATGGCAGTGGCCGCACTGATGGCAGTGGCCGCACTGACGGCAGTGGCCGCCCTGATGGCAGTAGCTGCACTGATGGCAGTGGCGGTCACGCAGCAGCCGCACAGCGCTACCCGTGCAGCACTAAAACAGCGCGCCACGCAGGAGCAGCGCAGCATATGCCACACAAGCCTTGTTGAGCACATATGGATCCTGGAGACAGGTGCGGCGTAGCATATGCCACATAAGCTTTGTTGGGCACTTGTGGATCCTGGAGACAGGAGCGGCTGGGTGTCAGCTGTGCCAGCAAGCTTTCGGCTTCTGCAAATGCGCTACCAGGGGGTGGTGGACCGTTGTCAACATGCCCATGCGCCTGCATGCCCATTCATGGGGGTGGAGAGGTGGAGGGTGCAGCCGACCTTCCTAAACCATGCTCGACCTCTGAGGCACGCCCGATCAAATGGAGTGACCCAAATGCTCTGTGGACAAACGGTTATCACCAGGGCAATTGGTGCAGCAGCCACAACGACAACCACTGCCATCAGTGTTGTTGCTGCTGCCGCTGACCGCATGGACCAAAAGTTGCACCCACACTTCCTGGACTGCTTGGTGCAGCGCTACCTGTGCCATCCTTGCTGCCGGCCTCCGCATCTGCAGCCTGCGGCGCAGCAGAGGGGGCTGCGGCAGCAGCAGCAGCCGCCTGCTGTTGGGTGTCAGAAGGATCAGGCAGGCTTCCCATCGGCCCTGCGCAGTCACGAGGGCAGAGGGGAGGGGTGCACGACGACATCAGAGGCTTCCCGTGGTCAGTGACCGGTGATATGGGATCATCTACCATCCAAGTCTCCTGACCATTTGAGCCCCTAACCATCTGACCCCCTGACTATCTGACCTCCTAGCTCAGGATCTGGCTGGTCCCAGACAGAGAAACAAGAAGGTACCCAACAACAGTCCCATCTTGTTTTGAGAGGCGCTTCAGCTGGGGTGGTACACAGCACTTGGGCACTTTCGACATAATTAGATGGGCAGGGGGCAGGAAGCCAGACTGAACCTGGGCCGGTGCCTAACAAGCTTTTGTTCCCCTGGCAGTCCTTCCGCCCTCTCTCCTTCCTGAATACTGCGCTTCGGCGGCCTCACTCGCGGTGAGAGGAACAGGAATGGCCCTGGCGCCCTTAGGCACTGAGCGCCTGGCAGAGCCTGGGCTTCAACACCGTGACGCACCACAACTTGTTTGTTGTTCATGGCATCCCTCATAGTCAAATAGCAACATCATGGACATAGACCAATCAGGCCTGGAGGAACGCTGCGCCCAGTGCCCTTCCGTGCGCAGAGGCTCCTTGACATTGCTGCTGCTATCCCAGTGACTTCTGCCCAATTGATAGGGCAGGACTCTATCAATAGGCTAGACGGATTGTGCATGTTTTTATCAAGCCCAAACCCCCAGAGGTCACATTCTCAAATGTGCCGGAGGAAGGCACACAACCCCAGTCCCAATGTGCTGTACGCAAGATGTTTTGAGGCAGCTGCCATCGGTGGAGGCCCAAGTGCGTCAGTCTTGCACCTGTACTCATAGATGTTTTGTACCTGTTTGTATGCTCTCTGAATTGTGGCAAGCATGGAGATTTGAAGGCCGTAGCTGTTGTGTCAGCACTGGGTATATTCAGCAGCATCAGCAGCATCAGCAGCAAATACATCAACATTATTGCCCTGCCTGTGTATTTGTGCATTTTGAGCGTACGCATGCAGTGTGCGCACACAAGTGAGAGACCATGAGGGGGCGGAGGCCACAACAACTTGTGAAGTCATGTCCACCGGCGCAACCCCTGCATAGTGGCTGGGGATGCAGCACTCGCTACCGCCAAGGTGCAAACACCATACTGGCAAAGCCTTGCCTGCAGCCCATGTGTCTGCAGCTCCAGGCGCTGGTAAAGGTGACCTCATATGTGACACCTCGCCCACAGCTTACTTCATGAGCAGCTCCAGTGGCTGCGGCAAGTGACCCCTTCGTACCGCACATTGCCCTCAGCTCACCTATCAGCAGGTCCAGGCGCCGCTGCTCGATGGTGCCGCTGCGCTCCATGCGCACGTGCATGCCCGACATCCAGGCCTCCAAGCCCAGCTCGTGGCCGGCGGGGCCCCGTGCTGTCGGCTCCCCCGCCTTGGTGCCAGTCAGGTAGCTGATAGCCTCCGTGCTGGACGCCATGATGCCTTGCGGCAGGCCCCGCAGCGCTGCATGCGTGTGTTTGTGTAAACATATATATATGTGTGTGTGCATGCATGCGTGTTTGTGTAGACATGCATGTGTGTGTTCATGCATGCGTATTTGTGTAGACATGTATGTGTGTGCATGCAAACGTGCGTGTTTGTAGACATGTATGTGTGTGTGCATGCGTACGTGTGCATGTGGTCCATCCAACTGGTTCTGATAAGCTCATGGTACAAACACGTGCCACATGAAATGGCCAGTGCAGGCACACAGGCACTCACAGCTCTGACGGCGACATGTCAACTAGTCACATCAGCACTGCCAGGCACACGCAGCACCTCCCGCAGAGCGTGTCGCACACAGCCTGGCTACTTCTGTGCACGCATCTGCTACGTTGGGCTCTACCTTTTGGTCAGAAGACAAGAAAGACAAGCTTGCGCACTTGGGCTGACATGGGACCCAACCTGGCAGCAGCCCTGAGAAGAGCAGACACGGCTGCCCTGCAGTATGTCCATCCAACTGACTCCAACCACCTCTCCAACCAAAACTGCCCTGCAAGGCTGCCTCTGCTTGTCTCACCCAGTATGAGCTTGTTCAGGACTGGGGATGCAGCCAGTCTCACTTTCAGGGGCGCCAAATGCACAGACGCAGATTTGTAGGGAAGCGTCATGCCTGCATGGAACAAAATAGGTGTATGCTCAGGGGTGGTGCGGCGAGGGCGTGTAGGAAAGCGTCCTGCCTGCATGGAACAAAACAGGTCTTAGCTCAGAGGTGGTGCGGCGATGGCATGGCCGCGCATCAGTGTCGCTTCTTAGACCAGAGTACACCAAGGAAGCACGGCTTGCCAAAGCCCGTGCAGTGCCTCAGGGCACCCTTTCATCAAAACCATGTGATACACCTCCCACTTTTGGTCTAATTAAAGAGGTAGACGTCCCTTCGGCTGGTCATCCGTTGTGCACAGGTATACCTTTCAACATCAACATGGCTCCCAGGAAATCACTCACCATCTGGGGTAAACGTGGCAGCAATTGCATCGCTGCTGTCCTCTGCCAGGCTTGTGACTTGACCAAGGATGGGGGCAACAACCGGGAACCCGGTCCTATTGAGAGACAAATGGGAACAAAAGGCACGAGGGGGGATGCTCATGGTTGCGCACTAGCAGTAGAGTGCCTGCGATGGAACCCACTTTTCACATGCCTGCCTGTGCACATGCGGACATACACTCCCCATGCCCACAATTTATACACTCCCCATGCCCACAATTCATACACTCCCCATGCCCACAATTCATACACTCCCCATGCCCACAATTCATACACTCCCCATGCCTACAATTCATACACTCCCCATGCCCACAATTTATACACTCCCCATGCCCACAATTCATACACTCCCCATGCCCACAATTTATACACTCCCCATGCCCACAATTTATACACTCCCCATGCCCACAATTTATACACTTGCATTCCCCTGGCTCGTCACGCTCGCGTTTTGCGAAGAGGATAACACAGGCATGTGCCGGCTGCTTGGCACTTGCTGCCCATGGGCGTGCAGCGCAGGCGTGCCGACCTTTGCTGCCATATTCCACATGCAATGCAAAGCAGAACAGGCGCCCAACCTTGCGAGCGCATGAGAGAAGCGCAGGCTCATGGTGGCAGGCTCATGCAGCAGCGTGAACTTGGGCGGCAGGTCCGCAATGTCTGGGGCCTTGCGCGTGTCAGCATGTGCAACCTCCTTCCCTTCCTCGCGCAGCTGCTGCTGCTGCTGCTGCTGCTGCTGCTGCTGCTGGGCATTGCCTGATTCCTTCCCTTCAATTTGTTGCTCTGCGTGCTGCTGCTGCTGCTGCTGCTGCTGCTGCTGCGCCTGCACCTGCTGCTGCTGCTGTTGGCCGTGACCCTCAAACAGCTTGCGAGCTCTCAGAGGGGCGGTGCGGAACCCGTTAACCTCCCACACCCGCATTCGCATGTGAAGGTTGGGCGCCAAAACCTGCAGGAGGGTTGCACAGCATGTCCAGCAGAAAAGCCTTGCAGGGGTGGGTGAGTTTGCGCAATGAGATGAGGGGAAGCAAACATCGAGGTCTCTGCCCTAGCCTCAGCAAGAACTTGCTGGATCTTTGTGGTGGCAAGTGACATTCCGTCCTTCACGCCCAGTCTGAAGACAGCGCCTTTTGCCGCTCTCGCCCGCCCCACCCAATACGCGCAGCTCAGCCTCCATGAGCCTGCGCACCCCAATTGTGTTGAGAGCTTGCTGCAGCTGCACCACCCAGCAAGGTCGGAGGCTTTGACCTCACTGCGTCTTCGTAGGCCTGGCTGGAGCACCGCACCAGCCGCACACTAGCATGACCTTTTTCTTTTGCATTCAAGCTAAGGCGACATTCAGGAGCTGGTTTCCCCCTCTGACAGCCACATTCCCCAGAGGATCCTCTGGTAACCAGGATGCTCTGGCCCTCTGCATCAGAGGTTCGATCCTCTGGTTACCAGAGGATCCTCTGGTTACCAGGATGCTCTGGCCCTGCTGGTTACCAGGATGCTCTGGCCCTGCATCAGGGGTCCGATGGAGGACCGGGGGTATCGGATCCTCTGCTGTCCCCCCTCCAACGCCTGCCACTCCTACTGTAAAGAAACATGCATACACCCTCCAATGAGCAGGCTTGCCAGGCGGCATTCGGGTGCCTCTTGTCACATTGGTATTCGAGCTGGGTCCATGATCCACTTGTGTCAAAGGCGCAGGCAAGGCTCAGGCTTGACACAAGCTGGTCATGGATTCGAATCCTACCAAGTACCATGCTTTGCTACTCCGATTGATAAGGCCCTTGGGCAAGGACATAAAAGCTATGCTCAGGCGAAGGCTGGGAAAGGCCAAGACCCCCTAAAGACCTATATCTGGCCGGGACGTCCAGAGCTAAGCAGGGGGGAATGTAAGAAAACATTTGTGTACTCTCCAATCAGCAAGCGTATCAGGCAGCAATTGGATGCCTTTTGTTACACCTTCACCCTATACCCTTAAGTGCCACACAATCCATCCCCAGCGCCTACCACTCTTCCAACCCCCCTGACCTGTGCACCCTTTCCCCACTCTTGCATTCCAAACCTCTCCCCCTGTCTCGCATGCCACTCTTCCAACCCCCCTGACCTGTGCACCTTTTCCCCACTCTTGCATTCCAAACCTCTCCCCCTGTCTCACCTGCCACTCGCCTGGTACACACTGCTCTCTGCCGTTCGCGCTGACTGCCTCCGCAAGACGCACAGACGCATCGTGGTGGGGAGGGCTGCTCGTCCACCACCCGCGCGCTTCATCAGCCCACTGAGCAGCCCCATCATCGCTGCCGCTGCCGCTCCGTGGCCCATTTGCATGAGCGCCCCTGCTGCCACCACCTTCCTCACCCGCCCCCCTGGCACCACCGCCAACGCTGCTACTGCTGCTGGCACCAAGCTCGGTGCTCCCCCCACCGCCCGCTCCCTCTGCCCTGCCTCTGCCACTGCCTTTGCTGCTATTGCTGCTGCTGCTACTGCTGCTGCTGCTGCTGCTGCCTGCACTGCTGCTGCTGGCCATGCCCTCACAACATCCCTGCCCCGGCCTGCTGGGGAGATCAGGGGGGGCTGCGTCCAAGCGCGGCTGCTGGGAGACATGGACCCTCCACAGGGGCTGCCGCTGCGGCTGGGATTTGGCTGGCTGAGGCTCATCCCCACCATGCCGCCGCCGCTGCTGCTGCTGCTGCTGCTCCTGCTGCTGGCTCAGGTATCTGCCACCAAAGGCGCCTTTGACCACCAGCTGGCCACCTAAGATGCTCCTGTGCCAACACCAGCATGCATGGCGTTGCAAGTGAGAGCTAAGGGCTCACTGCATTGTTGCTTGTGGGACCAAGCGCGGCACACCCGCAGCCTGAGGCGTTGCAAGTGAGAGCTAAGGGCTCACTGCATTGTTGCTTCTGGGACCGAGCGCGGCACACCCGCAGCCTGAGGCGTTGAGGCTCAACAGAAGCAGCAGTCAGAGGCGTTCCCGATTGGCATGCACGCGCAAGCATAGTAAAACGCGTTGAAAGGAAAGCAAACAGGCATACACATGCATGCAGACACACACACACACACATGCGCGCACTCACTCTAACCCCCCTGTACACCAGCACGCACGCACCTGACCTCATCGTTCACCCTCAGCTTGCCGTTCAGCACATGCAGTGTGAGTTCAGGCTTAAGAAGCTCCCCCCACAGGTCAACATGTGAGTTCACGTCCACGAGGGTGCGCAGGGAGCCGCCCGTCTCCTTGTCAGCATCTTCCTGCTTCCGCTGCAGCCGCTCCGTTGTGCCTGCCGGCCCCCTTCCGCCTCCTCTGGAAAGCTCAATCTGCCTATTGTCTCCCTGCTGCTCCTGATTCTGCTGCTGCTGCTGCATGTGCTCCTCCTTCTTGTGCTGCCGCCGCCCATGCTGCTGCTCCTGCAGCTGCTCCCGCTTCTGAGCCTGACCCATCGGCCTCACAGATGCCTGCTGCTGCTCAGCTTGCTGATCAGAGTCTGGCAGCTCCCAGGCAGCATCAGCGGCCGCCCCTGCTGCTGTGCCCACAGCCTCAGCTGCAGCACCTGTTGACTCAGCTGCACTGCAAGCGTAGTGCAAACAAGTTGCCTGAACGGGATTATATGTCTGAGCAATAGATCCAAGGATCACAGCATGATTTAGCGCTGCACCTCATGGTAGTGTTGTGTGAATGATGGCTGGCTGGTGGGCAAGCCAGCCTGGCCTGAAGTCACACAACCTTGTAGTGGTAGAAGACAATGTGAAGCAGAGGGAATTAAGTGTCAAAGAAAGGTTACACCAAAGCAGGCCTGCACAAATGAGGAAATGGCTGCATGGGAGCGCAGGGGTACAAGTGCAAGTAGTTCATTTACAAGACAACAAACGACAACTGTCACCTTTCCACAGCATCCAGCACAGCTGCGGGCGTGGTAGACGAGGTGGGTGGAGGGGGCGCAAGCACTCCTGCAAAGCATAATACGTGCATAACCCTTCTCGTGGGCAAAAATCGAGGTATACATTGCAAAGATGCACCTTAAAATTGCAGTTCCTGTCACCGGGCAGCGCAGAAACAAGCAACTCACAAAAGGTGTGGCATGGGCATTGACATTGAAAGTCATTAGTGAAGACATTCTCTTCTAACCTGCTTCCTCCAAGAAACGGTTGATACGAAAGTCACGCACGCGTGCGTCGTAGCCACCATTCATATCAGGCTCCTAAAGAGAATAGGAATGGTGGAAACAAGTGTCAATGGCTTGACAATCACTTCATCCAGTCTGAAGAGTTCACCTAACAGACAGCCGACACTCCATCAGCCATGTACTCCTGTGCCGTTCATCAAACCGGTGCAGCTTAGGCCTGCAGCAGAGTCCTCAACTCTTCAAACCAAGGCGCACCTTCATGACAATATGCACAGGGCTGGAAGGCGTGCCTGCGTGCAAATGAAAGGAATTCGGATAAGCCAAACATCATGCACGGTGAGCCTGTCCTCCTCACAGGTACACGGTCAAGGTTGACAAGGAAGTCAGATGATTGCTGCAAGGCCGCACCCACAGTAAGATCGACGTGTGGGGCTGCAAACACAATAAGCCCAACTTGCTGGCACACTCAGCACGGCAATCTGGCAGTGGACCTGCCCATCTCGCTGCAGTAGCAGCAGCGGTTTGCTGGGCAGTATACCACGCATGGTCGTGTGCGGGATGCGCAAGTTGAACTTGCAGCATCAGCAGCATCAGCAGCATCAGCAGCAGCGTTCAGTCGGGCAGCATGTCTTGCATGGCCGTGTGAGGGACACGCAGGCTCACCTTGCAGCAGCAGCGCTCGCCACAGCGTGCCTTGCATGGCCATGTGAGGGACCCACACCAGCTGCTGGCCCCCCGCAGCCTCCAGCTCAGTGACTCTGTTGCAGCAAGGAACATAACAAGGTGCCCAAGCTTAAGAGCCAGCCCGTGTGCTACTTCCAAGTTTATCAGCCGATTTGGGCCTTTCAAAGTGTGACCTGCTTATAAGTCCCAAGGGAATTATTCATTTAATACTGCTGCACCTGCGTTCCAACCCTGATCCTGGCCATGCGCAAAGGAGGCTCAGACGAATGCATGCTGCCTTTCAGAGAAGCTGATTGCCTGCCCTCACGCAAGCAAAGGCAACCCAAAAAGCCGGCGTGGCACTTGGTGGCACTTGATGGCACTTGGTTGCCACTGATGGCACTTGGTGGCACTTGGTTGCCACTGATTGCACTTGGTGGCACTTGGTTGCCACTGATCCAGACATAAATCGATCCATCGTGGGAAATTGCAAGGGCAGTGTGAGAAAATGCGAGAAAATGGGGGCATTTCAACAGAGCAAGGGTCTGGCCAAAATGACTCACTCAAGGCTGAGGTAAGCTCTTTCAATCCAAGACCATATGGATTCAGGCTAGCAGTCGCACTTCTTGACTGCCTTATCCTTGTAATCCTTGCAATCCTTGAGGCTGAGCAAAGCCCTTCCAATCCAAGACCATATGGATTGATCCTGCTTCCTGGACATGTTATGGTGCGCTCGCCTACTTGAGGCCGACCAAAACACTTTTGAGCTAAGACCATAAAGGCACACGCTCCTGTCTGGATCTGTGCTGCAGCGCTTGCCTTTTTGAAGCTGGACAGCCACACCCCTCCACCTGAGACCGTACACGTCCACCCTGGACTATTTTTTTGGCTTGCAATGACCAGCCACAAACCGATTAGCCCAACGACCAGGCTGGCGGTTGGCGGCTAACCCTAACTTTTGAACTCACAACCCCCCTACCTGAGACCATACAGCTTCACACTGCCTGTGCCGCCCAGCCACCCATCCACCTCCAGCCTATCAGCCTCGATCTTGGCTGCAGTCAGGGCAGCGCGAATTGATTTATGTGTCCATGCCGTACGTACTCAAAAGCGCAAGGCTGCTCTCGCTTGAGGCATACGCATATGCCATATCCCAGCCAGTGCACCACCGCAACATGTCAAAACCCTGAGCCCTGCGCTTCCATGAGAGTCCATCCAGGCTGCATTGCTGAGCTGCTACCACTGCGCCAGGCATTCACCACCAGCACTGGCACCCTAAGCGCAGGAACGGCACGCCCGCAGCACCCTCCCACTTCTCCATAAGGTGATGAGCAGGCAGCGCAAATGCAGTGTACAAGCCGCTTGTTGTGCTGGAGCGCACTTCTGTCTGAGGCGCCAGACGCACAACAGGCACTGCTGAGTTGATTGCGCACCAGGCACTGCTGAGTTGATTGCAGCCAGCAGAGCTTTTAGGGCCACGGGGGAGGACAGGATGAATGGGGTGGCAGCTGCGGTCAATCCTGGAGCAGGGTTGATCAAAAAGGCGTGGGAGGGAATGAGAGGAATACCACAGACCAGGCCATGCATGATGCCAGGGATCAAGCTTGCCCTCCTGACAAAGTCTCTTGCACTGCACGGTCAGGCCTTTTGCGACAAAGTTCCTTGCACAGCACGTCGTCTAGGACTTTTGTCATGCTCCACCATCCAGCTCTCCTGTTCGTTCCATCAGGCAGGGTATGGACATGCTGCCCTTGGCAGCACGTCCAGTTGGCGCAGCTTGACCACAAGCAGGAGTGCTTGCTAAGGAACCATAGCATTCACTCGTCTGGCATCGCACGCCGTCTGGCGTGTCAAGGCGGCGTGGTGTGCGCTGCAAGCTGAGGACGTCGTGCTGCTCAATCAGGGAGGGCACAGCACAAGTGTTTGCCGAGGAACTAACATATTCACTGCTAGTTTATGTATGGCCATGCGTGCTGGTGATATTCGTCTCGCGCACTGGATCGTTGGCAAGCCCCGTGTGCGACCGAGTGAGCTCCCCCCGAGGCACGGCCGCACGATCGGCAGACGTTTGCCTGTCCCACTCCTGGCATGCCCCTCTTCATGAAGAGGCTTCGTGATTCAGCCTTACCTGCAGCTAGTATGGTAGCTCCAAGGAGGATCAACCATCTAGGAAGGCCAGCGCCTCCGCCATCCCCAAAACTCGTCAAACTCAATCCCCTGCTGCCATTTCCGCTGCCGGGGCCCCCACCATGTCCATCACCACTACTGGTACTCTGCATGATCGTCCTCCGCAGCAGGGGTCTCGGGATAAGTAGACTCCCGTGCAGACTTGCTTGTGAATGTGATCCTGCTCCGCTCCTGGCACACACTGCATGCGCATAGCTGCCCACATGTGCCCCACTATTGATTAGGGCTGGTATCGGGCCAAAAATCTTTGGATGGAGGCTAGCAACAGTCTGTTTGAGAGAGCTGGGAGAATGATTGCGTGAGCCTGGATTTCCCACCCAATAGCAGGTAATTCTTTTTACCAGCATCCAATCCTTTTAGCCAGCATCCACACCTTTTTGCACAAAAATAACAATACACATAGGTTCGCACAAAAATAACAATACACATAGGTTCAAACAAGTATCGGATCCAATAATCCAAAATTGATTTTGAAACAAATCATTAACTTAGATGATGCAACAATCAGCATTTTATGTGTAGATCGAATGAGTGCCCATGAGAGTGAACTGGAGGCAGTTGACAAGCTTGGGGAGAATGAGCTTTCCAAGGGCTTAGATGAGCCCAGGTGTGGTGACTTTGCTGCGGTGCCCAAACAAAAGATTACCAATGCAAGCAGTACTCTGGGCCCTGGCACAGTCATGGCGCATGACTTACGCTATCGAGGCATTTCATTATATTTTTACTTCCATTGCAAAACGTGCACGTGCAGGTCTTTGGGAGCTATCTTGCTGCACAGGTAAGGGCAAGAAGGAGGAGCTTACTGACAGTGTCAGTTTGTACATGCTCTCCTCATGCAAACCAAGACCGCTTTGTCCTCTTATGCCTTTTTGCACGTTCTCGATTGCAGGTATATCTTTGAAGGTCTGGGTGGAAAGGGTGCACGGCATGTAAGTTGATCTCACGGGACCCCTGGACGGACCCCTTGCTTCCATGGATCTACTGTCACATTGCGCTCAGAGTTCCATTGGCAGGGCTGCTTCATGCACATGATCTTAATTGTATAACATGATTTAAGCTGAACATATGCAAATGCATGCTTTGCTGTGAAGATAATATTTTAACCCTTGCTTCGCGCTGAACTTGCAGATATTGTTTCAGTTCATTTTCTTCTATGCCATCCTGTTTTTTGGATTTATTTGCCTGTACGTAATGTTCAAGAGCACGCAACAGATTCGGAGCAGCGTGAAGATTTTCAAAAAGAATGTTGGTACGTAGGTGAACAGTCTATCAGTTGTAGCAAACAAAGGAAAAAAGTGTGGGATTGAGTAACAACAGCTTTCAGGCTATTCCTCTTAGATGCGCTGTCTGCAAAGTCCACGCAAACCAGGGACAAGGCAACACGCGTTTACTGAGTGGTGATCCGCTTCCGTTAGCGATGCATGGATTCCCTATCTGGTGCTGCATGCAGGAGAGACATTGAGGGCGCAGCATGCTCGTCGCTTCGATGAGGATGACTATCAGGGAAAGGCGTGGATTTAATGTGTTGCACAGACCCTGTGCGCAGGGGAGGCCCAAGATGAGGCCTTTCGGCCAGGGAAAGAGGCACAGGAGGATTTTTCAGACTGGCTTGCCTGCATTCACATGTATTGCTGCCTGCATTCACATGTATTGCTGGTAAGCCAGTCATGAAGTCAGGCTGTACAGCGTTTTCAAAGTGCTCTGGCATCTTTAATGGCATCTTTAATACTGTACAATGGCTGCGCCTTGAATTTGTGTGACGATTTATTGTTGTGATGCTCACAAATGGCATGAAAGATTATGTATTGCATGACATTGCTCCATGAGGTTTCCCTTAATTGCTGTAGCGAGTATTTCCACTGCCTACGTTATCTAAGTTTTGAGGTTAAGCTACAAGCAGTGATGGCACAGTTGGCACGTGTCGACTAATATGCACTTGGTGCAAGGACAAGACAGCCCATAGCTACCAGAGGGGGCCCTCCTCCAGAAATGACGATTGTTGGTATGTGAAAAAGAGAAAACTATGTAGGCAGTGAAACACTCCCTACATCAATTCAGGAAATGGAGTCACCTCGGGCCTTAGCACTGTATGACCTCCACCATCAAGAAAAAAGAAAAAAACTGCACGGGCAGTGAATCCACTTTCTACATCAATAAAGGAAAAGGAGACACATTGGCCTGAAGAGCCATCATCAAGTACTCAGCCAACCAACTCCAAACGACTGAACACACAGTGCAGCACACTTCTGGCTGCAGCACTTATTTGGTGTGACAGAGCATGTAACTCGAGGGCAGTCTTGTGAGCTTTTTGTGTATCAAGGCCGAGCTCTTCAAGATGATTCAAAGTGTGTGAGGTACATGTTTGGTAGATAGAGCCTCCCACACCTAGAAAAATGGTGTGAAGGAAAACTTTCTTGGCCTTTAAGCGCATACAAAGTACCTCGTGTTTCGTGTTGTTTTCTAGAGGCCTCTACATCTGTTTTTCTGTATTTCTGTTATTCTTTCTATTTCTACGCTTTTTGGAGCATGTCCAAACTTTCTCTCTAAATGAAGCGCAATATCTTCCGCTACCACACAGGCACCCTTCTTAATCAAAAACATGCTGTCCGTTTTTAACTGTCCACCAGCCTCCAGTGTCCACTCTGTCAGCAAGCAGATATTGCTCTCCATATTCTCTCAGGGTGTCGACATACAATTATCTCGGGTATGATCACTGAACGCCATAATGTTGCCTGCAGGCTCATCATGAAAGCCACCAGCAAACAATTCTTGAGCGCTTACTCGTGTCTCAGAGCCACTTGAACATCATATCGCCATCGCCAACCCAAAAAGCTTAAAAGACACTCAGTCTTTCACAGGCTGAGACTCCTCTGGTAGCGGCTTGACCTTGGGAATGAATTTCAGTGCTGCTGCATTCATGCAGTAGCGCTTGAAGGTCGGAGGTGGCCCGTCGTTGAGCACATGTCCCAAGTGGCTGCCAGCCCGGGCATCCACTATTTCAGTACGCGGCTGCTAGCATCAAAATCCCAACGTTGCATGCAATGGTTTTTGAAATGAGCAAGAGGCAGTGGCAAGGAAGATGCACACCCACAACACACTCGCACGCATACTATTTGCTGCTCTTGCAAAGAACCCTTAAACCGGGGTAGCCAATGCTGCATCAGCAGAGAAAAGCACCATTGGGGGCTGTATGCCACATCCAAAGGATTCTTGCTAGGCAACCAGAGCAACAACGAGCAAGAGCAACTGAACAGCATATTAGATCAAGACATGCACTTGCACGGCGATACCACAAATTGAGCCTACAAACTATCCTGATTGGAGTGCCAGGGACCATCCATAATTTTCATACAGAGCTACCAATCAGTAAGCTTGGTCTAGTCGTCAAGTAAAAAATCTTACACAAAAAAATTTCAAAATACCTAAAAAAATTTCAATTACTGGTGGGGGAAGACATGCGGTACTTCGGACCACCGTGTCTCCTTTTCCTTTATCAATGTAGGGGGTGTTAACGGCCTACTTAGTCTTCCTTTCCTTTTTTTCTTTTTCATTCAATTAATTAAGCAACATAAATCATATATACAAGTAGTATGTTAAAAAATAACACAGAAAGAGCACATCGCTCTTTTAAGAACCCTCCTGACCCCACTAACTACCCTCATCCGAGTTTGATTGTGGGAGTTTGCTTCGCGCACACCAGATGTAAATCTCTTCCTTAAATCACACAAAACAGGGGTATTCCTGTTGTCGGTAGCCTTTGTTTCTTTTTATTTCACAGCTAATGGTGAGGCGCATCAAATGAATCAGGATTTGGCAAGGTTGGTAGCAAAGATTCTGCACACGAGCAGCCATGCAAGCATGGCTCCTATCACGCTTGTGTAACCAACGCCGTCACCGTCAGGCTGAAGGCTTGCTGCAAAAGGCAGGCACAAACGCCCAGATTTCTGAGGGCAATAACAATTTGATTATAATTTTTGAGAAAGATTTGATTTGTATCAAAAGGTACTTATAATGATACTCTTGCATCATTAGTGAAATTGATGAGTCTTAGTCAAAATGGAGCTGGTTAGTCAGTCACTTGTATTTTTGACTGAACAACGGTTACATGTTATTTTGTCTGAACAGGTGTCAGTTTCTGTCTTTTAGCGTGTACACTCTACAGAAGGGCAGATACACCACAGGGTGAGTTGGGCATGGATAACTGTAATCCAAAAACATTACATATATGTCACTGCCACGCAGTCCAAAATCTATGCTTGTGCCAATCAGATGACTGGGAGTGAACATGAAGAAATTCAATTCAATTAGCTAACTACTTTATGCATGACATGAAACTTGGACCATCATTAATGGCAGGAAAGTGTCAGGAACAAGAAAACGCGTTTCTTGGGGAAGGGCCACCATGAGCAAGATGGTGTAAGCTTGCTCCTGGGTGTGAAAGCTTTGCTCCTGGGTTCTTCTAGAAGGGTGTCGTTGTGAAAGTGCAATGCCTGCAGTCAGAACCCTAGGGCAGTTCATAAAAAATCCTCAAGACATGCATGTTATCCAATGATCTATGTAACAAATAACTTAAAAGCAGGCATAATTCCAGGGTTCTGCTTAAGACTTGCCTCCAAGCTCGAATTAAGGAGATAACACAACTCTTAATCGAGCCCTCCTTGCAAGCATGTGGTGCATGCTGAGTGTTAAGGGAGATTTGCAGTAGATATCTCAAGTAAAGTGCTCAAAAGTTTATGATGCTCGTTAATTAGACAACCTGTTTCAGCATTGCACAATTCAGAAGTACATTGATTTTACGCGCAGTGCTTCATGTAGGCAGCACAGAAATAACAACAGTGCAGCACAATTGCAAACATCAATTCCATGCTAATATCGCACATAGTGCATGGGTAGGTTCACAAGAGAAGTTCCACAGTGCAAAGACGTTTGCAAAGGAATGATATTTAAATATAGGGACCAACCATGCCCACCCTTGCATAGCTGTCATGAAGGCGCGAGCACATGGTGCCATGCAATTATTTGAACTGCAACCAGAAGCTTGGGGCAACACCTTATCTCTCATAGTTTCATGTTGCAACAACTCGCTGCAGCAAATGCTAATCTTGCACTATGCATGGAACCTGACAGAACCACTTATCACATTGAGCACAAATTGCCTTCGGCCGTATATGTCTAAGAGGAGCGCCAGGAAGGTGGACGTGGCAATGGACAGGAGCATGCAGCCCAAGGACAGCTTCCAATTTGCCCACAGTAGGTTTGCAGCTGACATCAGCGATGATGATGCCAAAAAGAACCACACATGTCTGGTGGGCACCTGCAAGCAGAAACGAGATTCATGCAGTCTGTTGCTATGGTTGCTGCCTCTTCTGCTGCCAGCGCAGTTGTTGTTGATTCTCATGAAAGCCAGTGTCGCACTATTGATGGGGCGTTACAACTTGCAACACATCGCGGTGATGCATCTCTGTATGGAGAAACTGTTCGCAATTCTTTTTGTAGATGGTACGCTCACGTCTTGGTGCATGAGACTACCTGCAAAGCCCATTCAAAGGCTTCCATTGAAAAGGGCAATCCTCTATTGATAGGGCAGAGCCAAGTGCACCGCCCTGTGGTTCTTGGCGCAAAGGCTCTTAAAGCACCTTAAGAATTTTATGTTTCCCAGCACATGCTCCTAATTGTCTATCCCTGATATACTAATGGACGCTTGAGTGTGTGTGTACCTCTTGACACTGTCTGCACTTAGGCTGCTTTTTGCTCCAGTGTGCGGTGGCAAACAAGTCAGTAATAGTTCTGAGTGGCAGAGCTGCTGAACACTGGCTGGCACACATCTTCATGTGATCCACCTTGCCCTTCCGCTTTGCATCTCACTGATGCAGAGGCCAGTCCTTAGGAGGCCTGTGCCATTAAGATGAAATATCCTTTGGCCATAGAGCTAGGGAGGTTTGCGATAAAAATGGCATCTTACCGAGACTGAGGCAGGATTTATCAGGGACTGTGCCATCAACACAGGAAGGGTTGCACTGACAAATTGGTCGTCCATGCCCTCAAGGCCGTGTGCAGTGCGCTGCATCACAAACATCCAGGCCCACCAGAAGCATTGGATGACAATGGCTGCCTGCGTGAGCAAAGCCTGGAGCTTTGCCTTGGAGCTGCTGATGCTGCCTGCATCAAGAAAAAAGGAACATGCAGGAGTGCTGTGTGTGCGCGTGTGTATTGAAGTATGCTGCCTTTCAGGCTGCAAAGACTAGGTTCAGGGGGCTCTACTAGAGCCACTCTTGTTAGGTTGCATAAAAAACTGATGCTAAGACCTTCTGTAAAAGAGAGAGAGGAACGCCCATACAAAGCTGACATGCAATTAGATCGACTTTCAAATACAAAGCACGCAAGCTTAGAGAATGGGTCCCCAGCGTTAGTCCCTCCAAGGTATCCAGAGCCGACTTCAGCTTTGCAGGGCTGTGGACGTTGAACCACAGTCACAAGCCCAGATAAAAAGAAGCCTTTGTTATTCCAAGCTCAAACAAAGCATCTGCAGGTAGGTGCACAAAGGTATCAACAAGGAGCCAAGAGCAATTTACGCACTGCTACCAAGCAGCAAGTGCGCACCTCCAGTATTGCTCCACAGCCGCTCCAGCTGTCCCGGAGTTGCACATGCATGCATTAGCATTGCTTTAAGCAAAAGGGGCAGAATGCAGGCTACAACCCTGCCAGTCCTGCAAGGTGTAGAAAGCATGATTAGGCAGAGCATCTGATGGAACGCGGGTGCCAGGTCAGCAACTAGCAGTCCCTGATGGTCAGGGGCAAGCATTGTTGCATGTCTCATCTTAAACAACGTCGACTGGCTGCTTGTCCGATTATGCTTAACAAGTGCACTTTCACATGCTTGCGCGGATGGTTTTGCAGTATTATCAAGTGTGCCCTGTCAATCAGTCTATTATCTATCTGACAATAGGAGGTCTCAGAAGATGCCTTGTTGCGCCAGTTTTTTAAAAAAATTCTGGCAAACCAATCCAGCAAAGTCAGCAAATCTTTGCATGATAGCATGTTTCCATCAAGGAGCAAGGTGCTGGTCAGCGATCAAGACCTTCAGTAAAACTTGGAAAGTGGCAAACCTGCGCTTTATACTCTAAACTAGAAGTCAGGTCACATAAGCACGTGCACGCACCACCAGCCATAGCAGCTTGCTATATTTCTGAGGTACAGTAGATGAACTGAGGCCAATACAACCTGCAAGGGGGGACAAATGATCATGTTGGAGGAAGGATGACCTTCCATGCCCCTGCACAAAGCAACTGAAGCAACTGAAGCCAGAATAGTCCACCAGGACTTGTGCAGACCATCCTCTTTTAAGCTTCCATCGGAGGCTTGAACTTGGAGCCCAAGAGCTTGCGTGAACCATGGAGCAGACAGTGCATGATTGCTGGCCATTCGCGTTTTGCAGCAAGCATGCAAAGCTGTTTTGGCTTGTGCAGATCCAATCCCTCTCAGATGCAAATTCAGGATAGGCAGGATAGACAGCAATGCATTCTGGCTTCCTGGATTTATGACCAGGGACATGCTCGGAGCACCAGGTCAAAGTTGATACAGATCACAAATGTGCGCAAGGGAGGGAAGCTCGCAAGCCACTCACGATGAGGAATGTGGCAGGGATGTTTCCTGGCAGGGCTACATAGTCTGCCAGGTACTCTGAGTAGGCAGCCTCAGCCTTCCGATCCATGACTGGGTTGGCTGTCTGGAGACTAGCAAAGCCCTCAGCAGACACGCGGACCTGCAATGCCATGTCCTCAAAGAAGCGCAGCTGGCCCTGCACCTCTTGCGCCCAAGCCGCCTCCTCTGTCACAGCATCCCTGATCTCGCTGCTGTGCGCAGAATCGGTCCCATGACGTGGCTGCTGTCTGCCCTCCTGATCTGGTGCCATGCTAGGAGCAGCTGCTGAAGCAGCGAGTGCCGATGCTCCCCGTGCTGACGCGGCTCCAAACCTGCGCAGGTACGTTGAGGATGCTGTGCGATGGTTTGCCTGCAAGGGGGCGGCAGGCTAGCAGCACAGCATGGGGGCAGCAGGATTGCCCTTGTGCGGCTTTGGTTCAATCAAGGGGGAAGGGGCATGAGGTTGCAGTCAGGCGCAGCCCAGAGGGCATAGTTTGTTTGTTTGTTACAAGACGCGAGCGGACACAGCAATGTCCTTAAGGCAGGCAAGGCAGAAGAGCTGAAAAACGCTAGGAAAAGGAGAACTGCCAGAAAAGCCAACTAGCTAGGATGATGCCC